>Ga0209102_1000684_pt1 | contig 21110 bp, 10 predicted proteins | sample ConPoolayeHmetaG_FD_185483 | JGI IMG/M metagenome (GOLD analysis project Ga0209102, IMG submission 185483) | Hot spring microbial mat communities from California, USA to study Microbial Dark Matter (Phase II) - Cone Pool mat layer H metaG... ...
TTGCGCTCTCATAGCCCTGCGAATAGGGGTCGCTCTTGTCCTCGCCAAACCCGGGATAATCAGGGGCCAGAGTGACGAAACCGCGCCGGCTGAGTTCCAGGGCATAAAAGAAGTCAGGGTTTCCAGAGAGTCCCGCCGGCTCGTCCTTTCCCTGGGGGGTGGTCTGGTGGAGGCACAAAGCGGCGGGAGAAGGCCCCGGTAGGCCCTTGGGTATGAAAAGATGGGCGAAAACGGGGCTACCAGGCTCGCTCATGAAAACGACTTTACTCCGAATGATATCGCCGAGGTCTTCTTCCTCAAGGGAGCGAAGGCCGAGGGCGACGCGTCTTTCTTCCGGGGGAAGAGGTCCGGCCACTTTCTGGAAATTGAGCAAAATATGATATCGGCGCACTTCCCAATCTTGCGGTGAGAGCACCCGCCGTTCAATTCCTTTTCCATCTCGATAGACGAGCAAGCGCGATTTGTCACTGTAGAAGGGCGCCGCTTTGATGGTTTTTGGCGCTGCTAAACCCAGTTGGTTGGCCAGCCGCTCCAAGGCAGGTGCGGCCAAGCTTGCTTCCAGCGCATCCGGCGCGTTGGCGTGGCTGGAGGAAAATTTCGTCGATATGGTGTCAGACTTGAGGAGGAGCGAAAGGTCGCGTCCAGCCCAGAGCGCCGCCCTGGCCCGGTCAAGCGAACGAGAGGAAAAAGCGAATGACGCCCGACACAGGGCATCATAGAAAAAAATGGTCCGCTCCGCGTAACGAAAAACGCGTTCATCCTCCCGGATGCGCCTGGCTATTTCCTCGGGCAGAGGAAGCTCAAGCGCCTCATCGATAAGGCGACGACAGGTTCGAGCCGCCTCCACGATTTCGATGAAGTCAGGTCCGTCGTCTGAGCTGGAAACCGTTTTCTGGTACTGGAGATGGGGATGGGGAAAGAGCTCAGCTTCTCCCTTGGCCAGCCGTGGTGCCAGAGTATACTTGAGCTCTGAGACGTTGGCGAGCATGGTCTCGAGGCTTTCATAGAAGCCGCGCATCACGTTGGCTCCCGGTCCATACCGGCCCTGGAAATAATCATTCCACAGGGTCTCGACATCTGTTTCCGGGTTCCACAGTTGACGGGCCAGCTGCCAGTTCGTCAAGGCTTTGGGCCCCCAGTTTTCCGTCGTCACATGCATGTAGTAAAAATGCCGGGCTCCCGCCGAATAATAGAAGGGGATGTCATGGGCCATCGAATGCATGTAGCATACGGGTAAGCACTTATAGCCCGAAACATTGTAGTACTCACCCACCCATACCTGGCCCAGGTAATGCCGCTTCGGAGCGAGGAACCAGTTGTTGAAGTGTTGGCCATAGGCCTTGTTCACCGAGCAACTCGGGTCATCGATGCGGTGGACGTAGCAACGCCGAATGGGGAAGAAGGTAGCAATGCACATGTCGAAGTCAAAGTCCTCCGGCAATGGTCTTGTTGGCGGCTCAATGACATCCCCGTAGGCCAGAAAAAGGAGGCGAACCGGACGGTTGATTATTTTTTCCGCCTGGGCCTTCTTGATCGCCCGAGCGTAAGCGTGGATAAGCCGGATATTGCGGTCTGTAGGCGAGCCGAGGTGACGACAGTGCTCACATTCGCACCAGCGGCCGTAGTCCAGAGTCCAGGCGTTCATGAGAGTGGCATCTTTGTAGCGGCCATTGGCCAGGTCCTCGATAGCGTTCTTCGTCCATTCGGCCACGGCGTCAGCGTTGGATGTGCAGAAGTTGTCGCCGAAATCGCCATCGAGGCGCGGACTTCGCCGGCCGTTGATGAGAGCGTACCATTCGGGATGGGCTTCAAAATAGCTCAGCTGGCCGTTGTTGTCGACATCGCCCTGAAACAGCGGCGAGACGGGGTAGGGGTCGGAAGGCTTGGCCTCATCGCCTTCGAATTGACAATGATTATAGGGATACTCGAGATTGGGGCCCAGATAGAGTGAAGTGAGGACATGGCCTCCGCCAAGCAGCTTGAGGCCAAGCTTATGGAGGAAGGGCTTGTCCTCCTGCTCGACGCACCAGACGTTCAGCCGGTTGCGAGCCATCCAGAGGAGAAATTGGCGATCAGCCCGGTTTTCCCAGGCGTGGAAGCCCCGACTCAAGAAGCGAGGCGTTTCGACCACGTCCAATAGGGGAGGAAATGTCTCAATGGAAAGCTGGGGGACGACCTCATGGGCCTCGCCAGGCGCATACCAGCGAACGCCGAGGCGTTCGAGGAAATCATAAGCGCCGTAAAGAAGGCCGACCCGGCTGGCTGCGGCGATGAGTACACTCGGCTGGCCGGCCATGTTAACGGTCCGGATGAGGTATCCCTCCTCGCCCACCTCGAGCCTTCCAGAGCTATTCTCTTTGAGCTCAGCGAGAAAACCGGGCTCGAGCTCGTCGAAAGTGGCCAAGCAGATAGCCCCTTCGTCTTGGAAGGAAGCAAGATCTTCTCGCTTGATGATGCGGAAATCGTCGGGTCGATTCATCATCCGACGGAGGTACCGTTGCAACTCTAAAGCCGCAAAGCTGGCCGTGCAAATAACATCATCGGTCAGATGGCCATCTGTCCAGTTGACGCCGCCCTCGTCGAGAGCAGCCGCCTCGGCGGATGGATAATGGCCGTAATGGACAACGATGACGGTTGCCTCAACGGAAAAAGGGACAAGAAGGAGACATAAAAAAAGAAGAAAAATCTTTTTATCGCTCCAGGGTATTTTCCCCATCTGCCCTCCTTCCTTATGGTTGTCGAGGAATTTCGACTGTTCGGGAAGAAGAAACGGCCACATTCCCGAGCGGGGATGCATCTCTGGCCCGGAGAGAAAATGTATGATACCCCTGACCTGGCCGACCGCTCCACGTCCATGGCGGAGAGCATATTCGGGCTTGGAGATTTCCGTCTATATAAACCTCGACTTCTTGGATGCCGCTCTGGTCTTCGGCCTCCATTTCCATGGTCACCCGGCCATCCTCTCGGATGGTCAGCCGCCCAATGTCGACAGCTGGGGCCGTGACATCCGAGGCCATTTCATCCCTGTTGACGACCACGATTTCCTGGTCAACTTGGACGATGGTCTCCCTTGGCTGCTGTTCTTGCGGCAACAGAATTTCTTGGAGCTTTCGGTTGTGTTTGTCGAAGACTTGAAGCGCGCTCACTTTTTCTGAAAAAGTCAGCCGGGCGGCCACTTTCGTCCCGGCTAACGGCTGGAGAGAATACCGGCCGAGCCCCAGTTTTTGGACGCGCAATGGTGCCCCATTAAGGACTTTGATATAGGCTGAAATGGTCTCTCCGTAGCATTGCCAAGGGTCGAGACGGAGTGATGTCCAGCCGGCTTGGCCGAGGACAAGGGACGGAACGGATAGAATCGGCGCGCCCGTCTCGAACTCGAGATGGAGCGAAGACCAATTCTTATCTCCGTCGAGGTTGGCCAAGGCGAGATGCCTGAGGGAAAAAGGCGTTCTCTCTTCAGTTACAACAAGCCCCCGCCACCCCTCAGGAAGGTCAAGCCAATATCTGGCCAGGCTTGAAAGGTCCTTTCCAACTGCAGCCGGGGTTCTTTCTGGGAAAAAAACTACTGTTAAATCACCGGCCCTCTGTCCGGGTCGGAGTTTGACGTCCCGTAACGGCGAAAGGAAAACGGCATCGCACTTGTCCTTATAAGTGTCAGTCCTGGCCCAGTTCCGACCCACCGTCCTCTGGATCGTCACTTCGACCGGCCCATCCGGCACGGTTGCTCCGAGCAGGTTATCGACCGACCACCAAGAAGAAATTCCGCGATAGGACATTCCCAAAGGTTTTGCTCCCGCGGCGTCGTGATACGTTCGAGCAGAGGTTAAGCCGGGCCGATGATAAAAATAAACAGGCGCGCCACTCCACTCGAGCCTGGCCTTTTCCTTGGCCACAAAGAGGTTCATGAAAACGCAGGGGCCGTCGGCGAAAGAAAAAAAAGCCATCCGTTGCTCAACCGGCCCCGTTTCGACACGGCCTGACGTGGAGAATTGAGCGTCGTTTCTTTTTAGCCAATAGAAGGAAGAGGGCGAAGGGCCTTTGAACTTCCGACCGCTCGAATCCTCAACTTCGCTCTCGCCCGTGATGGAGTGGGGATGGAGATAAACGAGTGGCTCAGGACTTTCCTCGGCCAAACGCGCTGGGATGACATACCCGCACACCCCGCTCCCAGCCCCCCCGAAGTGTTCGCCGGTCGAGGAGATCGTTCCCCAGGAGAAGGAAGCCAGCTTGCGGCGATCTCGATGGATGATGTTCTGCCACCAGGGATGGTGGAAAGTACCACTCAGCGCTTGCCACGCCTTCTTGAACTCGACCGGCGCCGCTCCTCGGCCATAGCGATGGGCCAGGTAGGCGAGAGCGGCTTTGGCATGGTTGTTCCGGTGATAGTCGTAAGCCGGCAGAGCGCGCGTGTGCCTCTCCAGAAGGGAAGCAGCCCTTTCTTCCAGGGCAGCCGCAACCGAGTCTTTTTGACAGATGGAGCCATAAAGATAGGCAAGGAGTCCAGCTCCATAGTAGGAGTCATATTCCATGCCGTGGACAGAAGCAGGTTCGCCTTCGGGAAGGCAGAGAAACTTGATGCGGTTGGCGACCCCGGCAAACCCGTTTCCGGGGTAGGTGAAGGTTTCGGGCAGGGGTCGCGAAAAGATGCGGCTCAAAATGTCCACGTAAAAATAGCCCTCGAAGATCATGTCGCTTCCGTACCATATCTGCGCCCAGCCATGGTGGTCGCTCGAATAATCCGGGTAGAGATTCCAGCCTTTGGCTAATCTGTTGATGGGCTGGCCCTCGACCACCACGGTCCGAGCCATATCATGGACCGTTGAAACAAGGTCGAGGCCGTTGAGAGCGACGATGTCCCAGTACATTTTCTGGTCCGGTCGCCAGGGGAAGAGGAACGAAGCGCCGATCGTGCTCGACATATCCTGCTTGACCTGGTCGTGGTTTCCGCCCTGCGGCGGTTCCCATGTTCGAACAAGCCGTTCTTGCGGAGCGATGCCGACCATCACTTCCTCGACCAGGCGCTGGGTTTCTGTGTCCAGTTTCTCCCAGAGCAAGGCAGCGGCCAGGGTGAGGAAGCCAACCTCGTCTGCCCGGTAGCCGAACTGGCGGCGCCATTGCTGACCCTGAAGGAACTGAGGGGCTGTGTCCTCATAAATGTAGGGATAAGGGTTCTTTACATAGGCGCTGGTCAGGCAACACCACCGGATGGACTTGATGGCATGGTCGAGGAGTGTAGCACGTGGAATTTTCTTGGCCGTGAACGAAGGCTTGTCGGTCTCCGTGAGCAGGACGGCGTAACAGAAGTCGATAAGGCCGTTGAGAGGAATAGTCACAATTCCTGCATAGCCAGGGTAAGCGGGCGTCCAGTCGTCGTATTTCCGCGCGTCGAAGAAGCCGCTCCGGGGGATGCGATTCGAATCTTCTTGCCAGAGCGGCTCGAAAGCCGCGACGGCTTCTTCGACTACGTTGAGGTAGAGTGTCATCAAGTCCTTCTCGCTTCGAGATGGCCAAAGCGGTGGAGCGAGGAGGACGAAGAGAAAAAGAAATAAGCGAGTGATTTTCCATTTATGTGGCCGTGTTTTCATTCGAGGGACCCAAATCATGGTGAGTGAAAACGTCATCGTAATATAGCTTCCCAAAAAAACGAAGTCAACCTGCGGGCTTCGAAGCAGCAAAACGTTAGGGGTCAATTCGTGTTATCTTAGATATATTATTCGCGCCCCCTAAAGATTTGGTCCTCCCGACGCGCGCTGCCAGCGGAGTTTCTTGACAAGCCACTGGACGGTGGGATATAAAACCTGAAAAATTGGTATCGAGGTAGGCCATGAGCACGGAGAGGAAAGGCCCCAAGAATCAAATTTCTGAGGCCAGAAGAAAATTCTTGAAGGGTGCCGGAATACTTTCGGCGGGAGCACTGTTTGGTCGCAATGTGAAGAGCGCTGAAATTGCCGCTACAACCTGTAGTCCGGGCCGAGCTCTGGAACCCCGGGTCCTCGGTCGGACGAATCTCAAGGTGGCGCCCATCGGGCTGGGAACCATCCCCCTTTTCCGTGCCCCGCGCGACCAAGCCATCGAGGTTGTCCGGAAGGCTGAAGAGCTGGGAATCAACTACATAGACCTCGCCCGGGGTTACAGGAGGGGTCTATCCGAAGAGTGGGTAGGGGAGGCGATCAAGGGGCGCCGCGACAAGTTTGTTCTCGTGACCAAAGCGATGGACCGGACAGCCAAGATCGAATCGAGTGTCGACCAGAGTCTGAAGGCGCTCCAGACGGATTATATCGATGTTTACTGTTTCCACTCTTTGATGCAGGACGAAGAGTGGAAAACAGTCATCGGACCGGGCGGGGCCATGGAGGCCCTCAAAAAAGCCCAGCAAAAGGGAAAAATCAGGTTCATCGGCATCAGTGGCCATCGCTCGGACCAATTTACCGAGATCATCAAGGGCGGCGACATCGACTTGGTCATCATGATTTTCAACTTTGTTTTCGACGACGCGCTCGAAGACCTCCTCCCAACAGCCAAGAGACTCAACATCGGCTTTGCCGCCATTAAGCCTTTTGCCGGTTGCTTCCTCAATCAGCATGAGCTGAGCTTGCGGTGGATTTTGGAGCATCCCGTGGATGTGGTCGTACCCGGGATGTGGCAAACCGATGAGGTCATCCAGAACGCGAGAGTGATGAGGGAGTTCACTCCCCTTAATGAGACCGAACGGGAGTTCCTGGCCGAAGAAAAAAAGTACTGGTACTACCGCCTCTGCCGCGTTTGCTACCAATGCAAGCCGTGTCCCCAGGGAGTCCCCTATACCTCCCTTCTCCTGCTCCCTTTGTTCCTTCGGCGCAACGGGTTTTTCTTAACGCTTATCGAAAACAAGGGGAAGTTCAAGTACCTCAACGAGATGGATAAAATTGAAAAATGCGACCGCTGCGGACTCTGTATCGAGACCTGCAAATATCACCTGCCCGTTCCCGACCTCCTTCGGGACGTCAAACAGACTTACTACGATGTGATTAAGCTATACCGAGTGTGAATATCCCTGCCCCCAGCGCTCATCCAGTTTAGAGAGCAAAATTAAAGTGAATTGGCCAGGCGGGGCTTTCCCATAGCAACAAGGCACTGAGCGTAGCCCGTGAGCATCCATAGCGGGCTCGAGAGGTCAAAAGAGGAACTCCATCTCGGAGAAAACGACAAAGTTGCTGTGCCGGTCAATGAGCTTGGCGGGAGGGGAAAAGAAGGGCTTGGATTTCAGGGAGGTCCATGTTCTCCCGCCCGACGAGAGTCTCGCCGGTATCGATTTGACGGGGAACAGGTTTGCCCTGAATATGGGAGACAATGGTTTTTACTCCCAGATATCCCATGAGGAAGGGATTCTGGAGAACGAGGCCATGGATGTGTCCTTGACGCAGCCCATCCACCAATTTGGGGGAGCTATCGAACCCGACAAACTTTACCCGGCCGGCCAGCCCTCTGTCCTCGAGAGCTCGCAGAGCGCCAAAAGTCGTCGATTCATTCGGACAAAAGAGGCCATCCACCTCGGAGAAACGGCTGAGGAGGTTATCGAGCGTCTGGTAAGCCGATTCTGTCGTCACCCCCGCGTATAAGTCTTTGGCAAGGAACTCGATGGCGGGGAAATTTTTTTGGATTGTCTCCACGAAACCTTGCTCGCGCAGGGTGGTGCTGGCCGAGCCCTCGTGGCAGCGGATGAGGAAAATTTTCCCTTCCCCAGCAAGAAGGCTTCCCAGCCGCCGAGCGGCCAGGACGCCGGCTTTATAGTTGTCGGTCGCCACGTAGCTCACGTAGTCGTTGCTGCGCAGCGGAGAATCGATGATGACGACCGGAATTCCCTCGGCTCGCGCCTCCCCGACCGGTCGCACGAGCGCCTGGTCGTCGAGGGGAGCGAGCACGATGCCGTCGACGCGACGGGCGACCATGTCTTCGACGACGGCGATTTGAGCTTCACGGTCGTCTTCCTTGTGAGGCCCTTTCCAGATGACCTCGACACCTGTTTCCCCACCGGCTTTCATCGCTCCCGCATGGATGGCTTTCCAGAACTCGTGGGTCATGCCTTTAGGGATGACGGCAATCTGGAGGGCTTGGCTTTTCTGGGCTGTTCGCCCCGAGCAGGCTGCCAAGCCGAAGAGGATGAGGGAGCAGAAGAAAAGGATGCTTCCGAGCCAGAAAAGACGTTGGCCGTCTGACCGCATGGAAATTGCTTCTGGCCAACCTACCAGAACTCGGCGGAGCTGTCAAATCAAGAAGCCGACCCTCAAATGGCCGATCGAGCCACCCGATGGGTCCTGTCGCGTTCAAAGGTTTATGATCTCTCGCCGAGGATCGCCCAAGCCGAACAGGGCTTTGAGCGTGCTTGAATCGCGAGAGAGGCCATTTTCCCCGTCAGGCCATAATAATTCATGATGATGTCCATTTGCTTAAATGGGAGGAAGAGCAGTCCGACTTCCTCCCCCCTGGCGGTGACCTAAGGCCTCAAAAGATCACCCTCCTATTCACTTTCAAAGGGGATTGTAGGCTCGGCCGACCATCTCTTAGAATTTCTGAGCGGGGCGCTGGAGTTTGACCCATGGGTGCAGAGGCGGATTTGAACAGGGTTTTGAAGCATATCTACAGAGTCACCGGGTTCGACGCCCGGCACTATCGTCCTTCTACCCTCGAGAGACGGCTGGGATGGCGGCTTGTTCGAACCAATTCCAGAAACTACCGAGAATACTTGGCCCGGCTGAAGAAGGATGCCTCGGAAAATTATAGCTTTATCCATAGCTTACTCATCCACGTATCCGATTTTTTCCGGGACCGCGAAGTCTTCCGTTATCTCGAAAAAAAAGTCTTGCCCGACCTTCTGAGACGGGCTGCCAGCGAACCCGGGAAGCGGCTTCGGGTCTGGTCTGTTGCCTGTTCAAGGGGACAGGAGCCTTATTCCCTGGCTATGATTCTCGAGGAGCTCCGTCAAAGGATGGCCATCGATGTGGCCATTTCTATTTTGGCCACTGACGTCAGTCAACCCATCCTCCACCAGGCCAGGCAAGGATGCTATTCAAAATCAGATGTCAGGTCCATTCCTCAAGATTACAGGAAAAAATATTTGCTATCCCGAAGCAACGAGGGATTCATCGTCGCCGAGCCGGTTCGGCGCATGGTCCGGTTCCGCCGTCATGACCTCCTCCAGGATGGAATTCCAGGCACCTTCCATCTCGTTCTCTGTCGCAATGTTCTGATTTTTATCCTGGCCAGAGGGCGGTTGCGCCTGATCAGGAAAATCCACGCTTCGTTGAAGCCGAGAGGGATTCTCGTCTTAGGCCAATCCGAATCGCTCGAGGAGGAAAAGCGCTTCCGCAGCCTCTCGCCTCCATATCGCATCTACGAAAGGGTCTCTTAGGAGGATGTCCTCGGTATGGCTTTGACCAAAAAAACGATGAAGGGAAAGATAAGACAGGGACTCCCTGGCGAGACCAAGAGCCTTGAGCAACTTTTTCTCATTCTCGGCCAGGATGCCAAGTCGATCCAGAGACTCTCCCTGGACATTGAAATGATCCGGAAAAACCTCCTCCACAAGCACCTCGAAATGAAGTCATTGAATGAAAAGCTGAGTGCTTCAGAAGAAGAGCTCAAGGCCATGAATGAAGAGCTCGAAGCCGCCAGCGAGGAGCTCAGGGCTTCCAACGAGGAGTTGAGGACGGTGAATGAGGAGCTCCGTTCGACCAACGAAGAGCTCCTGGAAACGAAAAATGACCTGGAAAATCTTTTCCAGGCCATTGAGGACATGATCATCGTCTTAGATAAGAATCTGACCATCATCCAGGCGAACAGGGCGGCTGAGAAATGGACAAAAAAGAAGAGAACAAAATCGCTCCTCGGGAAGAAGTGTTTTTCTCTTTTTTACAATCGAAGAAAGGCCTGCCCAGATTGTCCAGCTAAGGAAGCCATCAAAACCAAAAAGCCCCTGACTGGAGAGGACTTCGTCCCGTCGTTAGGCCAGTACCTTTCCGTTGTCACTTCTCCCGTCTTAGATAAGAGGGGCTCTGTGGTCAAGCTGATCCAGGTCTTCAGGGATATTACGGCGCGAAAGCAAGCCGAGGAAGCTTTGTTGGAAAGTCGGCAGGAGTTGAGGAATCTTTTTGACGGTGTGCCCATCGGACTTTACCGCTCGACGCCGGAAGGCCAGAGGATAGACGGGAACTTGGCCATCGTCGACATCCTGGGCTATCCCAGCCTGAATGATTTCCTGAGCCGAAACTTCGTCGACGATTATCTTGACCCGGCGGATCGGAAAAGATGGCAAGCCCTGATGGAAGAGGGGGGTGTGGTCAAAGGGTTTGAGGTTCAGTACCGACGCCGGGACGGGAAGGTTATCTGGGTCCGCGAGAGCGCCCGGATTGTCCGAGATCGACGGGGCAGGGTCCTCTATTATGAGGGGGCGCTCGAGGATATCACCGACATGAAGGTCGCCCAGGATAAACTCCAGACCGAAAAGGCCTACCTCGATCAGCTGATTGAAAGCGCTCAGGAAGCCATCGTCATCACCGATTTGCAGGGTCGAGTGCTCAGGATAAACCCTGAATTCACCAAGATCTTCGGCTATACCACTGAAGAGGCGCTGGGGAAATCAATCGATAACCTTGTCGCCTCACAGAACTATTATGACCGTGCCACCTCCCTGACCCGGAAGGCTTTAGAAGGGGAAAGCGTGGCCCTTGAAACCGTGCGGCGGCGTAAGGATGGGAGTGAAATCCATGTTTCCCTTCTCGTTTCGCCCATTTGCGTCAGCGGAAAGGTGATCGCCCTCTACGCGATTTATCGGGACATCACCGAGCGCAAGCGGGCTGAAGAATCCATCCAGAAAGAAGCCGCCAAGCTCTCGGCCATGATCTCGGGCATGGAAGAGGGAGTGATCCTGGCTGATGCGGCCGGGCGAATTATCGAGGTGAACGGCTTTTTCTGCTCGCTCATGGGCAGGGATAGGGCCGAGTTTCTTGGAAAAAATGTCGTTGATATCGACCTTGAACTCGAGCCAGAAGAAATGGAAAAAACGATTCGGGCGTTCAAGCTCACCCCGGATTCCCCGCCTGTCATCGTTCAAAAGCGGCTCCGCAACCTCGAGACAGTCATCCGCTTCCAGCCCATCTACTGTCGGGGCGAATACGATGGGGTTTTGCTCAACATCATCGATGTAACCGAGCTCATCCTGGCTCGGCGGAAGGCTGAAGCCGCGAGCCTGGCCAAGAGTAACTTCTTGGCCAACATGAGCCATGAAATCCGTACGCCGATGAACGGCATACTGGGCATGACCGAGCTGGCCTTGAGCACGGAGCTCACCGCGGAGCAGCTTGAGTACTTGAACGCCATCAATGACTCCGCTCAGTCCCTGATGAGGCTTCTCGATGACATGCTCGATTTTTCCAAGATTGAGGCAAGAAAGATTGAGCTGGAGAGCATCCCCTTCAACTTGCGCGACGCCATCGAGTGCGCGGTATCCCCATTTGCCCTGCAGGCTCACCAGAAGGGGTTGGAGCTCATCGTTCAGATTCCCCCTGACTTGACAGAAGACGTCATCGGGGACCCCGGCCGTTTGCGTCAAGTTATCAACAATCTCATCAGTAATGCGATTAAATTTACCGAGCGTGGCGAGGTGATAGTTTCCGTCGAGGAGGAATCGAGAACAGCCACAGAGGTTTTTGTCCACCTGGCCGTGAAAGATACAGGGATAGGTATCCCTCCGGCCAAGCAGCAGGTTATTTTCGATGCCTTTGTCCAGGCGGATAGCTCGATGACGCGCAAGTACGGCGGCACGGGGCTTGGCCTGGCCATTTCCTACCAGCTGGTTAGACTCATGGGCGGCACCATCTGGGTGGAAAGCGAGGTGGGAAAAGGGAGCACATTCCATTTCACAGCCTGTTTCAGCCTTCAGCAGCCGTCCGCCGAGAAAATGGTTCCCGTGGAAATGGAAACCATCCATAACCTGCCTGTCCTCATCGTTGACGACAATTCGACCAACCGCCGAATCCTTCGACAGGTTCTCACCGGCTGGCAGATGAGACCGGTTGAGGCAGCGAGCGGCAGAGAGGCTCTCCACCTCTTAAGGCAGGCGGAGCAACGAGGAGTTCCTTTTGGCTTGGTCCTCCTCGATGCTCAGATGCCCGAGATGGACGGTTTCGCCGTGGCGGAAGAAATCCAGAAAGACAAAACCCTGTCCAGCACCGTGATCATGATGTTGACCTCCATGGGCGTTCAGGGAGATGCCGCTCGCTGTCGAAAGCTGGGCATTTCTGCGTACCTGACCAAGCCGATCCGACAATCCGAGCTCCTCGAGGCTATTCTCCTTGCCCTCAGCCGCTCGATCCAGGATAAGCAACATCGTGTTCTCATCACCCGACATTCTATCCGCGAGGCAAAGCGCCGTCTGAGGATTCTCTTGGCCGAAGACAATATCATCAATCAGAAAGTTGCGCTCCACCTTCTGGAAAGGCGGGGTCACACGGTCGCGGTCGCCAACAACGGTCAGGAGGTCCTCGCTGCCCTGGAAAAAAGCTCGTTTGACCTCATTTTGATGGACGTCCAGATGCCGGTCATGGATGGCTTTGAAGCGACCCGGCTCATCCGCCTGAAAGAAAAAATGACAGGCGCCCATATTCCCATCATTGCCATGACTGCCCACGCCCTCAAGGGAGACCGCGAGCGATGCCTGGAAGCAGAGATGGACGATTATATTGCCAAGCCCTTAAAATCCGAAGAGCTCTTCAAGAAAATTGAGAGCATCTTCCTGGATACGGGGCCTAAATTATAATCCCCGTTCGCTTGACTACCCTTCTCTATTGAGTATTTAATAAGGCGAAAAAAGGAAACGGTCAGTCCATGGCCCTTTTCGGCCTTCATGGTTTGGACGCGGCGATTGTCCTTCTATACATCGTCGCTGTCCTTTGGCTCGGGCGACGCTCCCAGCGTCGGGCCAAGGATACGAGCGAGTTTTTTATCGCCGGACGCCGTCTGGGCAAGTTCTACCAGTTCTTCCTCAACTTCGGGCATTCAACCAATGCCGACCAGGCCATGGTCGTCGCTCGGGAGGTCTACCGGCAGGGCATCGGGGGGATGTGGATTCAGTACCTCGTCCTCTTTCTCACCCCGTTCTACTGGTTTACCACCGCTTTTTACCGCCGCTCGAGGCTCGTCACGGTCGGCGATTTCTTCGCCGAAAGGTTCCAGAGCAAGTTTCTCGGTGCTGCTTTTGCCGTCTTCACTCTGGTCATGGCCATCGTCGGGGGCGGCGTCGGGTTCATGGTGGCCGGGAAAACAGTCCAGGCCTTGACGCCCAAGCCGGCTGAGCTCTACACCGCTTCGGAGAAAGAGAGTGTCGAGCTCTTCCTCGAGTATCAGGCACTCAAAGAGCGGCTTCATCTCGGCCTTTCGGCCGAAGAAAGAGCGCGTTATGAGGAACTCAACGACCGCTTCAAGAAAGGCGAGCTCCAATCTTTCATCTCTTACGTTGACCCCTTCATCGTCTACATCATCTACGGCGTTATCGTGGCCATTTATACCATGCTGGGCGGGTTTGTTGCAGCCGTGTTCACGGATGTCATCCAGGGATTCCTGATCATTACTTTTTCTGTCCTCCTCATCCCTTTGGGACTGAGCCGAATCGGCGGTTTTGCCGGTCTTCATGCCCACGTCCCTGGCCCCATGTTCAAGCTTTTTGGGTCCGTATCGACGAGCGAATACGCCTGGTACACTATCCTGGCCATGGTCTTGGCCAACCTCGTGTCCATCATCGCTTCGGCCCCGATGATGCAGACAGCCGGCTCGGCCAGGGACGAGAACACGGCCCGCTTCGGGATGATCGGCGGCATGTTCTTCAAGCGATTCCTGATGATTTTCTGGGCCCTGGCCGGGCTCATTGCCGTCGGCCTGTTCAAAGGGCAGCTCCATGACCCCGACCTCATCTGGGGCTACATGACTCTCCATCTCCTTTTCCCGGGCGCCGTGGGCCTCATGCTGGCTGGCATCCTCGCCGCTAACATGTCCACCCTTTCCGCCACTTCGGTGACCTATTCCGCTCTCTTCATCCGTAACCTCTACCAGCCTTTTGTCAAGGCAAAATCGGATCGCCATCTCATCAACGTCGGCCGGCTGGTCATCGCCATCACCATCGTCGGCGGGATCGGCGCGGCGGTGTTCGTTGGCAATCTCCTCGACCTTTTCAAATACTTTATCTCGCTCCCGGCCGTGTTTGGCGCCTCGATCTGGCTCGGCTTTCTCTGGCGGCGCCTGACCAAGTGGGCAGTGATCATCCAGATTTTTGTCTGCTTTGCCATTTACGCCATCATTCCCAACCTGTTTCAGACGATGGATTGGGCCCGGACACGGCCAGCCTTCCTCGAAGAGACGAAGCCGCGGGTCATCGTTGTCCAGACCGAGGCTCTCGAGGAAGATGTTCGGGCTGGTCGGGCCAGCCAGGTCGGGGAAAAAATCGCTAAACGCCAAGTGATCGAGCCGGCGGCCATCTTTTATGAAAAGGTTGCCCGCGTCCGACCTGAAGACCCGTCTTCGCCACGGATCGGCATCGGCCGATTCGAAGCTGAAATCTGGGTTTTGAGCTGGCTGGGCATTGACCTTACCCGCTTCACCAAGGCCCAGCTCGTCGCCGCCCGATTCTTTTTTGATGCCCTCTTTCCCTTTTTCCTTCTTTTTATCCTCAGCTGGCTGACCAGGCCAGTGCCTCAGCCCGCGCTCGACAGCTTTTTCGCCAAAATCCATACGCCTGTCCAGCCAACTCCTGAGCTGGACAAGGAAGCGGTCGAGGAAGCAGCCCGACAGCCTGAACGCTGGCGAGGAAGAAAAGTCTGGCCGCGCTCCCACTGGGAAATCATGAAGCCCGGCCGGGCTGACGTTATCGGTTTCGGGGGCACCTGGCTTCTGGTCGGCGTCATCATCTTCCTCCTCTGGCTTATGGTGACCATCCAATGAGAGGACAACAAGATATCCGGGACCTCTCCTTCGCCGAGCTGAGCCGCGAACTCAGTGCCTGGGGTGAGCCTTCGTATCGGGCCAGACAGCTTTTTGACTGGCTCTATAAGAGGGGAGCAAAGTCTTTCGACGGCTTCACCGACCTTCCCAAGGCGCTCCGGCTCAAGCTCAAGGAGCATTTTGCCCTGGGCTCGCTCGAGCTCGTCGAGCGGCTTGTCGCTGCTGACAGGACAGAAAAATTTCTTTTTCGTCTCGACGATGGGAATTTTATCGAGTCTGTCCTCATCCCGGCCAAAGAAAGGAACACCCTTTGTCTGTCCACCCAGGTCGGATGCAAGTTTCATTGCGCTTTCTGTGCCAGCGGCCTGGCCGGGTTCAAGCGGAACTTGCGGCCGTCCGAGATTCTCAATCAAGTCCTTTTTCTTCGGGACAAGCTCAATTTTCCTCTAACGAACTTCGTCTTCATGGGCATGGGCGAGCCGCTCGATAATTGTGACAATGTCATCAGGGCCATTGAGGTCATGAACGATTCCCGGGGGATGGGGATTGCCGCCCGCCGTATCACGCTCTCCACCGTCGGCATCATCCGTGGAATCGAGCGCTTGAAGAGGCTCGGCCTTCAGCTGAATCTTTCCCTTTCCCTCCACGCCGGGCGAGAGGAACTGCGCTCCAAGCTCCTGCCCGTCAGCCGAAAATATCCGCTCTCCGAGGTTCTCAAGGCCTGTGAGGATTATGTCCGGGAAACCGGTCGGATGATGACTCTCGAGTATATCCTGATCGACGGCCTCAATGATACGGTCGAAGACGCTAATCGCTTAGCCTCCATAGCCCGAAGGCTCAAAGCTAAGGTCAACCTCATTCCTTGCAGCCCTGTCGCCGGATTGTCTTTCCAACCACCCCCGGCCAAAAGGAAAAGACTTTTCTTGGAGTGGCTTAGAGGAAAAGGGGTCAAAGCGACGCTCCGTCAATCCCGGGGCTCGGAAATCCAGGCCGCGTGCGGCCAGCTGGCGGGAAGGATGGGGGTTGAAAAAGAACGACCATAATCACTGGGCTTTGCTGGGGAAATAATGGTAGTTGGTCAGGTCGATGACCTTCCCTTTCTTGCTCCAGCTGACGCCGAGCTCGAAGGGCAGAAGGTTTTTCTCATAGGCTTTGATCAAAGCTTCTTCCAGGCCTTCCACGGTGATGGTTATTTTATCACCTTCTTGCCGATGGCGGAGGAGCGTCCTGGGAAAATCGACGATTTCCGGCATAGATTCTTGAGCGCCGTTAAGGCAGAGTGTCTGGCTCGTCGCCGCCTCAATTCCACAGGCAGGCGGGGTGTCGCTCTTGGCCATGTCCAGGGCATCCCACATTTTCTTAAGCGGTTGACTATCAGGCGACCCATAATCTATGATTTCTCCTTTGACCGACCGTGCTTTGATGGGGGCATTCCTCCCTCTCGTTTCGATGCGTCCAAATTCGAATTCGTAATCGAATACCGGGCCCGTGTCCATAGCCGAGGCATGGGAGACATAAAAAAGAATTTCCGTGCCCTCCTCGGTGAGGATGCGCAGAGCAGCGGTGTCGAAATTCTCGATCGGAAAGGCCCGGTAGAGCTCAGCTTCGACATTCGCGGGTCGCGCGCTCGTCTCTCGCGTCGGGCCGAGGATGTAGAGCATGTTATGGAGGTCGTGAGCCATGGCGTTATGCGCCGGGCTATCCAAGACCCATCGCCCAACCTTGTCTTTCTTCCTTCCCGCCCAGTCGTTTCGGCGGTAGTAGGCGAGGTCCCGAGGCCAGAGATAGAGGCATTTCAACCGCCGCGGACGGCCAAAAATGCCGAGCTGGATATCTTTTTTTAGCTTCTGGACGGCGTCGCTAAACGACCACTGATAGCCGACGGCAACCCGCTTCCCTGCCTTTTTTTCGGCTTGGAGCATGGCTATGGCTTCCTGGATGGTCGCCGCCACAGGCTTTTCGCACAAGACATGGCTTCCCCTGTCGAGAGCCAGGCATGTCTGTGGGGCGTGGAGATGGATGGGCGAAGCAAGGATAGCGAGTTCTGCGTCTTGGGCACGGTAGAACTCCTCGAGGCTCGGGAAGATGGGGATGCCGAGACGGCGAAGTTCTTCGAGGCGCGGACATTTTTCCGGCTTGGGGTCGACAGCACCGATGAGCCTGAAGTCGCTTCTTGCTTCATGCCTTAATAATTCTTCCAAATAAACCGAACCCATGCCGCCCATCCCGACGAGGACAAGTCGAACCGGGTTGGTCACGCGATTCTCCCGAGCTCTGCCGAGCGCAGGCGCAGACTATCCATTGCGTTTGTCTTAATAGTCAGCCAGCTTATGGTATTCATCCAGCATGGCCAGAAAATTATCATAGCGGCTGCCGACAGCGACACTGTGGCTCGTCCCGAGGATAAACCGGCCGCCAGCTTTGGCGCAAGCCATGGCCCGGCGGACATCCTGCCGGACATCCTCAGCCGTGCCGCTCACCAGGTTCTCCAGCGCGACACCTCCCCAGAGGGTGATTTTATGTCCGTATTCTTTTTTCAGCCAGCAGATGTCCATGTTCGCGGAGGCCTGGATCGATTGGTAAGCATCGAAACCGATGTCGATGAAAAAGTCCAGATAGGATTGGACATTGCCACAGCTATGGAGGAAGACTTTTTTACCTTTTTCCTTGAGCCTTGTAACCCGGCTTCGGTTGGCCTCGAGGAAGAATTCGCGAAACATGGCCGGGCTGAGGAAGGGGCCTGTCTTATGGCCAAAATCGTGGGCCACGAGGACGGCGTCCGCTCCGGGATGGATAAGGATTTCATCGGCTGCATTCTGCTCGAGGACGAGATAATCGGTCGCCGCTCGGACGAAGTCTGGGTTTTCGTGAAGGGCCAGCGAACCCTTCTCTAACCCTCCCAGGAAGACGATGCCGGGGATGCCAGCTGAAGGCCCGCAGATGAACTTTTTCCCCTTGAACTCCAGGATGACGGCATCGAGAATTTCAAAGGAGCGCGGGTCGAGAGCGGGCTGGCCCGGCTCCTTTTGGAATTCTTCGAGCGTATAGCGCCTGGCTTCTTCAACGGGATCCTTCACGCAGGTGATATCTTCTGTGAGCGAGGAATACTTGTAGACCCGGCCGTATCTATCCTCCCACGTCGTCTCATCGACGCGCCGGGGCGGTGGCTCATCGCTCAGCGGTGGTATCTCCCATGTCGCCATGGGAAAGGTGACTATGTCGAGCTCAAGGCGGCGGTGGAGTTCGATGTGGTCCTCTCGATAACTCTGGGCCACTTCAGCGTGCCTTTTTTCCCAGAAGGCAATTTTCGATTTCGCCTTTGCCCGGAGGTAGGTCTCGTGGCCGAGGATTTTTTCAACCGTGTCGAAGTCGATGGCAAATTCGCCCCAGGGAACTCTATCTGGAATTCTTCCATCCAGGGTCGCCAGGACTCGTTCTCGGGAAGTCATGGTCTTTTGGGTCGGGGTTTTTCGAGAAGGTCGACTTCCACGAACTTCTTTGAGCCGGGAATGAATTTCAGAGTCTTGACTTCAAAGGGAGAAAAAGTCAGCTTGATCTTCGCTTCGGCCCAGGGGAGAGAAAGGGTCGTCCGCCGCGCTTTGCCCGTGGGTTCAAAAAGACGGACAATAAGCCCCCGACCTTCTTCAGCTTTCTTGAGCGCTACGAGCTGGACAACATCGTCGCTTAGCACGGCAAAAGGCTTGAGCGGCCGGCCTTTCCCAGGGGGGAAATAGACGAGAGGAAAAGGCTTCTCGTTATGGAGGAGAGCTTCGCGGTCAACAGCGTTCATGCGTTCCTCTCGCTTTCCGCCGTTGATCCAGAAGCGAAAGATTCTTTCTCCCTGGTCGATGCGCGGGACGTAGCGGTCCTGGGCAACCATGGGCCCGCAAGGGACAGGGTCAGCCGAGTAAGCGGGAGAACGGAGGAGGGAGAGGCGGAGCTCGCCCTCGGCAAAATCTGAGCCGTAGACACCCTCGTTGATACAGGTGAGGGCTTTATCATCTGCTTCGGATACGACAGCCACCCATTTCTGGGCGACGGCTTCATCGCCATGGCCAGGGAGCTCGGCGATGCCAAAGGCCGTTTGCCCGAGATATCGGCCGGGATTGAGGAGCGTCGGCACGGAGAGCTTCAGCATCCTGTCCTTTTCGAGCCAGTGAACGCGCATCTCGATTTCGATTTCCGTTCCCCGCCGGGGGAGTTTGTATCTTTGGAAGATGAACGATTTTCCAGCGTGGAGAACAGCCTCGATGACAGCCCTGACCGGGCCGTCCTCAACGAGCCGAACGGGCGATAAAGCCGGCTCGGCTACACCCGAGACCAGACAGGCCTCTTCCGGGGAGGCTAACGCAAAAGCGGCTTCAAGGTCGCGGAAACGTCGGACGCTCATTCCCCATGGGTCGGCGTTATCGACCATGATGAGGGGCTGGAAAGCATTTTCGGCCAGGAAATCCACTCCCCTGACGCGGTAGCGGTCGACGAGACCGGTCTGGCCGTTGACGATAACCTCGAGCTCATCCGTTTGAAAATGGATTTGGCCATTGGCCATCTGCAGGGTAGGGGCGGTGCGCGAGGCAACCCGCTGCAAACGGCAAGAGAATCGATTCATCTGGCTGGGCTCGAGCCTGGCCCGGAAGACGATTTTTTTTCGCCATTCGATGTTCAGGTTGCTCGACTCCTTTTCAGTCTGGACAGCCAGCGACCTGCCTTTCCTATCGGTCAACCGCGGCGCCAGGAAACCCCCGCCCGAGTTGAACTCGTAGGGCTGGAATTCAGCTTCGATGAGGCAGGTGGCGGCAAAAGGATGCGGATTATAGACAAAAATGGGAAACTCACCTTCTGAGGCCGCCGGTTCGCCTCTCATTAGAGCAAAACAGGCTTTCGCTTTGAGCCGGGAAAGGATTTCCAGGCCATGGTCGATGCGACGAAGCGAGGATTCTTCGGCCGCCGGGATGGAGGAGCCCGGCAAAATGTCGTGGAACTCCGTGAAGGCGAGGTCGCGGCAAGCCTCCTCGAGTTCCGCTCGCGGGTAGGGCATCAGACCCTGGAAATGGGCGGCACAGCTCATTTTTTCGGCCAGCCAGAGGTCATTCTCGAGGCGTCGGTGGCCCTGTTTGATCCTGGCCATGGTCGTGTAGCAGCCTACCGCCCAGGGGTTCAGGTCATCGGCATGGACAGGCAGGGAAGGTTTCTTCTGCCGGAGGTTCTCAAAATAAGCCTCCGGGGTAGAGTGCCGAAGACAGATATCTTTCCTTTCTCGAATGAGCTGGCGAAGCGCGGCCAAATCTTGTCGCGTCGGACCTCCGCCGTGGTTTCCTACTCCCCAGAGGAGAAGGCTCACCTCGCGGTCAGGATGAGAAGCCACCCAATCGAGCACCTTTTTGGCTGCGCCTCCACCGGGCGAGTTGTAATGAGCGGAGACACGCGTGGCCATTACCTTCGAGCCATCGAACCCAACCCAGAGAAAATCATCAGCAGGCAGGGGTCGCTCTGTCTGGCCTGGTCGACAGAAAATGTAGGAATCGAACCCAGATTTGGCCAGGATTTGGACGAGCCCACGGCTATGACCGAAAGGGTCCAGGTTGGCGGCTGTCTTGATGTCAACGCCAAATTTTTTCCGGAAATAGAGCTTTCCGAGGAGAATCTGCCGGACAAAGGACTCGCCGCTGGGCATGTTGCAGTCGGGCTGAAGATACCATCCCCCCATGATATGCCATTGGCCCGCCTTGATTAGCCGCTGAATCTTCCTGAATAGGGATGGCTCATGCTCCTCCACCCACTGGTAGAGGATGGCCTCATTATGGTTGAAGACGAACTCGAGGAACTCCTCACTCAGGCGCGCTGCGGTTCTGAACGTGGCCAGCGCTTCGGCAACTCCCTCTTCCCAATCCCAGAGCCAGACAGGGTCGAGATGAGCGTTGGCGACTAAATGGATTCTTGGACGCGTCATGCTTGCCTCTCCTTGAGATTGCCATTATAATCCCTCGTTTCGATTGCCTTCAATCGATTTTCGCCGTCTTTGGGTTCTTTGAAGTCCTCATCTGGCTGCTGGCCATCGGCCAAATCATGAAGAACCTGACCAATGTCTTCTGCTACCTGGCTTATTCTGGTGGTTTTGCCACAGGCAATTTTGTTGGCCTCTA
>Ga0209102_1000685_pt1 | contig 21109 bp, 14 predicted proteins | sample ConPoolayeHmetaG_FD_185483 | JGI IMG/M metagenome (GOLD analysis project Ga0209102, IMG submission 185483) | Hot spring microbial mat communities from California, USA to study Microbial Dark Matter (Phase II) - Cone Pool mat layer H metaG... ...
GCGCCAATTGGGCCGCCCGGGCGAGGTCTCTGATTAAAGAGTCAGTAATTTCTACTGGCTCCAAAGAACGAAAAGCGCGACGCCGCTCAAGAGCCTCCTTCACCTCCATTTTCTTCTCCTTTATGAATTATGGTTCTTCCGCCTTTGGTGGGCATAAACCCGGAGTATTAAAGGGGCCAAAAGGCCTGGAGAGAATCTGGCGACGTGGAATTTCAGAAGAAACTCTGTTGGGTTGCTCTCGTATCTTGTTTATGTTCATCTAATCAACTTTATGGACAACAAACTCGCCCGAAGTGAATATGCTAATACAGGCATCGAAATATCTTATTTTTACCCACAACCAAGTCGAAGGAACCCGCGTTATCTTAAATTCCCCCTTTTTTAAAATAAGCTTCGAGCGCAAAATTTTAAATATCATCTCTTTTCATCCCTTTTCAGAGCTTTTCTCTTCCTCTTTAACCCCCATCTGGGCGAACCGTCCTCATCTCCTTAGCTCCTGTAATTCCCGCTGAAGCGCGCTGTCCAATCTTTTTCTCTCCTTGGCCTCGCAAAGAAAATGGAGATATGGTCGGAGGTTATCGTTGGGATTATGAAGGCCGTCATAATAAAGATTAATAACCGGCACTCGATACTTGTCTTCCAACCAGCGGGTTAGCGAAGCGGTCACCACTCCCGGGCAACAATAAAGGGGATTAACGTGGAGAAAGGCATCCGGCTTAATTTCCTGTAGGTAATGCTCAATTTTAGCCAGGTTAATCGCCGTCTCGCCGTCAAGTTCGGGCGGAATCGCCTTCGCCCTAAGCTGTCGGACGGAAAACAAGCTCAGGGGCTCATGTTTTATTCCGGTAAAAGTCGCGCTCAGATGCCTCCATTTCTTTTCCTGTAACCTCAGAAGGAGCTGAAGAAGGCTGGTTTTAATCAGTTCTGGCCAACGACGATAATTCCAGGCCTTTTCAATCCGGTTCAGTTGGCTGAAATGGGTAATATCAATCAGACTGGCGGGAATTACCTCTCCTCCCGCGGCCTCAACCTCCTTTTCCACTTGAAGGTTAAATTCCGGGTTGGCGATGACGTATAAATCACCGATAATGGCAATTAGCGGTCGAGCGCGTCCTTCTCCCACCGGAATAGCGGCAAATTCTTTAATAACCCGGCCAAAGGCTTCGCCAAGAGAGCCACGGTTATGAATAGCGTGAGCTAAAAGAGCCAGGGCTCTTTGCCGATAAGCCTCAGTCTCCCCTTTATTTTTTTCATAGGGTCTTACTTTGGCCACTAGCCGACGCAGACCATCAGCCAGAGCATAAGCGTGGAATAGAGTTAAGGAAAGCTCAAAGGGTTCGTGTTGCCCAGCCAGACCGGTAGTAAAAATGGCTACTTCCCCTAAGCCTATTCTCTCTAAGAGAAGCTTGACCAGCACCGGAATCTGCGGAAAATTACAGCTAAAAAGAGAGGTAGGAACAACCACCGCCGCTCTGAAGGGAGGAATTTTCTCTTGATTCATGGTTTGGATAATGCTTCCCACAAAGGCCGCGGTGGGCAAACACTCGCCGCCTCCGGTCAAGCCCAGACCGGCCTGAATGGAGCGGCTATCTTCCTTAGCCAGCAGGGCCTCATAGCCAAACCGGTTCAAAGCAGCCACCGCCAAGACGGAGGCAGTGTCATCGACATGGGGGACTATCCAGAGGCGGTCTTTTTTTAGGGTGCTGAAGCTTATTCTTGGGGCCGCTTGCCGAGACGTCGGTTTCCAGTGTCGGAAACTTTCGATGGCGGCTTCGAGTCGCGTTCGGTAGCCAATATCGGAATTAAGACCATCCAGTTGCAAAATCAGATAGGGCTTATGAGCTCTTTCCATCAGGTCGCGAAAATAATTCAGGATAAAAGAATCAGGACTGCAGCGAAAATTGGTCAAGAAGACGGGAAAAAGGCGGTCATCCGCCGCCACCTGTTCAGCCGCTTCCATAATTATTTTTCCGTAATGCCAATGAATTAAAGATTCATTCTTTTCTCCTTTATTAGCTGAAGTCGCCAACATATCTTGAGTTAAGACAGGAAGGCCATATTCGGCTATGACCTCGGGCAGGTTTTGATTCAAGACAGGTTGGTAGAGGTTATAAGGACGGCCTAAGAGGACTACCGCCCATTGCCCGCTTTTTAGTTCCCTTAGAAGACGCTCTCCTTCTTCCTGCCGATGCTGCTTCTCCTGCTGCCAGTCGGACCAGGCCTTTTTCCAGGCGGTTTTTATTTCAGACCGGCTAAAAGGGCTGAGCTTCTTTAAATGAGCTTCGAGCGAGGCCATCAACCTCTTTGCCGGCCAGCGAAAATCAATAACCGGGGCAATTATTGGGCCCTTTTCTCCGACCGGTGAATGTCGGAGGATTACGGGGAAATAATTGGTGTAATAACAATAAAAATTAGGCAGGCGAGAATTTGGACTCAGCTCAGGCCCCTGAACAAAAAGAGGCATAAAAACCGCCTCACAGCCGAGGCGGAAAAGCTCTTCTACCTGACCATGAGCTAAATAGATTGGCGCGCAGAATTCAGCCTGAGCTAAGGTCTTGCCTTGGCTCAGTTGCTCTTCCTTCGAAGTGGACAAAACGACGTTAAAACCCAGTTCCTCGAAAAACCTCGTCCACAGCGTTTCAGTTTCGGCCAAAGGAAGAATAAAAGGGAGGCCAATGGTTTTCCTTTTCGCCGCCGAAGAAGGCCCTAACCCAAGCCTCGCCGTTGATTTTCGAGCCAGTTCAGGATGCTTGGTAATTTTCGGTTTGGCTGAAAGCCGCTTGCGGCGCTCTTCATATTCCCGGCCGCACTGAAAACCCCAGGCGGCCAGAGCCTCTCCCACTTTCACCACCGTGAGGCGGCAACTATTAGGGCAGAGGTCGCAGGTTTCAATCCTTTGCTCCAAGGCCGCTCGGCCAAAACTCAACCCGGAAAATTTTGTCTCGTTTAAGTTTAATTCCCGAACCAGAAGCGCTGCCCCAAAAGCCCCGGTGAGATGTGGATAAGGAGGAACGATGACCGGCCGGCCTAAGGCTGTCTCAAAAGCCGCTACCAAGCCAGCGTTACGGGCCGTGGCTCCCTGGAAGCAGATTTTTTGGCCCACCTTAGCCTGGCCAACAACTCGGATTAAATAGTTATCGCGAACGGAGTGCAGAGCGGAAGCTAAAAGCTCCTCCTTCGGCCAGCCTTCAGCCTGAAGCCGCGTTAAATCCCGCTCCATATAAACCGTGCAGCGGTCAGATATCGCCGGACCGCGATGACCTAAGGCTAAATCGGTGTAGGCGGAAAGAGGAAGACCCAATTTTAAGGCCTGTTCCTCCAGAAAAGAACCGGTGCCGGCAGCGCAAATCGTATTTAATAGCGACTGAACTACAGCTCCTTCTTGGAGGCGGATAAATTTGGAATCCTGGCCCCCAATCTCAATGACCGTATCCACTTCAGGGAGAAAAAAAGCGGCGGCCCGAGCTTGAGCGGTGATTTCATTGATAATTAAATCCGCCTTAATTAATTGGCCAAGGAGAGCCCGGCCAGAGCCAGTCGTGGCTACGCCTGGCCAAACCCAATCCACCGACCATTCCTGACTCAAGCGCTCAAGGCAAGAGAAAAGACGCTGCGTAGCGGCAACCGGGGCTGAGGCCGTCCGGGTATAAAGGCCAAGGATAATCTTGCCCTCTTCGTCGATGAGCACCAGTTTAGTGCTTGTTGACCCAACATCAAGGCCCAAAAAAGCCTTACACTGAGAGCGGCCGTTAATCGGCCGGAAAAGATTAACCTCAACACCGGCTTCCTCACAGCTTTCTACTCCCTTCAGGTCAGGAAGCGACGATTTTTGGAGAGTTAAAGGCGGGTTGAGAGGCAAAGCCGTCCTTACTTCCCATGGCCTTGATGAAAATAGATTTTCGACCCATATCTCTTGGGAAGCGAGAAGCGCAGCGCCCACAGCCGCGGCTAATTCGCCGGAGGGAACAGGTTCCACCTGAAAACCGACAACCTGGCTGAGGCCGGCGAGAAGGCGTCGATGAAGCGACCCGCCGCCGACAACCAGGAGCGGCGGCTCCACCTTTCGGCCGCGGATAACCGCATCGACCACCGCCCGGCTAACACCTTCGCTTATCCCGGCGGCAATGCTGGCGAGCGAATAGCCTTCCTGCTGGCGGTGGATAAGGTCTGTCCGGGCGAAAACCGCGCAACGCGTAGCAATAGCGGGGACTTCACCTTCATACTCATAGGCCAAGCGTTCAAAGGACTCGAGGTCAAGGCCCAGCCGGGCCGCCTGTTGTTCTAAGAAAGAACCAGTCCCGGAGGCACAATCGCTGTTAGTCTCATGACGTCGATATCTTCCAGCGGCATCCAACTCGACAAAGCGGATCTTTTCTCCGCCGATGATTAAGAGGGAACGCAATTTTTTCCTCGTGAGCCATTTAGTCCCTTCAAGGGCCGCCACAATTTCATCCACTACGAGGGGGGAAGGAAATCCCTTGGCCCCGCTTCCAGTTAATAGCACCTTCATTCTTTCTCCGCGCCAGCGGGCTACCATAGCCTGCAGACAACCTAAAAGGTCTCCGTGATGTAACCGGAATTCAGTAGCCTGAAGACAGCCGTCTTTAAGCACCGCCAATTTAATAGCCACGGCCCCGATATCGATACCCATCGCCCACGTTTCCATCGTCATTCCCAGAAAGGAAGTCCCTCTATTTATATTTGACTCTTTTTTCAATCTATTCTTCTCCTTCTCCAATAAGAAAGCACTTTTTTATTTTATTTCGGTCAAATTTCTTTTAGGAAAAAATTTTATCATGCACCTCAAGAGAAACCAAAAGACAATTCTAAGCCGAATCGTCTGCTCATTAAAGGCGGTTTCGTTCATCGCCAAATAATGGAAAGAGGCGGCTCCGGTCAACCTGAGTTTTCAGCCAATTTTCGAGCCTGACAACCAGCCTGAACGGGGAGATTATTCTTAAATTATATATATTATTTACGATTCTCTTCCATCTTGTATGGGTTAGGCTCTGAGACGTTCGGCATGGCCTCACTTCTGTCCTCCCGAACTTAGCCCTCAAACCAGCCCAGATAAAATGGAAGAACGCCTTATTTAATTTATTTACGCCTGGCTTTAGGGTGAAAGCCAAAAATTTAATTAATATTTCGCAGCCCAAATATTATCGCTCAAAAAATGACTATTTTGTTGATTTTGAGAAAGATATGGTCAGCTCTCGCCGGCGTTTGCCGACCAAAAGGAAAAGAAATAGCCTCGACAGACGAAATAAAGCGCCCAACTAATTCAGTAACCAAAAGGTGAGGGATAATTAAAAAGAGGAAAGGAAAGTACAATTGATAGCCCGGAGCCCCGCGTTGCCGTCTCGGCGCACTTCTGCCCGGAGAAAGCAGAGCGGCGGCTGACCAAAGCTCAAGCAAGGTCTTTCACCCACCCCTTCGAGCAGCCCGGTTTCATCCTCAAAAAGAAAGAAATAGCGCCGCTGGCCGTTGGTTTCCTTCAACCTGGCGTCGACCACTCGGACCAAAAGTTCCACTACCTGGCCGAGATAATTCTTAAGGTCGGCAATCCGCAAGCCAGGTCTGGGGCCATCAAAAAGGGTTAGCGGGTCAGCTCCTGGACTGAAACCCAAAGCTTCGAGGAGCATCTTTTGTTTTTCCTTCTCCTCTAAGTCGCAGGGAGGCGAAACGTTCTCTATTCCCTGAAAATAGCGGAGGAGCTGATGAGCCCGACGGGGCTCTAAGGAATCGAACACGCCAGCTCGGATCAGGGCTAAGAGTTCAGCCCTTCTCGGTTTGACCCGGCCGAGAAAATCTTCGACGGAAAGAAACGGCCCCTTATTCCTCTCTTCGATTATTTTAGTCACCAGCTTAGGCCCGAGGCCTTTGATGAAAGATAGGCCCACCCGGATGGCCTGGCCTTCAACCTCGAAGCGAGAGCCACTCCGGTTAACATCAGGGGGAAGGAAAACTATACCCCAGCGCTTAGCTTCCTCGACGTATTCCTCCAAAGGATAATAACCACCGCCGGCGTTGAGGAGAGAAGTGAGATAAAGCAACGGATAATGGGCTTTAAGGTAAACAGCCTGATAGGCCATAGCCGCATAAGAAGCACTATGGGCTTTATTGAAGGAATAAGCAGAAAATTTTTCCATTGTTTTCCAGAGTCGTCCCGTCTCTCCTTCACTATAACCCCTTTCTCCGGCTCCCTGAAAAAATCTCTCCTTCCATTCCAAAGCCTCCGCCCGCTTCAGGCTACGCCGGAGGAGGTCGGCCTCACCTGGTGTCAGGCCCGCCACTCTCTCGGCCACCTGCATCACCTGCTCCTCATAGAGAAGAAGACCGCCAGTTTCAGGAAGAATCCGCCTGAGAAGGGGGTCAGGGTTGACTTTTTTCCCTTCTCGCTGGCGAAGCAGAGTTTCTTTCATCCCGCTCTCAGTTGGCCCGGGTCGGATAAGAGCCAAAGCCTGGGTTAATTCTTGGATATTTTCTGGCTTCATCCGCCGCAGGAGGTTCATCATCGCCGGGCTTTCCACCTGGAAGCAGCCAATCGTCTTCCCTTCGGCGAGGAGATGAAAGACCTTCGGGTCAGTCGGAGGAAGGGAATTCAACCGAAGCTTGGCCTTCGTGGCGGCGATGGCCGCCAGACCCCGGACCGAAAGTAAGTCAAGCTTGATTAGCTTGAGAGCCTCGACAGCGTCCCGGTCATAATGACTCATGGGAAAGCCCTTGGCCGAGGCTTCCAGTGGCAGATACCGAGTGACGGGCGAGGGCGTCAGGATTACCCCGCCCACATGCAGGGATTTTTCAGCCAAAACGCCCTGGAGGTCAGCCGCCATTTGCCAGACTTCAAGATAACCGGCGGCTGGTTTGGCCGCTCGCAGATACTCAGGGTCAGCAAAAAGAGGGAGGGAGCGGCAGAATTTTCTCGCTTCCTCGGGAGCTACCCCAAAGGCCCGAGCTGTTTCATAAAGCGCTGAACGAGCCCGGTAATTTTTCAAGCTGCAGACAAAGGCGGCGCCTGTCTTTCCTCGGCCGTATCTTTCCAGAACATAGCGCAGGACTTCGTCGCGGTAGCGGGAGTCAAAATCCAGGTCGATATCAGGAGGGTCGTCACGGCCGCGGTTAAGAAAGCGCTCAAAGTAAAGGTCAAATTCGAGAGGGTTAACCCAGGATATTCCCAGAAGATAAGCCAGGTAGGAGGAAGCGCCTGAACCCTTCAGGTTATGGAGGATACCGCGACGCCGGGCCCATTCAACCACGTCATAGACTAAAAGAAAATAAGGTGCAAAACCAGCCCGCTCGATAACTTCCAGCTCATACCTGGCCCTTTCTCTTGCCTGCCAGCTTAGCTGGCGCTGCTGGCGCAATCTTTCCATAACCACCTGGCGCAAAGTATAGGGGAAAAGGTCCGGGGAAAGAGGCGGAACTATTTCTGTCAGGTTAAACTCGCAACGGTCAGCTATTTCCAGAGTCTGACGGAAGAGAGAGGCCACTTCGCGGCCGAACCTTCGCCAGGCTAAACCAGCCTGCTGGGGACCGAAAAGCTCCACCACCCCAGCCCATTTTTCCTTCGCTGGAGGAAAGGGAATTTTTTTCTCGATGGCGTGAAGAAGAATAAGGCGGTCAGGGTTGTTGATGTATTTCAGCGGCGAAGCCCAGACCAGAGGCCAGGGCTCACCAGCCATTAACTCCTTGACTCGGGTGAAATTAAAAAAATCAACTCCCAGAGCTAAGTCAGCCCCTGCCCGCCGGAGGTGATAAATTTCCCGGGGCAGTTCCTTATCCCTAACCGAGGGTAAAAAAATGATGACGAGGCCTTCTACTGGCCAATCACTCGCTTCTTTTTCTGGCTGGTTGATAATCTCCATCAGGTTCCAGTAGCCTTCCCGGGTCTTGACCAGAAAGAGAAAAAGCCCCACCTTTCTTTCTATCTCACAACCAAAAAGAGGTTTAAACCCGGCCCTTGAGGCAATATTTTTCCATTTAGTCCAGCCATAAAGACTCTGAATGTCGCTCAGAGCCGCGGCCCGAAGCTTGTGGCGGGCGGCCCAGGAGCCAAGCTCTTCCAAGGTGGCGGCGCCATGACCGCGGCTGAAAACAGAATGAAGGCGAAGAGGCACAAAAGATTCTGTCGGCATCCTTTACCTCGTCAGAGAGGCGGTCTTCAGGACAAAACCCCTTTCCTTCTCCAAAGGATAGATGGCCTCAAGCATTCTTTCTCGGGCGGTGAGGATCGCCCCAAAACCGTATTTCTCCCGCACCCGGTCTAAAGCCTGGCCTAACCTTTCGAAGCGGGAAGTGTCGGGTTCAAAAAGAGTTAGGGATTTAGAGCGGACCAGGTCCGAAGCTTTGACCCCAACGAGACGCAGGGCTAAGCGGCAGGAAGAGAAAAGCTGGAGAAAAAGGTCTGCGGCCAGGCGGTAGATGCTCACCATGTCTTGAACTGGGGTGACAAGGAGGCGGCGCCGCGCTTCCGTCCGGAAATCAGAGAGGCGAATCTTGACCTCGATGATATGGGCATAAAGATTTTCCTCGCGCAGAGCCAAAGCTAAGCGGTCGCTGAGATAAGCTAGATGAGCTAAAAGCAGTCTTTTATCCCAGATATCTTGAAGAAAGGTTGTCTCGCGGGAAATAGACTTAGGGGGAGAAAAGTTGGCTACTGGCCGGGCGTCAATGCCTCTGGCCTGAAGGTAAATCTCCTCGCCGTTCAGCCCGAAAAGCTGCCGGAGAGTGGAGCGAGGCAAACCCCAGAGGTCGCCGATTTTGTGGATGCCGAGAAGCCGGAGGACAACCTGCGCCTTAGGCCCAATCCCCGGAATATCCTCAATTCCCAGGTCGCGGAGAAAGGCTTCCTCCTCCCCTGCTTTGAGCTCGAAAAAACCGCCTGGTTTGGCCCGTTTGGTGGCCAGCTTGGCCAGGATTTTATTCGGCCCCACCCCCACTGAAACCTTCAATCCCAACTCCCTCTCCACCCTCTCTTTAATTTTCTTGGCAGTGGAGGAAAAATCAGCATAGAGAGGACGGCAGCGGGTGAGCTCGAGGTAAGCTTCATCTAAGGAAGCGACCTCGATGTCAGGGGTATATTCCTGGAGGAGGCGGAAGAACTGGTCGGAGAAAGCCTGATAAAGCTCGAAGTTTCCCCGCAGAAAAACAGCCTGAGGACAGAGCTGGTAAGCCTGACGCAGGGACATGCCAGAATGAACGCCATAGCGGCGGGCTTCGTAGTTACAGGTGGAGGCAACCCCTCGCTCTTGGGGTAGGCCGCCTACGATAATCGGTTTTCCCTTGAGTTCAGGATGAAGGAGCTCCTCCACCGCGGCAAAAAAGGCGTCGATGTCGATATGGACGATAGTTCGACCCTTCATCCTGTCCTCCGGGCTGGAAAATCTTAGCTTCAGTACTTCCGGAGTAGCCCTACGACTCGGCCAACCACCCGCAGTTCTTTGACCTCGATGGGCCCAAACTCAGGGTTTTCAGGCACGAGGAGAACCCGACCTGCCTCCATCTTTAATCTCTTCAGGGTAACGGACCCGTCTTCTAACTGGGCAACGACCATCTCCCCGGGCGAGGCTGTGTCTGTTTTTTCAATAAGAACGAGGTCACCGTCGTCGATATAGGCGTCGATCATACTTCTTCCTTGAACCCGAAGGCAGAAAACCGGCTGCTGACGTCGGCCGAGCATCCACTCAGGAATATCCACTGTCTCGCCTAAGTCGTCGAAAACCTCCCGTGGGGAGCCCGCGGGCACCAGGCCAACCAGAGGCACCCGGGCTGGTCTGAACAAGGGAGAAGTTGGGGTAAGGAGCTGCAGTTCACCTGCTTCCCGGCGCAAATAACCCTTCCTTTCCAAGCTGCGCAGATGTTTGAAAACAGCCGAGGGGCTAACAATCCCCACCAGACGGCTTAGTTCCCGGATGGTGGGAGCATAGCCGTGTTCTCGGAGAAAAGACTCTACAGCCTCGAGGACTCTGGCCTGCTGCCGGGTAAGGCTCTTGCGCAATTTATTCACCATTTTGTTCACCTTTTATAAAATAAGCCGACTCCAGCCCTTTGTCAAGTCCCCGGCCAAAATTTTTTCTTTTACCTAAACCAACTTTATCTTCTATTTCAAATCAGGAGTCTGGGAATCTTCACGAGCAGGGCATTCTTTACCTCTGCTCTGGTGTTACTTAGCCACGGATCCAGCCTTGAAGGCCTGGCAGCGCCAAGGCCGCCAGCGACTTTCCCTCCAGGCGAACTATCAGACCCGATCCCTCGATGAGAGGCTAAGGCTTCATCCAGGCCCTTCAGCCTGTCTCTCTAACTTTTTCCTGGGAGGCCAAAATTTAATCATTACATTGTTAGCTGTTTCTGATATAATTAATAATCATTCTGGTAGGGACACTTAAGGCTGGGAAGGGAACGTGAAGGGAAAGAAGATAACTATGCCGAAGAAAAAGAAAGACAGTGCTGCCAAAAAAATTACCAAACCTGAGGTTGCGGCTTCTTGGCCTTTTTTATCACCCGCCTTTCCCCCTCCCCCCAAACAACGTCGCCGGAGTATAACCGACCTTGGACCGCATGAGCATGTAGCTTTCCTTTTTCGCGACGAGGCCGAATGGGCGGCCGTTGTCCCGTCTTATATCGCCTCCGGCCTGGGGAAAAAAGAGAAATGCCTGGTCATAGTCGATAGTCACGAAATCAATTTGGTTCGTCAGCATCTCGTTCGCTTAGGGTTGAACATAGAAGCAGTCACGAAGTCTGGCCAGTTGGTCATTATACCGGCCTCGGAGGCTTACCTTCGCCGCGGCCCTTTCTCTCCTGAAAAGATGATCGCTTTTTTAAAAGCCGAGACAGAGAAAGCTCTTTCCGAAGGCTACACAGCTCTTAGAGCTACCGGCGAGATGACCTGGGCACTGCGCTCGTCTTCAGACCTCGGAAAACTCTTTGAGTACGAAGCCAAGCTCAATCATGATTTCTTCCCTCATTATCCTTGTATCGACCTTTGTCAGTATGACCGTCGGCGTTTCACGGGTGTCACTCTCAAAGAAATTATCTTGAACCACCCGCTTATTTCTTTCCAGGACGGTGTTTATCAAAACTTCTATTATTTCCCCCCTGAAGAATATTTTGACCCGCGCCGCGCTGAGCTTGAAGTTGACCGGTGGCTAAAAAATCTCATAGACGGACATTCAGCCCTTGAGGCCCTGGAGGAAAACGCCGAGCGTTTTCGCTCCCTCTATCAAAATTCCACAATCGGTCTTTATCGCACCACGCCCGATGGCCGGATTCTTTTGGCCAATCCAACCCTGGTAAGGATGCTCGGCTACGATTCTTTCGAAGAACTCAGCCAAAGGAACCTGGAAAAAGACGGGTTTGAACCTTCCTATCCCCGGTCTAAATTTATCGAAAAAATAGAAAAGGACGGCGAGGTTTATGGGTTAGAATCAGCCTGGAAAAGGCGCGACGGGTCAATTATTTATGTCCGAGAAAGCGCCCGAGCGATTCGCGACGCTTCTGGCCGAACCCTTTTCTATGACGGCACAGTCGAAGATATCACCGAGAAAAAATTGGCCGAAGAAAAGCTCCTCTCTTCGCTCCAGGAAAAAGAGGTTTTGCTGAAAGAACTCCATCACCGAGTTAAGAATAATCTTCAGGTCATAATTAGCCTCCTCCGGCTCCAAAGCCGTTATCTTGACGACCCGCGGCTCCTCGAGCTTCTCCAGGCCAGCCAAAACCGGATTCGCAGCATGGCCATGATTCATGAACAGCTCTACACCTCGCAAAATTTTGCCCGAGTTGATTTTGATGAATATATTAAAAACCTCATTACTCACTTGTATGTAGTTTACGGCGTTCGCCCGGACCGAGTTTCCTTTAAAGTTCAAGCGGCCAAAATTTACCTCGACATTAACCGGGCTATTCCCTGCGGGATGATTATTAATGAGCTGGTTAGTAATGCCCTGCGACATGCCTTTCCCGAAAATAGACAAGGCGAAATTATCGTCAGCTTAAAACAGGATGAAATCGGTCGTTTCTATTTACTGGTCAAAGACAACGGCGTCGGCTTGCCCGAAGCCGTCGAGGTGGAAAAGGCCGACACTCTCGGCCTGCAAATTGTCCGCATTCTGGTTCATCAGCTGGGAGGTTCGCTCCGCATTATTCGTTCCCACGGAACTACCTTTTCCATCAGCTTTTAACCTGCCACTCTAAAACCCTGCTTACTAACCCGTTTAAGAGTGATATTAAAACTCGTTTTTCCCTGCGGCCGCCTCCTTAGTGATTGTCCCCTGCCCCGCCAGCGACCGAATAAATTCTGATCCGGGGATAATCTCCCCGTATAGCCGAGATTAATGCGGATACATAATGAAATCTAAATTACCATAACATGTCACTAATGTATCTGACCCAGCCCAGCTGACATAATTCTCGTTCTGACTTTTAGGTCCAAAGAAAACTAATCAACGGCCCTTTTAGTTATTCGCTTTCTAATCCTTTTATTTAAAAATTAGCAGCCAAAAGGTCTTTTTATATATTCTTTCGTTCTCTTTTATCCTGGGTGTGTTGGGCAATAACGCCTTTGGAATGGCCCCGCTCCGGCTCAGGCTTTCAACGCCAGATAGACAACCTTATCGTCTAAATTAAACAAACTAATAAAAACAAACTTGATGAGAAATAGATTTTTTGAACCCGATTAATCCTAAGAGTTAAATTGACGGCAAAAAATATCCGCCTAAATAACCTTAGGTTTTGCGCTTAGGCTTAAGGAGGAGGTCTTGGAAGTCAAAGCTGAAATCAGTGGCCGGCGAGACCGCCTTCATCTTGGCTTGCTCCACAGACCCGTCAGGGTTAAGGGAAAAAGTTATGTAGGCATCGGCTCGCAGTTCGCGGTCGTCCCAGCGGACGATGAAAGTATCGTATTGCCAATGAACCAGGTCACCAACGAGCGAGGGTGTATGGGTGAAGCGCAACCGAAGCTTATCGCCAGTTTTGATAATTTCGATATCGCCGTACCAGGCATCAGTATATGTCCCAGCATAGCGTTCCAAGGGCAGTGAAGGTCGGGAGGCGGCATCCCGGATGGCCTCGACTTTCCTTTCTAATTCTTTTATTTCTGCCTCGCGGCGTTCTTTAAATTTCTGGAAGGCCGCTACCCAATCAAAAGCAGGGGCTTTGAGATAATAATCGATTACCGAATAAGTAATCGCACTAAAAGCCTCGGTCGACTCTTGGTTAGTGAGGACAACCACTCCGAGCTTCAGGTCCGGAAGCATCGTCACTTGCGAAACATATCCGGGCAAACCACCGGTGTGGCCGAGCATTTTCCAGCCTCGGTAATCTCTTATTCCCATTCCTAAGCCATACCCAGAAAAATTAGCCTTAAGGGGAGTTAATTCGGCCGGTGCTGGAGCCACGGGTCGAGAAGTAACGATAGCACCCAATTCTCGTGCTACTCTCTCGCTAAAAAGGCGGCGGTCGCCATCCATTCGGCCCTCGTTTAAATGGCAGATAACCCAGCGGGCCATATCTTCGGCGTTGGAAAGAATTCCCCCCGCAGGATTTATATTATCAACAAGAAAGGGTTTAACCAACTGGACTCTTCCTTCGATTGGCGCATGAGTAGCCGCTACATTGGCCTTTTTCTCGGTGTCAGAAATGCGGGCTGAACTTTCCTTCATGCCTAAGGCCGCGAAGAGGCGGCGGGAAATAAAATCCTCCCACGTTTCCCCACTCACGGCCTCGATGATTTCACTCGCCACCAGAAACATTAAATTATTATAAGCATAGGTGCTGCGAAAACTCGAGGCGGGCGGAATAAACTTTATTCTTTTGGCAATTTCCTTCCGGTCATAATCAGAAGGTGGCCACCAGAGTAAGTCGCCTGCGCCGAGTCCCAAGCCACAACGGTGGCTGAGGAGGTCGCGGACAGTTAACTCCCGGGTAACATAGGGGTCCCACATCTGGAACCAGGGAAGATAATTAATAACCGGAGCGTCCCAAGCTATTTTACCTTCATCGACTAAAATGCCCAGGGCCGTGGCAGTAAAAAACTTGGTATTAGAAGCAATGCCAAAAAGAGTCTGAGAATCCACAGGCGCTCGCTCCCCTAAACGTTTCACTCCATATCCCTTGGCTAAGAGGAGCGCACTGTCTTTGACAATGGCCACAGATAACCCCGGAACTTCAAATGCTTTCATCACTCGGCCCACGAGGTTATCGATACCCGGCGGAAGCGGCTGAAGCTTCGCCTTTTCGCCCTGGGCTGAGGAAAGGGGGGAAAAGTAGAACAGACCAAAAATTAAAAAAAGAGCTAATAACTTTTGTTTAACAAAATAAGGTCTCATCTTACCTCCCATTAAAAGCCAAAACTCACAGTCATTTTAGCCACAAAATTTCCTTAGGTAAACTAATATTTGACCCAGCCGTTTTCCAAGAGTCAGATTATTCTTTTAGATAAAGACGAGCCCATTTAGGTTAAGATTTTTGACTTTAATCTCCTAAGAAACTGAGTTGTCAATGGCTCATTTGAGCCAACGAGAAGCGGCTCTGATCAAAAAGGAGATACACATTTCGGCGGTTTTTCCTTTTATCAGGAGAAAAATCATTGTAGAATAAAGAAGAATTATAGGTGTGGAAAATGGACAGAGATGACCTGAAACTGATTCTTGCGCCCCGGTCAGTGGCGGTGATTGGTGCTTCGGCTCGAGAAGATAGCGTCGGCCGGGCAGTTTTCGCCAACATTCTTTTTAGTGGCTATAAGGGCATTGTTTATCCTGTAAATCCTCGGGTAAAAAGCATCCTCGGCGTCCGAACTTATCCCTCGATTCTGGACATTCCTGACGAAGTAGACCTGGCTATTGTTATTGTTCCCAATATTACGGTGAAAAAAGTCATTGAGGAATGCGGCCAGAAGGCAGTTAAAGGCGCCGTGGTGATTACGGCTGGGTTCAGGGAAGTTGGCGAAGAGGGAGAAAAACTGGAGAAAGAGCTGGTGGAGGCAGCCAGAAAATATCGCCTTTCGATTATCGGACCAAATTGCGTTGGCCTCATTAATACTGACCCCCAGGTCTCGTTAAACGCTACTTTTGCCCGGCCTTTTACACCTAAGCCTGGCCAGATAGCCTTTGTTTCTCAAAGTGGCGCCTTTGGCGTGGCCGCTCTCGAATATGCGCGTAAAAGAGATATCCGCCTGTCTAAATTTATCTCCGTGGGCAACAAGGCTGACGTCAATGAAAATACGCTGCTTCCGGCCTTGAGGGATGACGAGCAAACTAAAGTTATTCTGCTTTACCTTGAAGACCTGGTCAATCCGGCTGAATTTATGGAGCTGGCGCGGGAAATTGGCGAAAAGAAACCCATCCTGGCCATTAAATCAGGCCGAACCCTGGCGGGAGCCAGAGCGGCTTCCTCCCATACGGGAGCGCTGGCGGGGTCAGATGAAATCTATAATGCCTTCTTTACTCAGGCCGGGGTCATTCGAGTGGATAATCTCGAAGAGCTTTTTGATTGCGGCTTAGCCTTTGCCACCCAGCCTCATCCCAAGTCAAATCGGGTGGCTATTATTACCAATGCCGGCGGTCCCGGGATAGTGGCCACAGATATGATCATCAGGCAGGGAGCCCAGCTGGCCACCCTTGAAGCCAGAACTAAGGAACGGTTAGCCCGCGTCCTTCCTCCCACCGCCTCTAAAGAAAATCCCGTTGACCTCATCGGCGATGCCAAAGAAGACCGCTATGAGTTAGCCATCAGAATTGTTTTTGAAGACGACGGCGTCGATGCCGCCGTAATTATCTGCACCCCCACAGTTTTCACCAATCTTGAGGCTATTGCCAAAACAATTCGGGACACAGTCCCCCGCTACGGCAAGCCAGTGACGGTTTGCTTCATGGGCACAGAAGATATCGAAAGAGCTGCTCAGGTCTTAGAGGAAGGCGGTATTCCCCATTATCTCTTCCCGGAAATTGCGGCCAAGGTCATAACTCGGCTTACGGAATATGGCTGGTGGGTCAGGCGCCCTCTAACAGGAATTAAAAAATTTGAGGATATCGACCAGAAAAAAGTGGCCGCCATTATTAAGAAAGCTAAGGAGGCGGGCAGAAAATTCTTGCCTGAGCCCGAGTCCTATGCTCTTCTTCAGGCCTATGGTTTTCCGCTGGCTCCTTTTGCTCTGGTTAAAAACGAAGAGGAGTGCGTTGAAAAAGCTCCAGAAATCGGTTTTCCTTTGGTTTTAAAAATTGTTTCTCCTCAGATCGTGCATAAAGTTGATGTTGGCGGCGTAAAACTCAATATCGAGGACCGAGAGCACGCCTTAAAAGCATATCGGGAAATGATGGCCACGATTAAGCAAAAAATGCCGTCAGCCGAAATCTGGGGAGTGCTGGTACAAAAAATGATTAAAGGCGGCAAAGAAACGATCCTCGGGTTGAAGAGAGACCCGCTTTTTGGCCCGGTGATCATGTTCGGCTTAGGCGGGGTTTATGTCGAGGCCATGCGCGATGTATCTTTTCGGATTGCCCCGCTGCGAGAATTAACTGCCTCCCGAATGGTGCGAGAAATCAGAGGCTACCGGATTCTGGAGGGCTTTAGGGGCGAAGAAAGGTCAGATGTGGAAAAGATCGAGGAATGCTTGAAGCGGCTTTCGCAGTTGGCTCTCGATTTTCCAGAAATAACCGAGCTTGACATCAACCCGCTTATTGTTCTGGATCAGAGACAGGGAGCCTTGGTCGTCGACGCCCGAATCCTCCTCGCCTGACCACTTATTTAATGGAAACAAAGGCTGGTTGGCCTTCAGTCCCCTCTGGGCTAACAGCCATCACTATATAGTTATAATTTAAATCTTTAAGTCCCCGGTGCCAGAATGTAAATTGATTTGGACCGACTTCGGCCACCAGCTTTTCGCTAAGACCTTCCAAAACATAGAGGCGGTATTTACTAACTCGCTCTGGTTGATTGAGAGGGTTGGCCTGCCATTCAATGATATTGATGTATTCTTGCTGGAAAAGCGACCGGTTAGCTACTTTCCGACCTGAAACGCTGAGGGGAGCAGCCAGAACCTTAGTTTTAAAAGTCATCTCGAGCCCAGCTGAACTTATCTCGTAAATAGCAATATCCCGGGATTTTTGGTGGCCCTGGGTATTACGAAAAATGATATTTTCAGTGTCATCGCTATAAGATAACTGGAGATAAGCGCCGGCCTGCCGGGCATCAGGATAAAAATTATCCACCCGGGTATGGCCAAAATCAGCCGTCCAAACTAACCTGCCCCAGAGCTGGTTTAATGGCGATAAAGAAGTTATGGTCGGGTCGAGCTCGGGAGAGAGGGCCTCTACCCCATAAAAAGAATAATTAGGGAGGCAGGCTGCCGGTGAATATCTTTCATCAACGTGGGTGATTAAAAGTCCGTTTCTTCGGCCGGGCATGTTTTCAAAAAGAGGATGAGAACCGTTAAAGCGATTTTCCACGAGCAGGTACTCGTGAGGGGCCAGCCCGCCAAAAGAAATATCAATCGGAATCTTGTATAATCTGGGAGAAGCCGGAGAGCTGAGGGCCAGAGCGCTAATATTAAAATTGCCGCTGGCTTTGACTTCCACTGGCTCCACCCAGCCATAGACTTTCCATTTAATATAACCGCTGAAGCTAATTCGGGGGTCTGAATAACCCATAATGCAGTACATGCCAAGAGGTCGGTGATGAAAAGTGCTGTAATCATAAAGGTCTGGGGAACCAGTGACGTGGCCGTATTCATGGCAAAAAACACCGACATCTTTATTCTCCGTGCCGTTAGAATTACGTTCGTTAACCGCTATCCTCGTTCTGACCCTGATACCATATTTGTTTAGGTTCATGCTGCTCATGTGAGGCCAAAAGAATGAGCCCCAGGTCTCGCGAGTCCCGGCCCAGACTAAAGCTAAGTCAAGGTCACCGTTGTTGGCGACAGCGGCAAAATCAAAACCGGGGTCAGCAGCTTTAATCTGGTCAAGGGCGTGCTCAACGATCCTTGTCCAGCTATTAATTGATTTATAATAGGAGGCGGTTTGGGGCAGCGTGACCCAGTGAGGATAAGCTGAGCCCACGGGCCAAAAAAGGCCGCCGGAATTGGCCCGGTAATAAGTAGTCAAGCTGACCACCCCCTCTTCCCCAGCAAAAACGCGGGCGGCAAAATCATTAGGATTATAAGTACCCTGTGCCCAGCCTGTCGGCGGGGTGGCTTCCGGCTGAAATTCGACGGCCACAATAAAGAATTTCCTGGTGCCGGTCAGAGCCGCCGGTCCCATTCCTGCTGGCGCCACTCTTTCCACCGTAATTCTTTCATGCCAGATTTCTGGCTGAGTCCGCCTCATTTCTTCAACCACCCAGAGGCGGTCAGAAAGATGTTTTTCTAAGCCTCTTTTGGTCAGCTCAGAAACGGGCACTCGGCCGACGACCATTCCCGAGGGTATAAGCCGCTGGCCAGCAAGAACAGCATACTCTATCCAACCAGTCTTCTCATTCTTGATAATCGTGTAGCCCTCAGCCGTTTCTACCCGACGATGGTATTCATCTCCGAAAATAAAGCCGACCACCATCGACCCATCAGGTTGGCGAAGCTCAATTCTTTCTCCCCAGACAGGATGCCCCAAAAGATTAAGCGGCCCCATCAACCCCAAAATGATGACGCCCAACATACGGCCTATTTTTTTGCCCATGACTCCTCCTTTTTTCCTGTTTTGCTGCCAGCAATTATTGAGACCTTCGAGCGGCTGGCCAAGGCCGGCAAAATGAGTCCTTCGTCTTCCTTCTCTTTTTCTAATAAATTCATACCTATATATTCTTATGATATTTCTCTTTTTCTCAAGCTTTTATACGGAAGCCGCTGGTCGGCCCATAAGCCTGATGAAAAAGGTGGCCGGATTCCGCCATCCGCTGTATTTCGTTAAAAGGAGTCGCGTTATCGCTCGCGTTCTTGACCTGGAACGAGTTGGTGAGAGCGAGGGGTTGAAGAGATGGGAGCGCTTAGGAATAAAGCTTCTTGGGGGCGCCAAGCCACCATCACCCAAATATGACCATCTGATCTTTGATATTTTTCCCCTTATCTCATAGTGGTCGGGAAAATGAGGAAAAAGCTCTTTTTCTAATCTCCCTCGGGAAGCTACTCCTCACGATAAAATACACCCAAATTCAAGGCGTTGTTTTTTCTAAGCCGCCTCATCTAAAATCTTTGCGCAATTAATTCATGGCCTCTAATTATCTCGTTTATTTTTGTTAATTTTTTTTATTAATTATGGTAATGGTGACTTGGTCACTTTTTGGCTGCGGCCCTGAGAACCAGCCAATCCCAGTACCAAGGAGGAGAAAATTGTGTTTAAGGTCTTTTTTTGGCTTCAAGATTAAGACATTGGCGCCGATGACCGAACCCCTGGTGGGAGGTCTGCTTCTGTTATCGCTGGCGACCAGCGTTTCTTCTCCTTCTGCGCCCGTCTTTATTCAATCAAAAAAGAAACCAAGAAGCCCGGCCTTCTCGCCGGCTTATGATATCTATATCGGTTTCAATATGGGCACTAAATCTTGTGGATATGAAAACCCAGGCGGGTTCAAGCGGCTGGCCTGGGTCTCGATGTTTACCAATGTGCGTTTTACCGCTCCCCCGGCTGGCTGGTCGGGCAAGACGCCCTTTGAAAGCGAAATTGCCTCAGGCCAGGACTCCAGCATCACCGAGCTTGCGGACTATGCTTTCTGCTGGACTTGGGAGGGAGATAAGAAGTACGAATGCCATGTAACTGCGGGTCCCAACCCTTTTGAAGCCCATTTGAGCATTTATGAATATGATTCCTCCGCTCGAGGCTCTCAGCGGCAGTGGAAGGAAGAGTGGGAAAAACAGTGGATGGTTATGATACCACCGGCGACTGACCCATTGGATCAAGGTCCGGATCTCTACCTTGAGTACTCTATTGATTATCCGCCGGGAGCTCCTCCTGAGAAGAGGGTCATCATTCGCGCCGGCGATGGACATCTGGGCGACTGTGCCGTGTTTGGAGGTCCTGAGCCATGGCTTCCTCGCCTCGTCTTTCCTATCTCGTGGCAGCGAGTGACGAAGGGCCAGGAGTTCATCAAAGAGTTTGTCGGAACTCAGGAAGACTATGACCACTGGGGAGATAATCCTGGGCTGAAATGGACAGTTCACTTTGTTCCGGCAAAAACCAAGTAGCTAAGGATTAACGGAAGCTGATTCTAATTCCCCCATTCTTTTAGGCTTTCTAACTCCCGTCCTCTATCGATAAACTTCATCTTAGCTCCTCAGCCGTCTACTACACAGTAGACTCCTCTAAGGTAGCCACTTCATCAAATAATCAAAGTCTCTCCCCCTGAAAAGTATAAAGATTTTTTGACCGAGATGTTACAGGAACTTTTTGACAATAAAAGGAAAAGAGAGGCCGGCCGAAAACCGATAAAGAAACATCTTTTCTTGAAGGCAAAAGAGCGTCTCGCTGATATCCAAAGGAGGCAAGTCAAGCCCTATTTAGAAGCCTATCCGCTCTTCGGACCTCCTTACCATCATTCCTTTAATCAATTCTGGCCACACTTTTTACGAATGAGCCTTCAGCTATTGGGCTGGGTCAGATACATTCGTGACACCTTATAATCCTTACAGCAGTAGCGAATGTCAGTCTCTTTTCGCCCAAGAGAATTCTAATTTTTTGGCCCGATGGACGACTTGTGCCGTGAGGTTCAAACATCGACGAAAAGAGCCTTTCCAGAAAAAATCCTGGTTAAAAGTGTCACTGATTTCTGGACCCCATACAGCCATTTGACAAGAGCGTTTTATTTTTATATTAAAAATATGGGGAAATAGAATAATAATCGCCGCTTTCTTTTAGCAATAATAAATCAAATATCCAATGGAATGATGAAGAGAGGAAATCTTTTCCTTTTCGTTTTTCAGCCCTCAATCCTGGCCCGCTTCCGCCAACAAAGGCCGTCTAATCCTGAAGATTTTTGTTTCCCTTTTCTTGTGACCCAAACCTGGCCAGGGCAATTTTCGGGCTTCAAATTGGACACCGCCAATGAAAGAGTTTGACTATCCGCGACCCCGAAAAAAGAGCTTGAAGCCAACTGCCTGGCAGCAAGGGGAAATAATCCTCCATGCCCTCACCGC
>Ga0209102_1000686_pt1 | contig 21098 bp, 13 predicted proteins | sample ConPoolayeHmetaG_FD_185483 | JGI IMG/M metagenome (GOLD analysis project Ga0209102, IMG submission 185483) | Hot spring microbial mat communities from California, USA to study Microbial Dark Matter (Phase II) - Cone Pool mat layer H metaG... ...
ACCCTGATATTGGGCCATACCCGGCTTAATCAGGCCAATAAGAGACAGAAGCGTCACCATGAAAATGACCAGCGAGTGACAGAAATTATTCTTTAATCGAAAAGTTTTTCGCTTCATTTTTACCCATTCCTTCGATAACAAAATTATTTTCTTTTTTTCCAATTAATAGCCAAAAGCTAGCATTTTGGGCTTATTTCAAGGCTCACTTAATCCTGGACCTGGCTTCTTCCACCATCTTTTTCACCTGCGGTTGCTCCGGGTCAAGCTCCAGTGATTTTCGCAAAAGGGGAAGTGCTTTTTGCGGGAGACCGAGGTGGAGATAACATTCAGCGGTCAGGTTAAGGACGCTTAGTTCCGTAATTTCTTGAAGCAATGATTCAAGGTAGGGAAGGGCCTGCGACCATTTCTTAAGGCTGACCAGGTTCAGAGCTATTACCTTAGCCACTTCCCTTGATTTAGAAATTTCATAGATGGGCAAAAGAAGCGATAAAGATTCCTCAAACCGGTTTAAAGCAAAAAGAGATTTAGCTAAGAAAAGCCTGGTTTCAGGCTCGTCCTTTAGCCGCAGAATCTCGGTGCCGACCTTGAGAGCTGCTTCGTATTGGCCGGAAAGAAGAAATTGAGTCCCTAAGGTCTTTAAATTTTCCAGGGAAGGAAAGCCGGGGTGCAGGCGAGATAATATCCGAGGAATAGCGGGATAAGCTTGGCCGAGCAAAATGAAATTTTCCTGAGCTGCGGCTAAAACCTGATGCTCACCGTCAAGGAGCCGGACTGATAAATAATAATAGCCCGGTTTTAAGTTTGAAAGGGAGAAAAGGCCTGTATCCAGGACATTCTCAGCTTGAATTACCGAGCTCAGCTCTTTTTCTATAGTCTTAACTAATGCCCCAGTGTCCGCTCGGCTCAGCTCGATTTTCAACCATCCGCCCTGGTCTAAATTGCCCTCTGGCGGCAGGAAGGACTGAAGAAGGAGCCCAACCTGAGCGTTCAGGGGAATCTCGGCTCGGGCGTTAACCAAATACCGCCATTGGCCCAAACAAAAAGCCTGAAGCCTCGTCACCTGGTTTTCGGGCCTTTCTTCTTTTTCCAAATAAATAATGGGCTGACCCAAAGAGACTTTGGCTCCCGGGAAAGGAATTTCGACCTCGCTGCTCATGGAAGTAAATTCTCGAGCGGTCTTATTTTTCAGCAAAAAATGAAGATTAAACCTGCCGGGAATAATTGGGAAGAGGTCTTGAAAGGAAAATATCCTTTTCCCTTGGGCCTCAAATTCCCCTTTAGTTAGCCGAACTGGAACCTCCTCGCTCCTTTCCCCAATCGTCCTTCCTGATTGGTCTTCTATTTTTATGAATAATTCATAAGAGGCATAGACTTGGCCGTCTTCAGAAGGAAAAAAACTCATCTTAACGGGCTCCAAGGCCCAGTGGACAAACGGTTGCCCACGATGAAGAAAAACCCTGGTCCGAAGATGACTCTCCACAAAACGGTCGGCATAATCAACTTCTACTAATCCTTGGTAATGGAGGTAATTGCGGGCATAAGCATCATTGAATTTCTTTTCGGGGAGAGAGCGAATGGAGGCGAGCACGGTTTGGGAAGAAAGCGCGGTGGCTGTCGGTAGTTTCTCGCCCGGAATTAAGCTAAGGGAGGCGCTGGCCAACTCGGAGGAGATTTTCCTGAGAACATTATAAGCGGCCTCGCGATTAGTGGCCTGGCGATATAAGGAGGGAATCAAGAGCTGTTCTGGCCCCTCTAAACCTGGGTAGAAAAGACGATAATCTCCCTGTCCTTGGGGTTGATAAAAAATAAGATAAAAAAAAGGAGGAAGACCGAAACGCCCGTCCCCCTGGTAAAACCAAAGCTCCAAAGGCCAGAGCTCGGAATGAGTGGTAAAAAGGTGACGCTCTAAGGGAGGGCCGAGGAGAAGATAATAATAGCCCCGTTCGGTCAGGCTGCCTCGCTTTCCTGACCCTGGGCCAAAAAGAGAGTCAGCCTGGCTAACCCGGTTTATATATTCCTCATAAAATTCGTTGCTTTCAGTGTCGGGAAGCGGGTCCCTTTGTTTCCAGAAAAAAACAATGAATTTATCTCTGGCCTCATCCGTCTGAAGTCGGAGGAAGACATCTCGTTCCGTTGAGGTAATAATCGGTTTAACGAGCTCCAACCATTCCTTATGTCGGGGAGAAAGGTCTGAATCGGCGGAGGAAAGCTGGAAACAAGATAGGAATAAAATTACTAATAAAGAAACATATCTCATTAGGCTTATTATATTTGGTATGGCTTTAATATCTTCATCGGTTAAATTACCATAATCAGAGCTGACTGACAACAAAGTGGCCGTTTTCGCTGAGAACTTCGTTATTCATCCGCATGCCTAATATCCGAGAACAGCGCAATATATAATATTTCAGCTTTGATCTTTGCTTTTCCTCCAGCACCATATAATAGACCCGGCGAGCACCTCCGCTTGGGCTCATAGTAGTTATTGAGCCACTCTTGCCTTGGACTTAAAAAGGCTTCAAAGGAAATTGCAGTTAAAAATATTAAGGAAAAGAAATTCATATTTTTGGATTTATGGATTCAATATTTTGAATTTTGGGTTAAATTGGAGAGCCTTGATTATCCTAATTATTTAAAATGCAAGTAGTTAGCTCTTTGATCAAACTGGCATGAAAATTGCAAATATATTATTTTGAAAGGAGGTGAGAAAGAGAAAATAATTTTATCCTAAGCCGAGGAAAAAATGGTCAAAAGGCAAAGGAATTCACGGAAGGAGGACAGAAGGAGGAAAGATGAAGCTAAAAAATTGCCTCTTATTCTTAACTGCTTTATTGTTCGTTGTCTCCCTGACATTTGGCCAATCCCGAGAAACAGGGGCAGTCGAAGGAACGGTTAAAGATGACCAGGGTAATCCTCTTCCCGGAGTAACAGTTACGATCTCCGGTCCCAGTTTGATGGGGGTGCGAACATTTGTTACTGACCCTGAAGGCAAATTCCGCTTCCCGGCCCTGCCGCCTGGAGAATATGCCGTGAAGGCCGAGCTTCAGGGGTTTACGACTGTCATCCGCGAAAATATTCGCCTGACCACGACGGTGCGGCTGACAGTTGACCTGGTCATGAAACCAGCCGCTTTAGCTGAAGAAGTCACGGTCTTAGCTAAAGCCCCTACAGTGGATGTCAAATCCACCGAAACGGCCTCGGTTACTTTGGCTAATGAAATTCTCCGAAACATTCCCTATAGCCAGTTCACGACTGATATCGTTAACATGGCGCCGGGCGTTGTCAGCAACGTGGCCTATGGCAGTTCTCAAGGCACGGGGATAGCTTGGTCGGTGGACGGAGTTAACGTGGCTGACCCGGAGGGAGGAACAGCCTGGGTCTTTCTCGACCACAATATTATCGAGGAAGCCAAGATTATGGGCATCGGGCTGCCGGCTGAGTATGGGGGATTTACTGGCGTTATCTTCAACCTGGTGACAAAATCCGGTGGAAATAATATTGCTGGCCATATCGAGGGTGTTTTTCAGGGCCAGAAAGACGACTGGCCGAAGGGTTTCTGGCAACAGGATAACAACAAAAAATACTTAGATGACTTCCCCAAATTGAGCTCTCCCAAATACCGGCTGATTGACGCCAATGCTCACTTGGGTGGACCGATTAAAAAAGACAAATACTGGTATTATGTAGGCACTCAATTCCAGCAGTTCGGCGACTGGGTTACTGGTTTCCCTGAGCCCAGGCAATATAATCAGCCTCGTCTTTTCACCAAGCTAACTTCCCAGTTAGACCCCACTCTCAACTTCGTCTTATCCTTAGAAATCGATACTTATGACGGCAAGAATCGGGGTGCTAGCGCCACTGTTGCTCCCGATGCGGTGGTTAACCAAAAATCACCAGAGATTGTGGGTAACTTTAGCCTGACCAAGATTCTCAGCCCGAAGACCTTTTTTGACGTTAAAGCGGCCTATTTCTGGGGTTACTACTACCTTGACCCGGAAGTGGGGAAAGATAAAGCCATGTATTTTAGCTTGGACGAGAACTTCCGCTATAGTAGCTCGGGTTACTTCTATTATGCTGACCGCACCAGGTTCCAGGCTAATGCCAGCTTGACCCATTTTGCCGAGGATTTTATTAGAGGCGACCACGATTTTAAATTCGGCGTAGAAATCGAGCGCTCCACAGTTCGCAATAGATATGGTTACACTGGGCCTAACCATATGAAGTACTTCGGTTATGGAAATCCCACCAAGGGTTGGGAGCATTACCTAGCTTATCAGTATGAAGGCTATGACACCAATACGCGCTATACCCGCTTTGAGGCTTTTGCCCAGGATTCCTGGTCTATTACTCCTCGCTTAAACATCAGCGCCGGGGTTCGCTTCAGCCAGAACTGGGGAACGATTAAGAACGTTGAGGGAATTGTCTATAACACGCGGCGAATCGCTCCCCGGATCGGTTTTACCCTGGATATTTTTGGCGACAGGACAACCGTGCTTAAGGCTCACTATGGCCAGTATACTGAAGGTATGTTCTCAAATTACCACGACCGGTTAAACCCGGCTTCGGCTTATTCAGATTATATTGGCTATTATTGGTCCAAAGGCAAGTGGGTAGAATTCATGCGGCTTACCCACGAAGAGCTTTATTCTATTGCTGACGGAATTAAGCACCCCTTCATGAACCAGTACACAGTGAGCTTAGAACGCGAGCTTTTTACTGATGCTTCCTTTTCGGTGGCTTACATCTTCAGGGAATGGAAAAATATTATTGGTCGCTACGATACCCTGTCCAACTATCGTCAGGTACCAATTACTGTCGGTTATCACATCAATAAGACCTTCAACATCTATGAGCTTACCACGGGCGATGCCCATGCTTATGTTCTGGATAACATTAAAAAAGGCGACCCCTGGGTTATGCTCGACCCTTACCGGAAATACCGAGGGGTTGAATTTTTGTTCAACAAGCGGTTCTCCCACCGCTGGCAGCTCTTACTCAGCTATGTATACTCTAAAGCCTGGGGAACCATAGATAACTGGTCGGCTGGTGATATCGGCTATAGTGACCGCGATGGGCTGCATACAGGAGACCCCAACTTCTGGATCAACGACGAGGGTAATTTGAGTGTCGACCCGACCCATATGCTCAAGCTCCAGGGGACCTACATTTTGCCGTTGGATATAAGCTTGAGTGCCTATTTCCGGGCGATTACGGGCAATGCCTGGACTACCAGGTATCGGACCAAGCGGTTAGCTCAGGGAAGAGTAACTTTCTTTGCCGAACCCAGGGGCTCCAATCATTATCCCATGCAAAAAATCCTCGATATCAGGCTGGAGAAAATCTTCCGTTTTGCCGAGAAATACCGCTTCGGGGTGATGCTGGATGTTTTCAATGTGCTTAACACCAACACCATTACCAGCTGGGGAACAAGGATTGGCTATGATTGGTTCCCCGACCAGTGGGAATCGACCGACGGTCATCAGCTTTATGGCATAGTGCGGCCGCGTCAGGTTAGATTGGGGCTCCGTTTGATGTTCTAATTCAGATGCCTAAGAGGCAGGGAGGCGGGAACCTCCCTGCCTCTTTTTTTTAAGCAAACAGCCGGCCAAAATTTTTTAAGCTTTAAAAAGTAGACGATAATTATTTATTGTCAGCTTCATAAACTTTATTTAATGTTAGAAGCTCTACCCGAGATATTTGTTTTTCTTTCGCTCGAAACTTAGATAATTCTTAAATAGGCGCGTCCGGCCGCTAAAATTTAAACATTATGGCAGGTAAGATTAAAGGGCTCTCTTTCGTCTTTTTTGGGTTAGCAAAACAACGCACTCTGAATGACCTCCTTTCGCCTCTGATTTTTTGGTGGCTTCTGCCATCCCCCCCACGTGGGCTTTAAAGTCTGCCTTCCCAAGGGGAGGGAACCAAATAAGGAAGGTTGTTTATTGAGAGGATTCCGGAGGACTTTATGCCGATCCTAAGAAGGAGGAAGAGAAAACCTCTTTTTATCGACTTATTAAGCTATAATATATAATAATCCTATCAGCTATAATAGTTAAGAGTAGAAAAATGATTCCTTGAGCCAGGTCATGACGAAAAAATCCCCAACACCTCGATTTCTTGTTATTTCTTTTAGTTTGCTTATTCTTTGTGCGGTTGCCTTTTTCTTCGCCCGCCATCCCTTCTCGCGCTCTGCTTTACCCCGCTTTTCTGAAAAACAAAAGCCTAATGTCATCCTGATTACTGTCGATACTCTCAGGGCTGACCGGCTCCATTGCTATGGTTTTAGAGCCATCGAGACCCCCACTATCGACCATTTAGCCACCCGAGGAGTCAAATTTGAGCATTGCCTCGCCCCAACTCCACTCACTCTTCCCTCCCACACTACCATCCTTACCGGTACCCTCCCGCTTTTTCATAGCGTCCGCGATAACGGCGGGTTCATCGTTCCTAAGGACCTGATAACGATGGCTGAAGTTTTTAAGGCGGCTGATTACGCTACCGCGGCTTTTGTCGGCGCCTATGTTCTTGACTCCCGCTGGGGTTTGGACCAGGGCTTTGATTATTATTTCGACCAATTCGACCTGAGTAAATTTGAAAAAATATCCCTCTCCATGGTTCAAAGGCCGGCTAATGAAGTAATCGACCATACTCTCTCCTGGCTCGAGATTAATAAAGAAAAACCTTTTTTCTGCTGGATTCACGTTTATGACCCCCATACCCCTTATGACCCTCCAGAGATTTGGGCCCAAAAATACCCAGAGCATCCCTATTTGGGTGAAATCGCCTTCACTGACCACGAGTTGGGCCGACTTTGGAATTTCCTCGAAGCGAACGACCTGTTGTCTCGAACTCTCTTGGTTTTTGCCTCCGACCACGGGGAAAGCTTGGGTGAGCATAAAGAATCTACCCATGGCTTTTTCCTCTATGAGGAAGCCATCCATGTGCCCCTAATCTTTGTCACTCCCTTTCCTAAATTCCAGGGAATCTCCGTAGCTCAAACGGTTTCCTTAGTTGACATTATGCCCACAGTCCTGGAATTGATTGGCCTGCCGACACCTAAGGCGGTTCAAGGGAAAAGCCTTCTGCCTTTCTTTTTTAAGCCTAAGAAAGAGGAAAGAAGGTTGGCTTACGCGGAGACCTATTATCCGCGGTTTCATTTTGGCTGGTCCGAACTCCAAAGTATTCAGGATGGCCGCTGGAAGCTAATCATATCTCCCGAGCCTGAACTTTATGACCTTAAAATTGACCCCGAAGAAAAAAATAACCTGGCTTCCGAGCAAAAAAAAATATTAACCCGCTTAGAAGAAGAGGCGGAGCGATACATCAACCAACAAAGCCAAAATGCTTTCCAACTGAGTATGAATCAACTTGACGAAGAAACGAGAGAAAGGCTGGCCGCCTTGGGCTACATCGGCTCTTTTAGCGACCTGGCCGCTACTTCGGGCAAGAAATTAGCTAATCCTCGAGATAAAATTGATGTTTTTAACGAACTATCCAGGGCGAGAGAGATAGGGATGGAAGGCAACGCGGAGGAAGCGATTGCGGTCATAAAAAAAATCATTTCCCAGGACCCCGATATATCCGACGCCCATTTCACCTTGGGTAATATTTATTTTCGCCTGAATCAATTTGAGATGGCGATTACTTATTTCCGCCAGTCTTTAGCCCTCAAACCAGATGATATCTTTGCCGCTCTTAATATTGCCAATTGCTATTTAAAGAAGGGTCAATCGGAGGAAGCGGAAAAATTCTTGTTAGAATTCAGCCGCAAGGGTTTTCCTGACTCCCAGATTTATTTCCTGCTGGGAAACATAAAATTTTATGAGCAAAAATACGATGAAGCTATCAATTATTACCAGGAATGCTTGAACCTTAATCCTGATTCCGCCTCGGCTTATAATGCCTTGGGCGCAGTTTATATGCTGCGGGGAGAATTAGAAAAAGCCGAAGCGAACTTACAGCGCGCCTTACAAATCAACCCTGAATTAACTAACGCTAATTATAATTTAGCCCAGTTATATGAATTGAAAGGCATGACGGAAAAAGCCATCGAGGCTTATCGTCAAGAATTAGTTCATTCGCCTCGCCATTTCAAAGCCAGTTTTAACTTGGCTCGGCTTTACCGCCTCCTCGGTAAAACGCAAGAGGAAGAAAAGCTCCTGCGGGTTTGCTTAGAGGCTGACCCGACTTTTCCGCTAACTTATTTTTATTTGGCGCGAATACTTCTCAACCGGGGAGAACAATTAGAAACGGCCATTTCTTTGGTTCGAAAGGGAATTGAACTTAAACCTGAGCCCAAAGACCTGGCTTTAGGCTATTTCCTCCTGGCCGACCTGTACAACCGTTTAGGAAATAATTCACTTTCGCAACAATACGCCCGCAAGGGCCAGGAGCTTTCCCGCCCCGCCTCACGCCACCTTTGAATAAAATTACATCCTGAATTTATCTCTCTATTAGCGGAAAAAATCACTCGTTGTTTCTGTCAGAGCGACAAATGCACTCACTTCACTCAGGCGCTAGGTTAAAAGCGAACCCCGGCGGCCCAATTTCTCCGAGCTAAGGTTCGGTGCTCTCTTTTTGGCTAAAGGTCAATGTTAAAGAGACGCTGATAAAGCTCCACATATTCTCGGGCGGCTCTCTCCCAAGAAAAATCAGCGGCCATGGCGTTTCTAATTAACGAACCCCAAAGGGAAGCCTGCTCATAGATGGGCAATGCTTTTTTCAATGCTTCTACCAAGGCTGCGGCTGAATATTCCTTGAACCTAAACCCGTTTCCCTTGAGGGTTGCGGGGTCAAACTCTTGGATTGTATCGGCCAAGCCACCGACAGCGCGGACTACGGGAATTGTGCCGTAGCGCAGGCTATACATCTGAGTCAGGCCACAGGGCTCGTAGCGAGAAGGGATTAGAAAGAGGTCGCTTCCAGCGATAATCAAATGAGCTAAAGCCTCGTCAAAAGCAATCCTAACTCCAAGGTGACTCTTTTTTTCTAACTGGAGTGCAGCTAAAAGGTCATGATATTTTTTATCTCCCTGACCCAAGATAACCAATCTCAAATCGAGAGAGAAAAGATTTTCCAGGCTGGAGACAACAATATCCAGCCCCTTTTGGTCAGCCAAGCGAGTAACCAGGCCGACAAGCGGCCGGTCAATATCAACCAAAGAGAAACCGAACTGGCGGAAGAGCACTTCTTTGCACCGCCTTTTCCCTGTTAAGTCCTTCGGACTGAAGCGGTAGGGTAGGAGAGGGTCTTTCTCCGGGTCCCAGGAAGAGGTATCAATGCCGTTGAGAATACCGAAGACGACTGAAGCTCTTTGTCGGAGAACGCCATCCAGCCCGCATCCATTGTCGGGTTCTTGAATTTCTCGGCTATAGGTTGGGCTAACCGTACTGATGGCATTGGAATAGACTAAGCCAGCTTTTAAGAAATTAACTCGGCCGAAAAACTCCATTTCTTCTAACCGAAAAACATCCTGAGGCAGGCCGACACGGCTAATTATCTCTGCGGGAAAGATTCCCTGGTAAGCTAAATTATGAACAGTGAATAGAGAGCGAGTCTCAGAGAAGAAAGCTTCTCTATGATAATTATAGCGAAGATAAGCCAAAGAAAGAGCCGCCTGCCAGTCATGAGCATGAATGATATCAGGCTGGAAGTTAACCGCCCTCATCGCCTCCAGGGCGGCTAAGGAATAAAAGGCAAACCGCTCCCCATTATCCGGATGGTCGCCAGAGGCTGTGCCATAGAGACCGTCGCGGAAATAATAATTATCGTTCTGAATAAATAAAACGCGAAGCTCGGGCGATTTATATTCCCATAGCGGAACAATAACTGGTTTTCCTTGCCAGTCAAGATGGAGCTCAGCCGTTAGGTTTAAGGGCCAATTTTTCTTCTGAATCTCCTGGTAAAAAGGCAGGAAAAGAACTATTTCTAGTCCCAGTTGGCCCAAATATCGGGGCAATGACCCCACAACATCGGCCAGACCTCCCGTCTTAGCAAAAGGAACAGCTTCTGAGGCTAAAAAGGCTACTTTCATGGCGGTTATTTTAACATAGCTCAAGACATATAAGAATAATTATCTTTGACTCTCATTAGTTGGCTCCGGCGACACTCTGGATGACTTGGCTGGGGAACGAGTTTTATTGCCTCCTCATCAAATGAGCTCAGAACAGTCCCCATTTGTCCCCTAAGAATAGGCTCTGGGCCATTGCCCTTGCAAGGCTGATGCGACTGGTGCGCTGGCCAAAAAATTGGCGCTTTTTATTACCAACATTGACAGCCGAAAGGCAAGAAACCGGAATTCATTGCCAAAAGTATAGTCTGAAGCTAAGATAAAAAACGAGCCTATAAGACAAAAAGTTAAAGCCTGATTCTTTTATGGAAAAAGTAGCGGCGGCAGTGATTGAAAAAAACGGGCTGATTCTTTTAGCCCGGCGAAGAAAAAACAAAAAAGGGGGTGGCAAGCTGGAATTTCCTGGAGGCAAAATTTGGCCCGAGGAAACGCCTGAAGATTGTTTGCGCCGCGAGTTGAGGGAAGAGTTTGCAGTTGAGGCTGAAATCAGAGAATTTCTGGGCATCTGGAAACATCCGGAAATTGAACCGGGGATTGAGCTTTTGGTTTATCAGGTAAACATCCCGGAGATTTCTTTAGCGCTTCAAGACCATGAAGAAATACTATGGGTTTCACCCCAAAACTTTCCTTGGTCAGAATTACTTCCCTTAGACCGCGAAGTGGCTCGCTTTTTAAGGGACAAAAATCCCTCTAAGAATGGGGAAAGCAAAAAAGATAAGAGCTAAGACAATGAAATCTAAAACTTACCCCGCAGTCATTCTTCATCCAGGCAAGGAAAAACCCATCCGCCAGCGCCACCACTGGATTTTCTCCGGCGCCATTCAATCTTTTCCCGATTTTGAAAATGGCGGCATTTTAGCGGTTAGGGATAGTCAAGGCAATCATCTTGGTTATGCTTACTTTAACCGCCATTGCTCATTGGCCGGCCGAATGATAAGTTTCGGCTCAGAACAGCCCGAAGAGGCTCTCGAGAAGAGCCTAGAAAGAGCCATTAAGCTTCGAGAAATATTTTTCGGCCGACAGACTAATGCCTATCGTCTGGTCAACGGCGAGGGCGATAACCTTCCAGGTCTGGTTATTGACCGCTATAACGACATTCTGGTTATTCAGATTACTACCCTCGGGATGGAAAAACTCAAGCCTTGGATATTGGAAAGGTTAATTGGCCGTCTTAAGCCTCGTTCTATCTTTGAACGTTCTATTGCGCCAGCACGACAAGAAGAAGGCCTGAAAGATTTTGAGGCCTGGGTTTACGGTGAGGCCACGTTTTCCACTGAAATAACCGAAAGCGGCGCTCGCTTCACTATTGATTTTACTCAACCCCAGAAAACTGGATTTTATTTAGACCAGCGAGAGATGAGAGCTTTGGTCAGACAGTTGGCGGAGGGAAGAAAGGTCTTAGATTGCTTTTCGTATACCGGAGGATTTAGTGTCAACGCGCTTGCTGGCGGCGCTTCTCAAGTGGAGTTGGTTGAGACCTCAGCCTATTCCCTAGCTCTGGCCCAAAAAAATTTAGAGCAGAACGGGTTTTCCTCGAATTACTATAAACTTCACAATGATGATGTTTTTGCTTTTTTGCGTCAGGCGAAAATCGATTCCGATTTTATCATTCTTGACCCCCCAGCTTTTGCCAAGAAAAGAAATGATGTTATTCGGGCTTGTCGGGGTTACAAGGACATCAACCGCTTAGCCATGCTTCATCTCAAGCCGGGAGGCTTTCTCCTGAGCTTTTCTTGTTCCCATTATGTCGACGACCAACTTTTTCAGAAGGTTCTTTTTGAGGCAGCTCTGGAGGCAGGACGTCGAGTTCGTCTTCTCCAAAGGATGAGACATAGCTTTGACCATCCTGTTAACATTTTTCACCCCGAAACCCATTACCTCAAGGGCTTCCTTCTCTATCTTGATTAAGATTATTAAACAAGACACGCCTTTCCTGCTTAATTCAATTAATAAATCAGCTTCCCATTGATAAATTAAAGGCTTAGGGGAGAAGAAACAACGCGGGAAAACAATAGAAATCGGCGTTCGATATTTATAAAATAAGAGCAGTTGAGCTGCCTGCTAAGGGAAAAATCTTGGGAAAAATAATAACCAATCTAAGATTAGGAGGTAGAAATGAAGGAAACTGAAGGCACGGTAGAAAATTTAAACCGGGTTTTTAGGGTTCAGCTCATAATAGCCATCTCTATTTTTTTGTCCTTAGGAGTCTTTTTGGTCGTTGAGGAACTCGTCCGGTACTTCCTGCGTCCTTTTCTGGGCTGGGGTGGAATTGCTTTTAATCAAGTTTCCCAGTTTCGTTATTTCATTTATGGGGTTTCGGTGGGGGTTGTCGTTCTCATCCGCCTGCTCCAGGCTATTTTATTAAGACTTCCTCCCCATCTTGATTTTAGCCGAGCCTTAGCCCGATTAAGTAGTGGCACCCTCATCCCCTTAGTTCTGGCCGAGATACCCGCTATCCTTGGCTTTGGGTTCTTTTTGCTCACGGGACTGCAAAGGGATTTTTATGTCTTAGGCATTGTTTCTGTTATTCTGCTGTTTATGTATTTCCCGCGGAAAGCTGTGTGGCAAGAAAAATTAGCGCCGTCTTTAAGCGAAAAACGCGGCTGATTTAACTCTTGGCGACAAAATAAACATGGAAAAAATGGGAACGTCAATGGACGTTGAGAGGTCAAGAAACGCTCCCTTATCTGGAGCCATTATATCCAATAAATTGGACATGAAGCGGGAAAACTCCTTATTCTTGAACCTTTTTATTGCTGGCACTTCTCTTTTATGTCTGGTTTTTTTCCTGAAAATGATCAAAACAAAAGAGAGGGGGATAAAAATGGACCGAGAATCGGTAAGAATCAAGAAAGCCTTCCTGGGGCTTTTTCTACTTTTTCTGTCATCTTCCTTTTGCTTAAGCATCGAAACCTGGCAGAAGCCCCTTGAGCCACCACCAGTTTTTTATAACCTTCAGGTTACCCTTGACCCGATTAAAGCGACGTTATTAGGAGAGGAAGAGATAATTTGGGAAAACAGGACGGCTGATGTTATCTCGGATATGTGGTTCCATCTTTACTGGAATGCCTTTAAAAATGAGGCCAGCGCCTTCTTTCAAGAGTCTCAAGCCGAGGCGGGAATAGCCGCGGTTCGTTTCCAGGAAGGCAAATGGGGTTGGATAGATATTAAGTCAATTCGGCTGGCTGATGGCCGAGATTTAAAGCCAACCAGCCAATTTATTCGTCAGGATAACCCAAATTCTTCCGATGAAACCGTGCTTAGAATCATGTTTCCTGAACCAATTTTGCCCGGAAACAAAGTCCAGCTTTTTCTTTCTTTCGAAGGCAAAGTTCCGGCCCAAGGAATAAGGGCTGGCTATCGGGGCCAGGCCTTTTTTATTGCGCAATGGTATCCTAAACCCGGAGTTTATGAAGCTGGTAAAGGCTGGAACTGCCATGCCTACCATCTTAATTCAGAATTCTTTGCTGATTTTGCCAATTTCAAGGTTTCGATAACCACCCCTGCTAACTTCATAGTAGGGGCCTCGGGAAAAGAAATAGAGCGACAGGTAGATGGGGAAAGACAGAAACAGACCGTGGTTTTCGCGGCCGATTGGGTTCATGACTTCGCTTGGACCGCGGCGCCTGATTATCTTCGTTTCGAGAAGGATTTTATCGCCAATCAGGAAATATCCCAGGAGGAATTAAGAGAAACCGCCGCTCTGCTCGGCTTAAATCCGGAGGACGTTCAGCTTCCCGACCTTAAAATGATCCTCTTCCTTCGGCCGGAGCACCGCCACCAGCTTGACCGGCACCTCAGAGCGCTTAAACAAGCCATAAAATACTATGGCCTGTGGTTCGGCCCTTATCCTTATGAACAAATCACTCTTGTCGACCCTCCCTACGGTACGGGAAGCGGCGGTATGGAATATCCCACTCTCTTTACTGCCGGAACTTCACTTTTCCTGAGCCCGGAGGTTCTTTCCCCAGAAGGAGTGATTATCCATGAATTCGGCCACAATTATTGGTACGGCTTGTTCGCCAACAACGAGTTTGAAGAGGCGTGGCTGGATGAAGGCATCAACACTTATAGCACCGGCCGCGTCTTGGCCCGGGCTTATGGCCCAGGGGCTGTGTCCGCGTCTGTTCTTGGCCTGCCTTTGGCCTGGTTCTTTCGCTTGCCTCGCTATTATGATTGGCAGCTCGACCGAGCAACCTCCATTCATATCGTGGCGATTGACCCGATAATTCGTGATTCCTGGAAGTTCTTTAACCGCCTCAGTTATGGTCTTAACGTTTATTATCGGGCCTCAACCTGCCTGAACACTCTGGAAAGGTTAATAGGTGAGGCGAAAATGCTGCGCGGGCTGAGGGAGCTCCAATGGCGCTTCCGCTTTCGCCACCCCCATAGCCAGGACTTTTTCCAGGTCATGAGCGAGGTAAGCGGGTTGGAGCTCGACTGGTTTTATCAAACCTTTTTCCTTTTCACCAAGACCTTTGACTATGGAATAGATTCGCTTCGGTCATGGCCAAAGCCGGCTCAATTGAGGGGCGTTTTTGATGCGGAGGGAATAAAAAAAGAGGTGGGGGGGAAGGAGGTCAAGGAAATAGAAAAGAAAAAATTGCTGAGCTCAGAGAAAAAAGTTTTTATCAATGAGGTAACGGTGAGACGATTTGGCGAAGCTTCCGTCCCCCCCGATTTCCCTTTGAAGATAAAAATTGTGTTTGAAGATAGCTCTGAGGAAATAAGGACTTGGGATGGTCAGGAAAGATGGGTTCGCTTTCAGATAGAAAAGCCATCTCGGGCTAAATTGGCCGTAGTCGACCCCGACCAGGTCTGGCTCATCGATACTAATTGGGCCAATAATAGTCGGATGAATAAGGCCAAAAATAGCGGCGTCTGGCGCATAGCCGCCTCTTATCTTTGGGGCCTGCAGAATTTCCTGCTGATTCTTGGCGGCCTTATTTGAAGGAAGCAAAAATGAGAATAAAAAAGGCTCTCCAATTAGGAATAAAAAAGACCTGGCAAGAGAAAAAGTTGATTTTCCTTTTATGGGCAATTAACGCCTTTTTTTCGTTCATTTTTACCTTGCCTTTCTATTTCCTGCTGAAAGACAATTTTTCTCGGTCACTTTTAACTTCTAATTTGACACGCGGATTTGACCTCATCTGGCTCAGCGACTTAATCTACCGCTACCAGAACCTGATTCCTTATGTTGTCGGGCTGGCCATCTCAACTGTTCTTTTGTGGGTTCCCATTTCTTTAGGTTTAACCGGCGGGATTATGGGCCGGCTGCATTCGGTTAACTCTTTTCGTTGGACTGAGTTTATGAGCGCCGCCGGTTACTATTTTTTCCGTTTCCTAAAGGTCTTTTTCCTTTTTATCTTATCTCTAATCATAATTCTCATGCCTCTCAGCCGCCTGCTAAACTCTCTTTTTCACCTCTGGACAGAGTCTGCCACCTCAGCCTGGCCTGCTTTCTGGTCAGGGATAATCAAACTCCTTCTACTTCTGGCTATTTATTCCCTCGTGCGCCTGTTTTTCGATTATACCCGGATTCTTTTAGTCTTAGAGGATAATCGAAAGGTTTTAAAAGGTGTCGGCCGAGGGGGCTCTTTTTTGGCTCCTCGCCTCGTCCCAGCCTGGGCTGTATTTCTTCTGGCTTCTCTGTTCCCCGTAATTTTGACCATCGCTTATCTCCTTTTCCTTCGCCTCACGCCAACCACATCCTTGCCCACCTTCTGGTTAATCTTCTTTCTAGGCCAAATTTATCTTCTTCTGCGCCAAGCGGGAAAGGTTTTTACTCTGGGTTCCTGTTATTATTTCGCCCGGCTGGAAAAAGGAGAACCAACCACCTAAGCCCAAGGAACTTTTTCCCGTCTGATTTCGTTTATGATTAAGAAGATACTCCATGATGGAGGCAACTAAATGGAAGCGATGACCAAACAGAGGCCCAGAATAGGGTTTTTAGTCTTCGGTTTGTTTTTTAGCACCATTCTTTTCTTAACAACCCCCAGAAACCTCAGCTCTGGCCAGGAGCATCAAGAACAATTTCTTCAAACTTATGCCTTGAGCCAGGCCGGAACCTTTGAGTTGCGCAATGTTAACGGCTTGAACGTTATCACCACTTGGCCAGAGGAGAAGGTCGAGGTGAAAGCAATCAAAAAAACAAAGCGCGACCCAAAGAACCTGCAACTAGTAAAGATTGAGGTTCAATCTACGGCCGACCGATTAACAGTGGAAACAATTTATCCTCGAGTGCGGAATACGGGAGTGAGTGTCGATTATGAAATTAAGCTTCCCGAACGGCTGGCCGAAACCATTCTGAAAGTGGTCAACGGCCGGGTGGAAGTTACAGGACCAATAAACAAGCTCAAGGCCTCAACAGTTAATGGCGATATTCAGGCTGAAAAGGTTGAAGGACCGGCTGACCTTTCGACCACTAACGGTCAGGTCGAAGCCACTCTCAGCGGAGGTCCCTCTAAAATCGAGGCGGTTAACGGCCGGGTGGGCTGTCGTCTCCTTTCGCTCGCGGAAAATCTCTCGGTGGAAACAGTTAATGGCTCGGTGGAATTGAGGATTGACCCGGAAATTAGGATCAACGCTTATCTTGAAGCCCGAACAGTGAACGGTGGTATTAGCGTCGAGGTACCGGTTCTTTTCCAAAAACTCAGCAAATCGCGCGGGAGCCTAGAAGGCCAGGTGGGGAACGGAGGGCCGCTTATCCGCCTGCGCACGGTTAACGGCTCTATTCGCCTAACTAAATAAAAATAACTGACAGGCTGGATGGATTAAACTAGTCAGCTATTGACCAGTTTGACGACTTCCACCAAAACAATAAACTTTTACCAATTTTTTAATTTACCAAAAAGAGTCAGAATCTATTAGCCGGGGATTCTTATATTTTTGCTCCCATCGGGTTCAATAGAAAAGGTCAATAAGAAAATAGATATTTTAACCATGGATTATCATTGCCTTCGCCGGACCGAAGGCTAAGGGAATTATAGCTCAGATTCCGGCCTAAACCATGGCTCAAGACCCAGGTGCTGACTTTTAAATTGGTCTGGTCACTATTAAATCGTGATACGGGAAGCTGAGACTGAAGCGGGCCTTTCGTCAAAAGAGTGGTAACCTATTAGAGTCATAGCCGCTGTATTTCCTTTAAAAACCAGGAAATATGAAATTTTAGCCGGGCCATAAATGTATTTGGAATTAAAAACACGATTTATTCTCATCTTAACCTTTAAAGAGGCTAAGATAAAGCTTTATAAAGCCCGGCCTTTTCCCAGATAAGAGGGTCCTTGGAGCCGAAAAAGGCTAAATATTTATGATAAGAAGCCCTTAAAGCACCACACTTTTTAAGGACCAGCCGACAAAAGCTTGCGGTTAAGGGTGAGGTTAATTAAAATACGCCTTTAAAACTCAAAGCTGAGCGCAATGAAGTTAACTTTTTTAGGGGCGTGTCGCCAAGTAACAGGGTCAGCCTATCTTTTAGAAGAAGATAGCCTGAGAGTTCTGGTCGATTGCGGCCTCTATCAGGAAAGGCCTTTTTTGGAAAGAAACTGGGACCCCTTTCCTGCCGACCCCGAGACAATCGACGCCGTCATCCTGACTCATGTTCATTTGGATCATTCTGGCTTGATTCCGAAGCTTGTTCGGGATGGGTTTAATGGCCCGATTTTTATGACGCCCATTACGGCCGACTTGCTGCCGATTGTTCTTCTGGACTCAGCTCACCTTCAGGAAGAAGACGCTACCTTCAAACGGAAAAGACATAAAAAAGAGGGAAGACGAGGGCCATATCCCGAAATTCCCCTTTATACGGAAGAAGATGTCAGGCGAGTGAAGCCGCTAATCAGAGAGGTTAACTACGGTCAACCAATCAAATTCAACCGGAATTTTAGCTGCCTCTTCCATAACGCCGGCCATATCCTTGGTTCGGCGATGGTCGAGGTGGTCTTCGGCCAAGGGGAAGAACACGTTATATTTACCGGCGATATCGGCCAAAAGGATAAACCGCTCGTCCACGACCCTGATTCTTTAGAGGTGGCGGAGACGCTGATTATGGAGGCAACTTATGGCGATAGAAACCATGAAGACCCGGCTGATATCGAAACTTTGCTCATAAAAATTATTAACGAAACCGTCGAAGCCGGCGGCAATATCATAATTCCAACATTCGCCGTAGAAAGAGCTCAAGAAGTTCTTTATTATTTAGGCCAGCTCACCAGAGAAGAAAAAATACCGCCGCTTCTTTGTTTTCTTGATAGCCCCATGGCTCTTGAGGTTACCCAGGTGTTTGAGCGTCATCGAGAAAGTTTGGATGAGGAAACTCGCCGTCTTTACCGTCTTCGCCAGAACCCCTTTAGTTTCCCCGGATTAAAGCTGGTGCGGAGTATCGAAGAGTCCAAAGCAATCAATCACCTGCGCGGCTCATGCCTGATTATGGCGGGTTCAGGAATGTGCACCGGCGGCCGGATAAAACATCATTTAGTTCATAATATATCCCGGCCAGAATCGACGATTCTTTTCGTGGGCTATCAGGCACCGGGGACCTTAGGGAGACAAATCCTGGACGGACATCCAGAAGTACGAATTTTTGGACAAATGTATCCCGTCCGCGCCCGGATTGAACAGATTCAAGGCTTTTCGGCTCATGCCGACCGGCGCTTCCTCCTGGAATGGGTCAACTCCTTCCAACAACCTCCAAGACGGATTTTTCTCACCCATGGGGAAGAACAAGCCTTAGAAGCTTTTCGTCAGTCATTGTTAAAGAGATTTTCGGCCTCGTTTAGTCCTTCTGTCTTTATCCCGGCTTATAAAGAAACTTATCAACTTCTTTAGACCTTGCTAAGTAAACCCTTTTGGCTCCTATTCTAACCGGGGAAATAATCTTCATAGCCCAATCTAGCATCCTGTAACAATTGGTATCCAAAAGGGAGCAAAAAGGAATATATTCATTTCCCTTTCAGGTCGTTGAATCCAAAAAACCCATCTTTTAAAGGCCGATTTAATAAATTGCCAATAATTTTATTTTTTCACTTTTATTAAATGTGGTCTGATTACAGCTCAACATGCTCAAGCTCAGAAATCCTTGCCTCGAATATATATTTTATGCTAATGCTAAGGAAAACTCGTTCAGGAGGCAAAGGAGATGAATAAAGAGATTTCAGCCCGAAAAAAGACGCTCCTTATCTTTCTGGCTATTCTGGTCACCAGCCTTTTAACCTTGCCAGGATTTATGGGGCTAAAATTAGACCACAGCGAAGGAGAAGGGCTTCGCTTCGCCTTGAGCTTTCCTCGCGAAAGATCCGCTGTGCCCCTCGATGGCCGGATGCTTCTTCTTATTGCTGATAATAACGCCGCTGAACCTCGTTTTCAGATAAATGACAGTCCTAACACTCAACTCGCTTTCGGGCTGGATGTTGAGGGTCTGAAGCCCGGCGAACCAGCTTTGTTTGATAGAAATGTTTTTGGCTACCCCTTACGGAGCATTGCGGATATACCTGCTGGCGAATACTGGGTGCAGGGCTTACTTAATCGCTACGAGACTTTTCATCGCGCTGACGGTCATACGGTCAAGCTGCCGATGGATAAAGGCGAGGGACAGCAATGGAACCGCAAACCGGGCAATTTTTACAGTCTACCTAAAAAAATATATCTCGACCCTAAGGAAGAAAAGGTCATCCCGATTGTTCTCGACCAGGAAATCCCGCCTATCCCTGACCCGCCAGAAACGAAATATGTTAAGCATGTGCGACTCCAAAGTAAGCTCCTGAGCCAATTCTGGGGTCGGCCGATGTATCTCGGCGCCCATGTGCTCTTACCCGAAGGATTCGAAGAACATCCAGAAGCTCACTATCCCCTGATTATTTTTCATGGCCATTTTCCCTACACCTTCAGCGGCTGGCGAGAAACGCCGCCTGACCCTGACCTTAAGCCCGATTATTCCGAGCGATTCAAAATCCACGGCTACAATCGAATCGTTCAAGAATACGCCTATGAGTTCTATAAATACTGGACTTCGCCCGAAACCCCGCGCTTTTTGATTATCGAAATTCAGCATGCCAACCCTTACTATGATGATTCCTACGCCGTGAATTCCGCTAACCTTGGGCCTTACGGAGACGCCATAACTTATGAATTAATTCCCTACATCGAGAAGAAATTCAGAGGAATAGGGCAGGGATGGGCTCGCTTTCTCTATGGTGGTTCTACTGGCGGCTGGGAAGCTCTGGCGGCTCAAATCTTTTATCCAGATGAATACAACGGCTGCTGGGCCGCTTGCCCTGACCCGATTGATTTTCGAGCTTATACGATTGTTAATATTTATGAGCACAAAAATGCTTATTATGTCGATAGCCAGTGGAAGAAAACGCCGCGGCCAGGGCGGCGCAATTATTTAGGCGAAGTGAGCTGCACCTTGGAGGAAGCAAACCATCGGGAGCTTGTTCTGGGAACAAAAAGCCGCTCAGGTGACCAGTGGGACATCTGGGAGGCGGTCTTTTCGCCTGTCGGCCCTGATGGCTACCCAAGAAGAATCTGGGACAAAATGACCGGAGAAATTGACCCCGAGGTAGCCGCTTACTGGCGCGAGCATTATGATTTGCGTTATATCTTACAAAGAGATTGGAAAACTCTGGGCCCCAAACTTAAAGGCAAAATTCACATTTATTGCGGCGATATGGATAACTATTACTTGAATAACGCGGTCTATCTGATGGAAGAATTTTTGGAAAAGACCACTGACCCCTATTATGAAGGAGAGGTTGATTATGGTGACCGAGCCGAACACTGCTGGAACGGCGACCACAGCTTGCCCATTTATCTCTCGCGTCTCCGCTATCATCAATTCTATATTCCTAAAATAATGGAGCGCATCAAAAAATCGGCGCCTCCGGGTGCGGACCTTAAAAGCTGGCGCTACTAAAGTTCAAAACAAGGTTGGGCTTGGCCTAAAACTAGCGCCTCCTTCTATTCTTTATTCCTCGGGGTAAAGCTGAGAATAGTCGTTTAGCGAGGTCTATAAATAAACGACCATTATTTTTTT
>Ga0209102_1000688_pt1 | contig 21033 bp, 8 predicted proteins | sample ConPoolayeHmetaG_FD_185483 | JGI IMG/M metagenome (GOLD analysis project Ga0209102, IMG submission 185483) | Hot spring microbial mat communities from California, USA to study Microbial Dark Matter (Phase II) - Cone Pool mat layer H metaG... ...
ACTCCGTTTCTTATGGTTGCCGGGACGACCGCCCCCTGATTCTGTCCCAAGGGGTCCCAGCGGAGATGAGCGGCCGCTCCCGTCCAGGGCGAAAGATCCCGCAGCGCATCCCGGATCCGGGCGCGATTCAAGCCGGCCGTGCGTATGGCCGCCGCCAGCATGCGCGCGCTTTCGTATGCATGGGCGGCGGCATAATCCGGGCGTACCCCGAAGCGTGCGGCGAAGGCGCGGGCGAACTGAACGTTTTCCGGTCCGGCGTCGCCGGGCAATGGAAACACGACACCTTCTGCTTCGGCATGCTCCAGAAAAAGGCGCCTTCCCATGGCCGGCCCGCCGAATACCTTGCCCGCATATCCTTCTTTCCGCAGCAGCTTCAGGACCGAGGCGCTCTCGCGGGCGCCTGCGAGCAGGATCACGGCCGCGGGCCTTGCCGCCGCGACCCGCCGCACCATGAGTGCAGGATCTTCGCCGCCGCGGAATTCGAACCGGAACGAAGGGACGGCGCGCTGCGATCCGAGATACCTTTCGACCTCGACGAGCAGGCGGTGCGAGTCATGATCGGTGGCCGCCAGAATCACGAAAGAACGGCCGGCCGTCTCCTCGATGAGCGCACGGCCGATGACTGCAGCCAGCAGGTGATCTCCGGGGAGCGACGAGAAAATCCAGGGCACGTTGGCCAGATTGGCCGTCTTGTCGGTGGCGGCCGGGTTGATGATCGGCAGGCGTGCTTTGACGGCCACCTGTTCGGCAAGGTGCGTGGAAGGCCCGTCGATGCCGCCGATGATCGCCCAGGCTCCGTGTTCATAGATCGTGCGCGCCAGCAGACCGGCACCGCCGTTCCAGGGGTTATCCGACCAGCAGGGTATGAGCCGGAAAGGAAGACCTCGATAACCCCCTTCTCGATTCGCCTCCTCGAATGCCAGGCTCACCGCGCGCCAGACGTCGCCGCCTTCGGGGTGGGCCGGATCCGCGGGCCCGAAATAGGCGATGGCGACATCATCGAGACCGTCCGGTTCCGGATCCTCGCGCCCCGGGCCGAAGTACTCCGTCTGCTGTTTTCTGGCCTCGAAAAACGGCGCCTGACCTCCGCGCAGGCCCGCCACGGACGAAGAGGGATCCTGCGCAAGAAGCCGGATCGCGAGCCAGGGAACGGCGAATGCGAGCGCGCGCATCATGGTTCCCGCCGCTGCTCCATTCCGGCAACCGCACGGCTGACGCGATCGCGAGCCGGAATGCGGCCCCGAGGTATCCCGAGGTCTTCCCTCGAGTAGTAATGCCACCGCCCGTTCTCTCTCCTGGCGAGGAAAACCTCGCCCACATCGTCCAGTGCGGCGCTCAGCTGGATGTCGCCCGTCACCCCGGGCCAGGGCGCTGGCATGTAGGCGATCATGTCCCGGATCCGGGCGCGGTTCAGGCCGGCAACCTGGATCGCCCAGATCAGCATGTTCATGCCGTCGTATGCGTGTGCCGCATAGGTTTCCGGTTCTTCCCCGAACCTTTCCCTGAAAGCTTTCTTGAACGCTTCCAGCTTCGGATCCCGGCGGTCGGGATTCCAGGGATAACTGCAGATAACGCCCTCGGCGTTGGCTCCGGCAAGCTCGACGAACTCGCTCTGCACGCAACGGTCGCAGCAGAAGAACGGCTGGTTCATTCCTTCGCGGCGCATCTGGTTGAGGATGAGAGCGCCTTCGCGCGCGTTGCCCCAGTGCACGACGGCGTCCACGCGCGCATTGCGCAGGCGTTCGAGCTCGAGCGAAAAATCCGTGCTGCCCACCTTGTAGGCCATTTCCATGACGATCGGGGAGCCCAGCCGGCGGCTGCTGTCGACGACCTCGCGCACGCCGAAGCGCCCGTAGCGGTTGCTGGCGCGGATCAGCCCGACGCGGCGGAACTGCATCTTGCGGTAAAGGTAGTCCGCCAGAATGTAGCTCTGCTGGCGGTCGTCTCCGATGCAGCGCGCCACCCAGGGGATATTGGTCTCGATGAAGGTCGGATCGGTGTCGCCCGAGTTGAGCATCACCAGCTCGATTTTGAGCGCGACGCGGATGGCGATGTGCGAATTGGCGCCGTCGATCGTGCCCAGAATGGCCCATACCTTGTCCAGGTATGCCAGCTTGATGATTTCGTTTCCCGACGATCCCCACAGGCCGTTGTCGTTGGCGACGACGAGTTCGAAGGGGATTTTTCGCTTGAGGTAGCCGCCGCGCGCGTTGGCGTGTTCGATGGCCAGGCGCGCGCCCTGGAGCATCTTGATCCCCAACGATTCTTCATGGCTCTTGCCGCCCGTCGCGACGGACACGGTCGACATGATCGGGCCGATGAAGCCGATCTTGACCGTCTTGACATCTTCCGGCTCGGGGATGGCGCGCCCGGGGCCGGCATACTCCATCTGTTCCAGGAAATGCTCCTTGTAGGGCGTGATGCCCCGGAAAGGCTCGACGTCTTCCGGGGTGGACGCATAGTTCGGGTCCCTGCGGATTCCCAGGTCCGGAACCCCGTGCGAGCCGGCGGCGTCGATCTTGCGCAGCAGTTCGCGTATCTCCGGGCTGTCGAAGGGCAGCATGACGGGGTAGGCGCTGCCGGCGGGCGTTTGCGGGGGCATCGCCGGCGCCAGGGCCAGCAGAACCCCGAGTGCGAGCAATGTCGCGCTTCGTTTCATGTCCGTCCTCCTTTGCCGTAGCGCGCTATCGGCGCGCGGCCGCGGCCCGGTGCGGCGCTCGTTCGCGCAAGCCGGGGTAGTAGCCTTCTCCGATGGCCCAGCCCAGGCCCTTGGACGTGCCGATCCAGGCGTCGTCGCCGTCGAGATCGGCGCATATGATGAAGCTGTGCGGCGGCCCGACCTCGAGTTCGACCGTCTCGAGCGCTTCATGGCCGCGCTTGACGACGGCCCTGCCCGCCGGCGGGCGCGGGCCGGCCGTGTACTGGATCCACGTATCCGAAGGGAAATCGGCCAGCACGCCCAGGCCCTTGTCGGTGCAGAACCAGGCCTCGTTGGCGCTGCGCGCCTTGAGGTTGTTGGTGAAGTCGCTGGGCGGTCCCCCCTCCTTGTTGTAGAAGCCGCGCCAGTGGCGCCCGTCGTAGCGGCAGGTGCCGAAATACGTGGACACCCAGAGCACCTTCTCGATGTAGCTCACCCCGGTGGTGATGACATGCACGATGCCGTCGTCGCGGTACAGGTCGATCTCCATCTCGCCGTCGGGGTCGATGTACTCCTTCCACTTCTGCGTGGCCACGTCGAACTCGAGCACGCCGCTTCCCCAGATGGCCAGGTACACCTTGCCGTCGTTGTAGGTCACGCCGTAGTTCCAGATCTCCTCCATCGGGGCGTTCTTTTCGGTGAAGATGGTCCACTCGCCCGTGATCGTGTTGAAGCGGCTGGCGCCGGCGGTGGTGGCCGCCCAGACGTTGTCGTTTTCGATCGCGACCGCATAGACAACGTCGTTGACGAGGCCGCTGTTGAGCTGGTGCCAGTGGTCGAAGCGGCCGCCGGAAAAGCGCGCCAGGCCGCCCCCGAAGAGCGCCAGCCACACGTCGCCGGTCTTCGGATGGACGTCGATGCCGGTGACGGCGCGCCACGGCAGGCCGTCCTTTTCCTGCCATTTCCGAATGCTGCCCGTGGCCTTGTCGATGCATGCCAGGCCGTCCTCGGTCCCGACCCAGACCCGCGGGCCGTCGGCCTTGACCGCGAAGATGTGGTCGTTGGGAAGCCCATCCTTGACGGTGAACTGTTTCCAGCGCGTGTACACGTAAGGCAGTTTGGCGGTCCCTGCGTTGCCTTGCGCCCTGCCGGCCGGCGGCAGCCAGGCCGACGGGGCGAGGCACGCCAGCAGGCAGGCGCCGCCGAGCGCGCTGCGGAGCAGGCGGTTGGATGCCCTATGTCGGTGTTGTGCGGGGGCGACGGGGTTTGTCATAGCGTTTTCAAAAACTCGATCAGATCGTTGAGCTGGTCTTTGGTCATGTCGTTGGTGACGCCGTGGCGGTCGTGCGGATTGAACCGCGTCCAGATCTCCTCGAGGGTTCTGGCGATGCCGTTGTGCAGATAGGGCGCCGAATCGTAGATGTTATTCAGATGCGGCGTTTCGAACTCGCCCGTGCGGTCGTACTGCATTTGTGTCCCTACGTTGTGGATCCGGCGATCCGTATACATGGGCCCGCTGTGACAAACATAACACCGATTCCCTTCCGGGATGACATCGCCGGTGTTCGTCATCGTGCGGTAGAAGATCTCGCGCCCCCGGCGCTGCGCCTCGGTCAGATCGGCTCCCACCGGCCGGTAGCGGTTCGGCGGGCGCGGAATGGAGGCGATATACTCCACGAGGGCCGATAGCTGATCCGGGGTGAAGGGCTGGATTCGCGTGAAGAAGACCGCCAGGCGCGGGCCGCATTCGTGTGCCAGGCTCGGGTTGGTCCCCTCCCACTTGAACGGTGCGGTGTCGAGGATCCCGCGCAGGGTGCGGTTGTCCACCGGGCTCGTACCGATGCCGTCGGGCTCGATGTCGAAGGTGAGCCCGTTGATATGGCCGTCCGGGTGGCAGGAATGGCAGGAAAACTGGCGCTGGAATGTGATGCGGGCGCTGTGGAAGAGGCGCTCGCCCAGGCGGACCTTGCTGATTTCCTTGGGGCTGCCGAGATCGATCCTTCCGGTTGCCTCGAGTCTAGCCAAATCGATGACGGTCAGCGAGTCGTCCAGGCAGTTGGCCGTGAAGGCAACCTTGCCGTCCGGCGCGACTGCGACGCCGCGCGGGCTGTTTCCGGTGGGGATGTGCCGGATGACGAACTCGGGGGCCTTGCCCAGATGATTCGGGAAAACCGACTCCAGATCTTCGGGGGCGGCACTGCGCAGCATGGACAAGAGCTTCGGGACGTCGATGACCGCCACGCGGTCGGAGCCCGAGCTGGTCACGAGCGCCCTGGTGCCGTCCGGCGTGAACGCGACGTCGGTCGGGTCGGGAAAGTACAGATTCGGTTCGTCGAGCAGGACCTGATTGACGCGCCCGTCCTTCCAGGCGATGCCGAGGCCGTTGGTGATGGTCCAGCCCTGGACGACGCGCGTCATGGGGACCAGGTTCTTGGTGCGCAGCAGGGTGAAGAGGGCAAAATCGCCGCTCGGGTGCCAGGCGATGCCCTGCAGGTAGTTGGCGCCGGGAACCAGCCATCGATCGGTGACGACTCCCCGTTGCGGATCGATGACGGTAATCTCGGATAGGGAGGATGTTCGGAATTCCACAAAGCGGGACAGGCAGTTGGTAACCAGAAGCCGGCGCCCGTCGGGAGAAAGAGCCGCAGCCCAGGGTCCCCGGCTGGCCGACAGGCGTTTCGTTTCCGCGCCGGTTGCGGTATCTATCACCGACACGCTGTCCTCGAGGGTATTCAGGACGTAGAGATGCGTCCCGGCCGCGTCGGTGCGTATGCCGTGCGGCTCGTCGCCCGCGGGAATCGTGCGTATGGCGCGGCCGGCGCGCACGTCGATGACCGTGACGGTGTCGTCGAGCCGGTTGGTCACGAAGGCCCTGTCGCCGTCGGGGCTGAAGGCGATGTCGGTCGGCTGCCCGCCGACCGGGATTTCCGCCTCCTTGCGCCGCGCCGATGGATCCACCACGGCGACGGTGCCGGAGGCTTCGCAGGCTACGAAGAGCTTGCGGCCGTCGGGGCTGAAAGCCATGCGCAGCGGATTCTTGTATGGCGCCTGCGCGGCGGCCTGCGCCGGGCGGGCCGGATGCTCGATCTTCGCCCGGGCGCTCTCCGGGTCGAACGGCTTCCCGTGCGCTTTCTCGTGACAGGAGGCGCATGTCGCCTTGGGGTTCCGCTGCAATCCTGCGGCGTAGGCCGCGGGCCGGTCGAGCATGACGGCTTCGGGCGAGTACTCGCTGCCCGCGCCGTGGCAGGCCTCGCAACCGACGCCTTCGGCGGGACCGTACGACGGCAACCGTGCCCCGGGCTTCGAATCGCCCGCGGTCGTGTGGCATTTCAGGCAGGCCGGGTCTTCCTGCGGCGGCAGGGACGAGCCGTTCTGCCGGGAGATGTCGTAGGCGGCCGGCGTGGCGAGCACGGCATAGGCGCGCGCATGCGGCGTCAGGCGCCAGCGGCTGAATTGAAAGCCCTTCTGCGCGCCGTCGTGGCACTGTGCGCAGGATTCGACGCCCGCATATCGGGGGCCGCGGGATGGCGAGCCTTCGCGGGCACTCATATCCGGGCTCCTGAAGCGCGGCGCATCGGGCAAGTGATGGACGATCATTTCCCAGGCCTTGGCCATGTCGAGCTGCGGGCGACGGTGCACGGCGGCATGGCTGCCCTTGACGGCGTGGCATTGGAGGCAATCCCGGGGGGTCGGCATCCTGAGGCCCGCCGCCATCGCCGCCTTGCGGTCCTTCATGACCTCGGCGTCCCTGTATTCGCCGCCGGGTCCGTGGCATTTCTCGCATTCCACGCCGTCGCCGGGAAAGAAGGTCGGGTCCTTCTCCCACTTTTCCGCCTCCGCGGCCGTCCCATGGCAGCCGAGGCACACCGGCGAAGCCTGCGGCTCCTGGGTTATTCCGCTCAGCCGCGCTATCTCGCGCGCTTCCGGCCGGGATAGAACGGCGTAGGCGCGCGCGTGTCCGGAGAGGAGCCAGAGGCTGAACTGGTGGCCCATCCCCTCGCCGTCGTGACACGAGCCGCACACGCGGGCGCCGACATAGTAAGGATGGCGCCCGGCCGGCTGCGGCCGCACGGCCGCTGCGACCGCCAGAAGCCCGGAGACAAGCCAGACCCGAAGGAAAAGACGTTTTCTCTCAACGCGCATCCTGGACCACCTTCAGGAATTGATCGGCCCGGACGTCCTTGAGCCTCTGCACCTGTCCGCCCGGCCGGCGGATTTCCACCAGGTCCGCTTTGACCGCCCGGCCCAGGCCGAAGAAGATCCGCGGGTCCGATTGCGACAAATAGCCTTTGACGGCCACGGCGTCCTGGAACTGCTTGACGGATCCGGCGGTCACCGTGACACGCGCTCCGAGGGCGTCGGTGCGGCCCTTTCTTGATTTTACCTCCAGCGCCAGCCAGTGGTTGCGATTTCCGCCGTCGTTGCGCAGAAGGCGCGCACGGTCGTTCAGGTTGCAGACGACGATGTCGAGGTCGCCGTCGTTGTCGAAATCGCCGTAGGCCACGCCGCGGCCGACAAGTTTTTCCTGGAAGTACTCTCCCGATTCCCGCGATACATCGAGGAACTCGATCCCGGACCGGCCGGCGTTGCGCAGCAGGAGGTCCTCCTCGCCGAACTCGTGCAGCGCATTGCCGTTGGCGATGAAGAGATCCAGACGGCCGTCGTTGTCGTAATCGATCAGGGCCGCGCCCCAGCCGGTATACTGGCCGCAGACCATCGCGATCTTGGACACGGTCGTGTAGTCCTCGAAGTATTTTCCCAGATTGCGCAGCAGGCTGCCGTAGGACATGTCCGGGATGAAGATGTCCGGCAGCCCGTCGCCGTCGACGTCGCCCACGACCGGTCCCATCGACGAGACTCCCTGGCCGTTTTCGCCGAAGGCCAGTCCGAGAGTCAGTCCCTTCTCGACGAAGGACGCCTTGCCGGTATTTTCGTAATAGTAGTTCTCCATGGCATCGTTGGCGACGTAAATGTCCAGAAAGCCGTCATTGTTGATGTCGGCGGCGATGGCGCTCATGGCGCGTCCCTCGGGATTGTAGACACCGGCTTCGCGCGTGACCTCGGTGAAGGTGCCGTCGCCGTTGTTGCGGTAGAGCGCATCCGGCTGCCCGTGATAGCTGAGCGGTCCGGGATGTCCCGCGGCGGCATAGAAAGCGCGGAACTTCCCCTCGTCGTATTCGAGGTAGTTCGCCACGTAGACGTCGGGCAGGCCGTCGTTGTTGTAATCGATCCAGGGCGCCGAAAGGCTCCAGCGCGCATCGGCCAGCCCCGATTTTTTCGAGATGTCCGTGAAGGTGCCGTCGCCGTTGTTGCGGTAGAACTCGTTGGGGCCGTAATTGAGAACGTACAGGTCCACGTCCCCGTCGCCGTCGAAGTCGGCCGCCGAGCAGCCGAAGCCCATGCCCTTGCCCGCGACACCGGCTTTTTCGGTGACGTCGGTGAAGGTGCCGTCGCCGTTGTTGCGATAGAGCGCATTGCGCAGCCGCCCCTGGAGATCGCGGCCGCGATTGTCGCTCACCCCCTTCTGCCAGCGGCCGTTGACGAAGTAGATGTCCATGAAGCCGTCGTTGTCGTAGTCGAAGACGCAGGCGCCCGCGCCCGTGGCCTCGACGATGTTGTCCATCTCGCGATCGCCGTAGCTGTGCCGGAATTGGATGCCGGCGGCGTCCGTGATATCGGTGAACATCGGCAGGCCGGGTTGCGCCGGGGCGAGCCAGGACAAGACCAGGAGCCCCGACATCCCGCATGCGATGACCTTCGGCAGTCCCATCGATCACTCCCGCCTTCCCGGCCCCGCCGCAGCCGGCCGGCTGTTCCGCCGGGCGCCGGTGTCGATCCATTCGATCAGCGTGCGCCTCTCCTCGCCGCTGAGCGACGGCGAGCCTGAGGGCGGCATCGGCCGGACCGTCCGCTGCCCGGCAGCGCCGTCCCAGGGCCGCGAAGTGTTGCGCCCGAAAAGGGACCATATCAAGGGGCTCGTGCGCGCGCTTCCCGGCGTAACCCACGCGTCCTGCCAGGGCGAGGCCGTTCCCCCGGCGCGGTGGCACGAGGCGCACTTCGCCTCGATCACGGGCCTGACGTGGCGCTCGAAGTCCACCGCGCGCCGGCGCTCCGGCGGAAGTGTGAGCGCGACCGAGGGCCGGGCGATCGCTTGGGCCAGGCGGTTTTCCGGGACCAGTTCGCCGTCCTCGTGGCAGCCGATGCAGCCGCGCGGCTCGTTGTTCTTGACCCAGATCCAGCCGCAGGTCTCCAGCGCCATGCCGTCGGCGTCAAGGAGCTGCAGCTCGATCGGAATGTCGGCGGGGACCTGCAGATTGAACGATCCGTCCTCGTGCACGGGGGCCTCGCCCAGGAAGCGCCTGCGCACGTTCTCTCCGGGTGCGGTGACCCCCTCGAGAACCCGCACGCGCTTCACCGTTCCGCGCGGCAGGGAATTGCGGTCGAAGATCGTCGAAATGTAGCTGTCGAGGCAGTAGAGCCTCCCCTTGGGGAAATCGCCCGCGTCGGCTTTTTCGCGCATCATTTCGGCGACATGCGGGTCTTCGATTTCGCCCGTGCGGCGCAGCACCGAGGTCGACCGGCCGTCCGGTTCCGCCCGCGGCGCCAGAATCCTGGGTTGAAGCTCGTGGCAGGCGGGATCGTCGAACACCAGCCGATACGCGCCGCTGCCGGGGTCGAGCCGGTATATCCCGTACGTCCCCGCCTTGCCCGCAGGGCGGCGGGCGACGAGCACCGTGCCGTCCGGCATGGGCGACGGCGAATGGAACCGACCGTCGGCGGGCCGCGTGACGGTACGGTAGGAATGCAGATTGCGGCGCAGCGTCACCGACGAGAGACAGCCGGCGCCGTCGCCGGCGGCTGCGTCGGGCTCGACGAAGACTACCAGGCCTTCCGTGGTGACGCAGGGCATGCTTTTGAATGCCCTCCCCTCCTCGTCGGCGAATCTCATGAAATCGGTCCCGTCGATGTTCATGGCGAACAGCGCCTGCCGTTCAGGCTGCTCCGGGCGCAGGCGGCGCAGGGATGCGAACAGGATGCGGCCGTCGTCCATGAGAAACGGATCCATGACCGGCGACGGGTTGTGCGTCAGGCGCATCATCGAGGTGCCGTCGAGCCTGCAGGAATACAGGGCGGAAGCAGGCAGACCCTTCTCCGAAACGGTCGCGGGCAGCGTGCCGACGAACGCGATCTGGTGCCAGGGCTTCTCCGAAATCAGCGTGTAGAGCGTGGACAGGTACAGCGGCTGCCGGAAATTCCCGGCTCCGGATGTGATCTGCCTCAAGCCGCCGCCGTCGGCCGCCATCTCGTAAATGTTCCAGTTGTCCGACGGCCGCTTTCTGCCGGCGAACAACAGGCGCTTCCCGTCGAAGGAGACCTCGGGATCGGCGGCGGAATGGAATCCCGGCGTCAGAAGCTTTCGCGTCCCGTCGGGAAAGAGGACGGCGATTCCCGCTCTGTCCCACAGGGACCGGTCTGTGGGTCCTGTCCCGGCGGGCGCCTGGGTGAACACGATAGGGTGGGCGGCCGATCCCGCCGGATGGGAAAGCAGCCGCGCTGCCGCCGCGAGCGACACGCACGCCGTCAGGAACGAGATCGCTTTGATCGCCTGCCCTGCGCCGGTCCTCATCGCAACCGGAAATCCTTCCTCCAGGCGGATGCCGACGGCCTTTCCTCGGGGGCTCGGGACATCGGGTCCTGCAGAGCCGAATTCTATCATACGGGAACAGCAAAGCCCGCAGCGGCACGGCTGCATATGCCTTTGGCGCAGTGAGCCGGACTGTGGCAAGATGGACGGCGCAGCACCCGAGGACTTTCGATGAGCAAAGAAACCGCGTGCCGGGCCGGCCGCCTCGCTTTTTTGCTGGCTGCATGCCTGGCCCTTTCATACGGGACTCACACTACTGCCGGCCGTCAATCCACGGAGCCGGCGGGCCCTCCTGTGGAAGCCGTCCGGCTGAACAATCTCGGTGTCGGCTCCATGAACCGATACGATTACAAGGATGCCGTCGAGTTCTTCCGCAAGGCCCTGACGCTCGATCCCGGATTCGAACCCGCGCGCGTCAATCTGGGCATCGCCCTTTTCTATGCGCAGAACCTGGACGAAGCCGGCGCCGTCCTTCGGGAAGCGCTCGCCGCGGATGCGAAAAATCTCTTTGCCCGCTACACGCTCGGACTGCTGCTGAAAACCCAGGGCAGGACCGAAGAAGCGGCACGGGAGTTTGCCCTTGTGGCCGAGGCCGACCCGGACGACGCCGAATGCTGGTACAACCTCGGCATACTGTATGCGCGGCTGGGCCGGAACGATCAGGCCGAGGCCGCGTTCCGGCGCGCGCTGGCGCTCCAGCCCACGAACACTTCGGCCATGTACAACCTGGGGATGCTGCTGCTGAAGCTCGGCAGGACCGAGGAAAGCAAAACGATCCTGGAACGCTTCCGGCCCCTGCAGCAGGTGGGCACCGAGCGGTCGGACCTGGCACTGGGGATCCAATACGGCGAGATGGGAAAATACGCCCTGACGCTCGATTACCTGCCGAAGTTCCGCAGCCCGGCGCCCGCACCTCCTTCCGAAGCGGCCGCGGCTCCTTTCAAGGACGTCTCTGCGGAGGCGGGGCTCGCGTCTCTCCCGGAATCTGCGCCCGCCGGCGGTTTTCCGGAAGGCCTTCGCGCCGCGGCGGACTATCTGGCGCGCCTGATGGAGGCCGGACGACCGCCGTATCGCTCCGCATCGGTCGCCCTCTCCGATCTGGACGGCGACGGGGATATCGACGCCCTCGTCACGCGTTACCGCGGCGCGTTGCGGCGGTGGCAGACGCTCGTGCTGCTCAACGACGGCCGGGGACGGTTTGCGGATGCGAGCGCCTCGTCGGGCATCGCCAATTCGGGTTTGCAGGCGTGCGCGGCCCTGGGCGACTACGACAACGACGGCCTGCCCGATGTCTATCTCGTCGGCCCGGGAGGCGACCGGCTGTACCGCAACCTCGGCGGCGGCCGTTTCGCGGATGTCACCGAGCGCGCGGGCGTGGGCGATGGGGAATGGGGCAGCTCGGCGACCTTCGTGGATTACGACCATGACGGCGATCTGGACCTCTTCGTCTGCCGTCGCGGCGCTCTGGGCGGGCTCCCCCCGGGCCCTCTTTCCCCGGCGCCTTCTGCCAACCGCATGTTGCGCAACAACGGCAACGGTTCCTTCACCGATGTGACGGGCGCTCTCGGGATCGAAACGGTGCGCCGCACCGCTCTGGGCATGATCGGGTCGGATCTCGACAACGATCGGGACATCGACCTTATCGTTCTCGACGAGGACGGCCCGCCGCAGATCTTCGTCAACGAGCGCAACGACCTCTTCGTCGATCGCTCGGCGCAGCTTCTCGTTGGAGCGACCGGCACTCTGCGCTCTTTGACGGTCGCGGACCTCGATCAGGACGGCAACATGGACGTGTTTCTCGCCGCCGGAGCCGGGAGGCCGAACCTGTTGCTGCGCAATCGGGGCGGCGGATCGATGGAGGCCGATCCCGCATCCCGGGAGTTGCTGCAGGCATCCGCCGGCACGGAGCGCTGCGCAACCGGAGCGCTCGACTACGATCTCGACGGCGACCTGGACCTCTATGTCTGGGAATGCGGCGCGGCAGGCCGGGGCACCTTGTGGAGGAACGCGGGCGAGGGGCGGTACGAATACGCCGGGCGCCTGGGGACGGGCGGTGCCGTGTCGGCGGCGGCGGCCGATCTGGACGGCGACGGGCGACCCGATATCTTCTATGTCGACGGGTCCGGAACGCCCCGCATGCTGCGCAACACCGCCGGCACAGGGAATCGCTGGATAGGCGTCCGCCTGGAAGGCGTGCGCAGCAACCGCTCGGGGATCGGCGCCAAGGTGGAGATACGGGCCGGGCTTCTCTACCAGAAGTTCGAGATCCAGGCGCACAACGGGTCCCTGGCTCAGGATCCGCCCGTGATCTGGTGCGGGCTCGGCTCGGCGGTCAGGGCCGACACCGTCACCGTGCGCTGGCCGAGCGGCATTCTGCAGAGCGAGATCGATGTGCCGGCAGGTGAGGTGGCGCGCGTGACCGAGCTGAACCGCAAGGGGACATCCTGCCCGCTGCTCTACACATGGAACGGCAAGGGCTTCGAGTTCATCACCGATTTCCTCGGCGGGTGCGCGATCGGCTATCTGGTGGCGCCGGGGCGCTACGGGATGCCGGACACCGACGAATACGTCCTCATCCGCGGCAGCCAGCTGGTGCCCAGGGAAGGCAAGTACATGGTGCGCATGGCCAACCAGCTCGAGGAGACCATCATGTTCGACCGGGCGCAGCTGCTGGTCGTGGACCATCCCCCCGGCACCGAGGTCTATCCGAATGAAAAGCTGGTCGGCGCTCCACCCTTTCCTGAATTCAGGATCTATACGGCCCGCAATCCGCGCCTGCCGGTCTCGGCGGTCGACGGCAAGGGGAACGACGTCCTGCGTCTCATCGCTCGCAAGGACCGGATCTACCCGACCGGCTTCCGACTGCTGCCGTTCAAGGGATATGCCGAGCGGCACGAGCTCATACTGGACCTCGGCCCGCTCGAGGATGCCGCCAAGATCCTGCTGCTGATGGATGCGTGGATCGACTACGCCGACTCCAGCTCGAATCTCGCGGCTTCGCAGGCGGGAATCGCGCTCGAGGAGCCGTGCCTCCAGGTGCGCGACCGCTCGGGCCGGTGGCGCACCGTGCTTCCGGCGATGGGCTTTCCCGCCGGCCTGCCGCGCACCATGACCGTGGATCTGACGGGCAGGTTCCTCTCCGCAGACCATCACGTGCGCATCGTCACCAACATGCGCATCTACTGGGACCGCATCCGGATCGACACCTCGCGCGACGAGCCCGTGCGCGTGACGCGGCTCGATCCCGCGGCCGCCGACCTGCGTTTTCTCGGCTATCCGGCCTACTACAGCCCGGACGGCAGGGAGCCGTGGATATACGACTACAGCCGGATCCGGCCTTCGGACCTGTGGCTGACGCACGCCGGGGCCTATACGCGACACGGCGACGTCCGCGAGCTGCTCCTCGAGCGTGACGACATGTACGCGATTACGCGGCATGGCGACGAGATCGCGCTCGTCTTCGATGCGGATTCGGTTCCGGCGCCGCCCCGGGGCTGGGCGCGGGACTATCTGCTCTATGCCGACGGGTACGGGAAAGACATGGACCTGAACTCGCTCTACCCGGAAGTGATCGGCCCGCTGCCGTTTCACGCGATGAGCGCCTATCCCTACCCGGCGAATGAGAAATACCCGGACGACGAAGCGCACCGCCGATACCTGAAGGAGTACAACACGCGCATCTACCCGCCCGCCGGCGGCGGAACCGGGCGAGCGGTTTCGGCGGCTCGTCCATGAGGGCGCGCGCCCGGCTGCCGGCCGCCGGATGCTGGTGCCGGAGGATTCCGACCGGGATAGGCTCTGCTTCGCCAAGGGCGTGCCCCGGGATCGGGTCGCCTCCGGGAAGCCGATCCGCATCGCGAAGGCGCCGACACGCTGGGGACGCGTCAGCCCGAACCCGGTGTCCCGGCCGGATGCGCGATCGGTGGTGGCGACGGTGGAGCTGGCGCGCCCGGGCGCGCCGGAGGAGATCCAGGTGAAGCTGCGGATGCCGAAGAAAACGCCGCTCCGCAGCGTCACGGTCAACGGGCGCGCCGCCGAAATCGGCGGCAAAGACAACGACACGGTCGTGATCCCGACCGGCGGGGAAAGACGCTTCGAGGTCATCGGCCGGCTCGACTGAATGCGGCGAATCCCGGGAGCCCCAGGGCGACGACGGGCACGCGAGCCTGTTGGCCGGCTGCCTTCACAAAGCTGGAAACCCTCCCCATGCGGGCGGGACCGCCCGTTGGTCGCGCTGCCGGGGAGGCCGCGCGGAAACGGATCGTTCTGCCGGCGTCCACCTTCCCGCAAGCAGCGCCCGTCGCGCCTTGGGCGGTCTATGGAACGCCCGGACGATCCTCGGCAGAGTTGCCCCGGTCCGGGACCTCGGTAACGGCACCGACCGTGCCGCCGTCGATATTCGCCACGGCCGTTGCGCGGGGCGAGGTTCGCCCGCTGCACCGACATTTGACAAGATTATCCCCCGCGGATCTATACTGCGTCGACCGCAGGAGGGACACCGCTTGAGCACGGAGACGGCAAGCCGATTACTCCCTGAACGCACGCCTTTGGTAGGTGAGCTTGTTCAAGTACGTTCCAGGAGGTGGCTGGTTGAGGAAGTGATCGAATCACCGATTCCCGGCCGATCGGCCGTGGTCCGCCTGGCATGTGCCGACGACGACGCCCAGGGACAGGAGCTGGTTGTATATTGGGATTACGAAATCGACCGGAGAATCCTCAAGGAAGAAGGCTGGCGTGACCTGGCCGCCAAGGGGTTCGATCCGCCGCGCCAATTCGCCGCCTTCATCCATACCCTTCGCTGGAATTGCGTCACCGCCACCGATCCAAACCTCTTTCAATCGCCGTTCCGTGCCGGCATCAAAATCGATGCCTACCAGATGGAGCCTCTGCGCAAAGCGCTGCGGCTGCCCCGGGTGAATCTATTCATCGCCGACGACACCGGCCTGGGCAAGACCATCGAAGCCGGTCTTATCGCCCGTGAACTGCTCCTCCGCAAGAAAGCGAAGACCATCGTGGTTTCTACCCCGCCCTCCGTCCTGGAGCAATGGAAATGCGAACTCGAAGACCGCTTCGGGCTGGTGTTCGAGATCCTCGACCGCGCCTACTTGGCAAGAGTTCGCCGCGAACGCGGCTTCGGCGTGAATCCCTGGCGCACTCACAGCCGCTTCTTGATCTCTCACAATCTGCTGATCGACCCCGCCTACGCCGATCCCATGCGCGAATGGCTCGGTCCCATGCTCCCCGGCAGTCTCCTGATCCTCGACGAGGCCCATCATGCCGCCCCTTCCAGCGGCGGCCGCTACGGGATAGAAACCAAGTTCACGCGGGCCGTCCGCGACCTGGGCGGCCGCTTCGAGCACCGCCTCTTTCTGTCCGCCACGCCGCACAACGGCCACTCGAACAGCTTCGCCACGCTCATGGAACTGCTCGACCCTTATCGCTTCACCCGCGGCGTCAAGGTTCGCGGCAAGAAGGCGCTCGAAGACGTGATGGTGCGCCGGCTCAAAGAAGACATCCGGGCCGTCCAGGGCGGATTCCCGAAGCGCGAAGTGGTGCGCATCGAGATCGACGGGTTGCCCGACGACGCTCCCGAGCTTGTGCTTTCCCGCCTCCTCGACCAATACCGTACGGCGCGTGAGACGCGCTTTGCCAATAGCACGCGCCGGGTGCAGGCAGCCGCCGGGCTCCTCGTCGTCGGCCTGCAGCAAAGGCTGCTCTCCTCCATCGAAGCCTTCGCCCGCAGCCTGAAGGTCCATCGCGCCGCGGTGGAGCGACAACGGGAAAGATCCGGCGCCGAGCCCGCCAAGCCGGCGCGAAAGATCGACAATGAGGCTCGGCGCTTCACGACCGCACCGGACGCCGACGACGAGCGAAGCGAATGGACCGGGGAAGAACTGGAAGCCGAAGAGAGCGCTTCGATCGAAGCTGCCACCGCCCAGGCAGAGGCCGAAGCTGCGCGGGACGCTGGCGCCGAAATCATGTGGCGCCGAGAGCAGCAGCTCCTCGACCGGATGCAGGAGGTCGCCGAAAGGAGCCGGCACCAGCCCGACGCCAAGACGCTCCGTCTGCTCGACTGGATCCGGGAAAACCTCTGCCCGGAACTGCCGCCTTTCGGCAGAGCGCCGCAAGGCCCGCCGCCCAGATGGAACAACCGCCGCGTCCTGATCTTCACGGAAAATCGCGAAGGGACGAAACGTTACCTCAAGAGCATCCTCGAGCAGGCCATCGAGGGCACCGACCGCGCAGAGGAACGCATCGAGGTCATCGACGGCCTCACGAGCGGCAGCCGCCGCAAGGAAATCCAACGGCGATTCAACACGGATCCGGCCAAAGACCCCCTGCGCATCCTGCTGGCCACAGACGCAGCCCGCGAAGGTTTGAACTTCCAGGCGCACTGCACGGACCTGTTTCACTTCGACCTGCCGTGGAATCCCGGGCGCATCGAACAGCGCAACGGGCGCATCGACCGCAAGCTTCAGCCTGCGCCGGAGGTGCGCTGTCACTATTTCGTGCTCCCCCAGCGTGCCGAAGACCGGGTGCTCGATGTGCTCGTGCGCAAGACCGAAACCATCAAGAAAGAGCTCGGCAGCCTTTCAAAGGTCATCGACGACGATATCGAACGTCTCCTCAGTAACGGCATCCGCCATAAGGATACAAACCGCCTCATCATCGAGCTCCAACAGATCGACATCGACGCCGAGAAAAAGCGCATCACGGAGGAAGAACTCGAAGCCGCGCGCGAGCGCCGCGAAGAGCTGGAGGCCCAGATCGAGCGCTGCCGCACTCTCCTCGATAATTCGCGCCAGTGGATCCGTTTCGACGCCGCTTCCTTCCGGGACGCACTATCCTGCTCGCTGGAACTGCAGGGCGCCGGTCCCCTGGTCGAGACCGGCGACGAAGACGGCCGCCGCGTGTGGACGTTCCCGCCCCTCGACCGGCGCGCCGAAACGGACCCGAGCTGGGCCGCCACACTGGACACGCTGCGCACACCGCGCAAGCCCGATCAGAAGCTCGCCGAATGGCGCCGCGAAGCGCCGATCCGGCCGGTCGTATTCGAAGACACGGGAGTGCTCACCGAAGACACCGTCCATCTGCACCTCGAGCAAAGGGTTGCGCAAAGGCTCCTTGCCCGCTTCCGTTCGCAGGGTTTCATTCACCATGACCTGTCACGCGCATGCCTGGCGCAGACCGCCGATTCCATGCCGCGCGTGATCCTGCTGGGCCGCCTCTCGCTTTATGGGCAGGCAGCCGAGCGGCTGCACGAAGAGATAGTGCCGGTTACGGCGCGCTGGATCGAACCTTCCCAGCGCCGCGGGCCTCTCCAGGCTTATGCGCGCGAGGCGGAGGCGAAGACGCTGGATCTGCTGGAGCGTTCCCTCGGCGACCCCGGCCGCCGCATGCCCGGTGAGACCATCCGCCGCAAGCTGCTCGATGCGGCGCAACGCGACATACAGGAACTCCTGCCGCAGCTCGAACCCCGCGCCCGGGAACTGGCGGATGACGCCGTCAGGGCGTTGCGACAGCGAGGCGAGCGCGAGGAGAAGGACCTGCGCGAAACCCTGGAGCGGCAGCGCCGGCGCGTCGAAGAAGAACTGGCCAAACACGAGGGAGAGCAACTCAGGCAGCTCATGCTGCAATTCGACGAAGACGAGAAGCGCCAGCTCGAATCCGACATGCGCTCCTGGCGCCTGCGCCTCGAACAGTTCGAGCGCGATCTCGCGAGCGAGCCCCAACGGATCCGCGAGTTCTACGAAGTACGCGCCCGCCGCATAGAGCCTGTCGGACTGGTTTACCTCTGGCCTGACACCGGCTGATCACCATGGCCAAGGTCGATCCCGAAATTCTGGCTCACCTTGAATGGATCGGATACGTCCAGCCGACGGGGCTGGTGGTCTCCGCGCCCGCACTGGTCCGGGCCGGTGCCGTCCTCGACCGGCGCGACGTCGAGGGGCAACGACTCCTGCGCGCCTGCCTCGAGGAACGGCAGTTCGACCCGAAGGAAGGGCCCGCCCCTTACCTCCCGGATTTCCAGCAGTTCGCCCGATCCGTCCTCGGCTGGGGCTTCTCCCCCAGATTCTTCGCGGGCACGGCAGGGAACCCCGTTCCACCCGAGCTTGCCGTACCGCTTCCCGACTACGGCGAGACCTTGCGCCCCGACATCGCCGTGCGCGAGCCCGATTCCCGGAACGGCGAGCCGCCGTGGCAGCTTCTTGTCCGCCTCCTCGAACCCGGCTGCGATTTCGACCGCATCGAGCGCGGCTACGGGCGCCTGGAGGCGTCGGCGCACGGCCGCATGGAAAGACTGCTGCGCCAGACGGGCGTGCCCGCCGGATTGCTTTTCAACGGCCGCGCCCTGCGCCTCGTCTCTGCGCCGCGCGGCGAAAGTTCCGGCTGGATGGACTTTCGCGTGGCGGACATGGTCCAGGCCGCGGGAAGGCCGATCTCGACGGCGCTCAGGCTTCTGCTCAGCCAGACGCGGCTGCTCAGCCTTCCCCGGGCGCAGCGCCTCGCCGCGCTCCTGGAACAAAGCCGCAGGTTCCAGAACGAGGTGAGCGAGCGGCTGGCCGAGCAGGTGCTGCAAGCCCTCTACGAGCTTCTGCGCGGCTTCCAGGCCGCCCACGACGCCTCGGGCGGCCGGCTGCTCCGAGACGCGCTGGACGACCATCCGGACGAGGTCTACCATGCACTCCTCACCGTCATCCTCCGGCTCGTGTTCCTTCTCTATTCCGAAGAGCGTGACATGCTGCCCGAGGACGAGACATTTCTGCGCCATTACTCCATCGCCGGGCTATATGAGCGGCTGCGCGAGGACGCCGCCCTGTTCCCGGACACGATGGACCAGCGCTACGGCGCCTGGGCCCGGCTCCTCGTCCTTTTCCGCATGATCCACGACGGAGCCGAAGCGGGCCCGCTGCGGCTGCCAAGGCGCCACGGCGTTCTCTTCGACCCCGACCGCTTCCCGTTTCTCGAAGGCCGCCCTTCGGCCGGCGGCCGCCAGGCTGGCGAGCGGATCGAGCCGCCCCTCGTTCCCGACGGGACGATCTACCGGGCGCTGGAAAAGCTCCTGGTCCTCGACGGCGAGCGCATCTCCTATCGCGCCCTCGACGTCGAACAGATCGGGTCGGTCTACCAGGCGATGATGGGATTCCGGCTCGAGACCGCAAGCGGCCGCTCGGCGGCGATCAAAGCCCAGAAAAAATGGGCGGCGCCGACCACCGTCGACCTCGAGGCCCTTCTCGCCGAGCCGAAAGACAAACGCGACAAGTGGCTCCAGGACACGACCGGCCGCAAGTTCGCCGATTCGGTCAGGAAGGCCGTCAAGGATGCGGAAACGGTGGACGACCTTCACGCCGCGCTCCAGGCGGTCGTCGACCGCGGCGCCACACCCGACGTCGTGCCCGCGGGCGCGATGATTCTGCAGCCGAGCGAGGAGCGGCGCCGCTCGGGCTCGCACTATACGCCGCGTTCGCTGACCGAGCCGATCGTGCGCACGACGCTCGAACCGGTCCTGGCGCGCCTGCGCGGGCCGGACGGACGCCCCCCGACACCCGAGAGGATCCTGGATCTCAAGGTCTGCGATCCGGCGATCGGTTCCGGCGCGTTTTTGGTGGAGGCCTGCCGCCAGCTCGGCGACGCGCTGATCGAGTCATGGAACGTGCACGGCGGTAAGCCCGAGATCCCCGCCGACGAGGACGAGGTCGTCTTCGCGCGCAGGCTCATCGCTCAGCGATGCCTCTATGGAGTCGACCGCAATCCCGTGGCTGTGGATCTGGCAAAGGTCTCGCTCTGGCTCGTGACCCTGGCCAGGGATCACGCGTTCACGTTTCTCGATCATGCGTTGCGGCACGGGGATTCGCTCGTGGGCCTTTCGCGCAGGCAGATCGAGGCGTTCCACTGGGATCCATCGAAGCCGCCGGTATTGAAGGGACTCGGAATTCATGAGTCGCTCGCAGCCGTGCGCGATCTGCGCCGCAGGATCCGGGAAGCGGGCGAAAGCGTTACCGCCTGGGAGCTGCGCGACCTGTGGGACCAGGCGCAATTCGAACTCCGCAAGGCGCGGCTTTTCGGAGACCTGGCCGTGGCGGCGTTTTTCGAGGAGGAGAAGCCCAAGGATCGGGAAGCGAAGCGAAACGAGTACCTGCAGGCCGTGATGAACGGCCGGGCCGAACGATACCGGGAGCAATTGGAAGAAGCGATGGGCGGCGAGCAGCCGCTCGTGCCCTTCCACTGGGAGATCGAGTTTCCGGAGGTGTTCGACCGGGAAAATCCCGGATTCGATGCGATCATCGGAAATCCGCCTTTCGGCGGCAAAAATACGGTGGCAGCGGCGAATATCGCCGGTTATCCGGACTGGCTGAAGCAGGTCCATGAAGAGAGCCACGGTAATTCCGATCTTGTGGCGCATTTCTTCCGCCGCGCGTTCACGCTCATTCGCGACGGCGGCGCCTTCGGCCTGATCGCAACCAACACGATCGCCCAGGGTGACACGCGCGCCACGGGCCTACGCTGGATCTGCAAGAACGGCGGCGAGATCTTCTCGGCTAAGAAACGCTACAAGTGGCCGGGGCTTGCCGCGGTCGTCGTGAGCGTGCTCCATGTAATGAAGGGCAGGTTTGCGGGTCCGAAGGAACTCGACGGCCGGAAAGTCGACAGGATCACCGCGTTCTTGTTTCACCGCGGCGGCCACGACGACCCGGTTCGGCTGAAGGCAAACGAGGGCAAGAGCTTCCAGGGAAGCATCGTCCTGGGC
>Ga0209102_1000689_pt1 | contig 21032 bp, 20 predicted proteins | sample ConPoolayeHmetaG_FD_185483 | JGI IMG/M metagenome (GOLD analysis project Ga0209102, IMG submission 185483) | Hot spring microbial mat communities from California, USA to study Microbial Dark Matter (Phase II) - Cone Pool mat layer H metaG... ...
GCCTAAAATATTTCCTCACTAAACCCAAGTTTGACAGTTAATTGACGTAACTTATTGATATTTAAGGATTTCATATTTTCGTATCGTCACTACATTTGCTCCAGTGAAGATAAATGTTTATACTGTGGAAAAGGAAGACCAAGTTGCTTGCAGATGGCTTTTTGTTCCTTATCAGCTACAGTAATTCCTCTTCTCCTCGTTGCACCCGTCTTAATGATAAAGGTCTTAATCCCTCGCAGACGCTCTATAGCCTTTTCCCAGGACCAAGCAGAACCAGAGAGTCTCCTCCTCATCAATCTCGCAAGCTGAAGGGCTATGACACAAATAAATACATGAGCCCTGATCCTATTGGGCGTCCAATGATACATGGGCCTAAGCTCCAGAGAGGATTTCAATGTCCTGAAACACCTCTCCAAATCCTGAAGATTTTTGTATTGCCTCACTACCTCAGAAGGAGAAAGCCCTTGATCACTCGTCTCCAAAACCAAAACCCCATCAATCTTCTCCTCCCATTTCAACTTCTTCTGATTGAGATTGACCAAAAGCCCCCTCCCCTTGAGCCTCAGATCAAATAGACGAAGCAGTTTATGATCCCTAAGATAATCATGAATCGCATTATAAGCCCCCTCAGAAGTAAGAGGACGACCACGCCCCCTCCTCCTCCCATCCATGCTTCGCCTAAGACTCCTCAGCCTCTCCTCAATAAAGGATTGAGCCTTCTCAATCGCCCGCTCCCGTTTGTCTCGATCTCTCCTCGCCCTCTCTTTGTTATAAGAGATGATAAATCGCCTCCCCTGATAAACCATCTCATCATAGAGCTCCTCATCCGAATGCTCGGCCATCCTCTTAAGAGATGGAAGCCTCCTGTCAATCACATGACAAACCGCATGATCCCCCCTAAGAGGATGAGAAAGAATAAACCTCAACTCCTCCTCAGTAATCTTATCGATATTGTCAGCCGAAAGCATCCCACGATCCCCAACCAACACCACATCCCGAACCCCAAATCGCCTCCTCACATCCTTCACCACCCCACATACCGTAGATCGATCCTGAGTATTGCCAGGAAAGACATAATGACACAAAGGCAAACCCTCCATCGTCATCACCAACCCAATCGTTATCTGATAACAATCCGAACGACGATCCCGACTATACCCATGATCCCGAATCTCCAAAGGATCCTCCCCATCAATACTCCGATCCGAAGTAAAATAACTCGAAGTCACATCATAAAAAAGAATCTGTAACTTCCTATCAAAGAGGGTAAGAAACCTCTCCCCTATCCCCCTCTCAATCTCCTCCTTCCTCTCTATCAGCCAATCCATAGCCCTAAGAGCATGATGATAAATAAAATCCTCAGAAGCCATCCCCGGAAAATAGGTCCCCTTAAGCCACTCTCCAATCCCAAGCTTACTGGTCGGATCACAAAGACGATTAATCACTAAACACTTTATATACTTGACCACATCAAACTCCACCCTTCCCTTGGGCTGAGCCTCAAACACCTCCCCCATCCCCACCTTCTCCCATAAAAGCAAAAGAAGAAGAACATTGCCCACATCCTGCCCCTCTTCAAAGACTGCCTCCTCTAAGCGCTGACCGGTCATCTGAGAGAGTCTTCGCAGAAAGGAAGGAGCCTCCTTCTCGATAAACTCCTCGTAGGGCCCCAAATGGGCTATGATCTCGGTCCGAATGCTTCCCCCTTCCCGAATCGACCTCGCCAGCTGAACGAATCGGGAGACCTTCCCGTTTTGTTTTTTGGTGGATATTCGGAAATACATCGTGCTTACTTACTAACATAGATTTATAGTCCTGTCAAGAGAAAAATTCTAATTAATGATTATTCTGTAGTGCCTACAACTTTTTGATTTTCCCCTTCTTTCCACTAAAATTTCTATCCCTCTTTTACCCCTTTATTTCGTAATTTACTTTCTATTTCAATTGTTTATTGAAGTTCGTTGAAAAATTGTTTAATCTGTTTGCAAGCCCTATTTGTAAAAAACTGTCAAACTTGGGTGTCAATAAAAAATTCGTATGGAAATTCCTATGACCTAATATGGGAATAAAAGTGATAGACGGTCAGCGTTAAAAATGGTTGACAAAGAATTTTTGGAGTTGTAAAGTAAATTTAAAAAACCATTTTAGAATAAAAATAAAAAGGGGGGTGAATTCATGGACGAAGGAACGCCTTTATTGGATCAATTGGAAAAGGGTCCTTGGCCGAGTTTTGTCAAAGAGATCAAGCGAGCAGCCCAAAAAAATCCAGCAGCCAAGGATCTGCTCGGAGTTCAAGAACTGTCATTTAAAGATAAGGTGACCCACTGGAAACACGGTGGAATTGTTGGGGTTACGGGATATGGAGGGGGAGTGATTGGCAGGTACTCCGATGTCCCTGACCAATTTCCTAACGTGGAATCCTTCCATACCCTTCGAGTCAATCATCCAGCGGGTTGGTTCTATTCCACCAAAAAGTTAAGGGAACTCTGTGATGTTTGGGAGAGGTATGGGAGTGGACTGACCAATTTCCATGGTTCCACGGGAGATATTATTCTCCTCGGGACGACCACAGCTAACCTACAGTCCTGTTTTGATGCTTTGACAGAGGTGGGTTTTGACTTAGGAGGGTCAGGTTCAGCATTGAGGACCCCCACTGCTTGCATCGGCCCTGCACGATGTGAATGGACCAATATTAATACCCTGGATCTGGTTTATAATTTGACGATGGAATTTCAGGATGAAATTCATCGTCCGAGGTGGCCCTATAAATTTAAGATTAAGATTTCAGGATGTCCCAATGACTGTGTCGCTGCCATTGCCAGAGCAGACCTCACGATCATTGGCACTTGGAGGGATAGCCTGAAGATCGATCAAAAAGCGATTAAGGAATATGTCAAAGAGGGTTTTGATGTGAAAGGGCTTGTCGTGGATAAATGTCCCACTAATGCACTCAAATGGGATGAGAAAACAAAGAGGCTCAGAGTGGTAGCCGAAGATTGTGTCCGATGCATGCACTGTATCAATAAGATGACCAAAGCCATCCGACCAGGAAAGGATAAGGGAGCGACCCTGCTCATCGGGGGAAAGGCTCCCATCCTGAAAGGAGCCATGCTTTCTTCCGTGATCGTTCCATTTATGAAACTGGAACCCCCTTATACCGAACTTAAAGATCTTATTCGAAAGATATGGGATTGGTGGGATGAGAATGGAAGGGTGAGAGAAAGGGTTGGTGAATTGATTGAAAGGGTAGGGATGAGGAATTTTCTGAAAGCCATTGGGTTAAAACCGATGCCTCAGATGATCAAGGCCCCGAGGGCAAATCCCTACGTCTTCTTTTAACCATAGAGCGCGTAACGCCTGGCGCTAAGTGAATAGAGAAGAGGAGGTTTAAAATGCCAAAGACCGATATTGGACCACCCAATTATCAAGAGATGCTTCCGGAGGTCATTAAGAAAAATTACGGGAGATGGAAGTATCATGAAATTTTAAAACCAGGGATTTTAAGACACGTCTCTGAAACCGGAGACGAAGTCTTTACGGTGAGGGTAGGCTCTCCCCGATTGGTGAGCATCGATTTCATCAGGGATATCTGCGATATCGCCGATAAGTACTGTGATGGCTATCTCCGCTTCACGAGCAGGTATAACATTGAATTCATGACCTCGAACAGGAAGAATATTAAATCGATTGTAGAGGAGGTTAAAAAACTTGGACTCCCCGTAGGGGGAACGGGAAATGGGATCTCTAATATTGTCCATACTCAAGGATGGCTTCATTGTCACAGTGCAGCCACCGATGCCTCTGGCATCGTTAAATCTTTGATGGATGAACTCTACCCCTACTTTACCTCGATGAAACTTCCAGCCAAATTAAGGGTCTCCCTTGCCTGTTGTATCAATATGTGTGGAGCCATCCACTGCTCAGATCTGGCGATAGTAGGGATTCATACCAAGCCCCCAAAGATTGACCATGAAAAGTTGGGGGCCGTTTGTGAGATTCCAACGACGATCGCCTCTTGTCCTACCGGGGCGATTCGACGTCATCCAGATAAAGAGGTGAAGAGTGTGGTCGTTAGAGAAGACCTCTGTATGTATTGCGGGAACTGCTTTACCGTTTGTCCTGCGATGCCTCTCGCTGATCCTGAGGGGGATGGAGTGGCCATCTATGCAGGAGGAAAAGTGTCTAATGCAAGAAAACCACCCATGTTTTCTCGATTAATCGTTCCCTATCTTCCCAATCATCCTCCTCGATGGCCAGAAGTGGTGGAGGTGATCAAGAGGATCGTCGGGGTTTATGCAAAACATGCAAGGAAATACGAAAGGATGGGAGAGTGGATTGAGAGGATAGGGTGGGAGAGGTTTTTTAAGCTCACGAATCTCCCATTTGTAGAACAACATATTGATGATTTTACCTATGCCAGAGAAACCTGGAGAACCACCACTCAATTTAAATGGTAAGAAGGAAGGTTATCCATGAGTGAAGAATTAAAGGAAAGCATTCTCAAATATCTGGCCACTGTAAGTCAGGCTAAGAATAAGGATGTAGCGAGGGCCGTGGGGCAGGATAAGAGCTTGGTCGACAAAGCCATTGCTGAACTGGCAAAGGAAGGAAAAATTGAATATCGCAGTTTTGGTGGAATTACCTACGTGGCCCTCCCCGGGAAGCATGATACCTAACATATGGTGGGAGAGGAGCGGTCCATTTATCCTGAAAGACCTTGGGGTTCCGTTCTGATTTCTTCGCCCCAAGGTCATTCAGGTAAAACCCTGGTTGCGATTGCTCTGTGTCACTTACTGAAAGAGAAAGGCTTTTCAGTTCAGCCATTTAAAAAAGGTCCGGATTATATCGATCCTTCATGGCTTACGATCGCGGCCGGGCGAAGTTGCCGCAATCTTGATCTCTTCCTAATCCCAGAAGAAAAGTTAATTCAGAACTTTTGGTCTGCCTCCAATAGGGTGGATCTGGTTATTGTCGAAGGGGCGATGGGGCTTTATGATGGAATAGATGAAAAGGGGACCACTGCAGGAATCTCCCGCCTTTTTCATATTCCCATCCTCTTGGTCATCAATTCCAGCAGGATGACAGGAAGCATTGCCGCCATGCTGAGGGGGTATCAAGAGTTTCAGCCTGATATTCAAATCGCCGGTGTCATTCTTAATCATACCTCAGGTCCAAGACATGAAAAGAAATTAATCGAGGCGATCGAGACGTATTGCCACATCCCTGTCGTTGGAAAAATCCCCAGAGATCTCTATTTAAATATCCCTGAACGACACCTCGGACTCATTCCTTCTGGAGAATTAGAGCAAGCCGAATTTAAAGTAGAGCTTATCGGTAAAAAACTTAAACCCTTTCTTGATTTGGATGGGATTATAGAGATTGCAAAGAAATTTAACTCGTTTGGGGGAAGAGGGGAGAAAGGAGGAACTCTAAAAGAGCCTCCTCTCACCCCTTCAAAGGTAAAGATTGGGGTCATTCGTGACCGGGCTTTTAATTTTTATTATCCAGAAAATTTTGAGGCCTTGATCAACAGAGGAGCCGACCTTCTCTTTATCAATTCTTTGGAGGACCGATTGCCCTCTATAGATGGCCTTTATATTGGAGGGGGATTCCCTGAGTTCTTTCTTGAAAAATTAGAAGCGAATGTGGGACTGAGAAGAGACATTGCAAAAACCATTCGAGAGGGTCTTCCCGTTTATGCCGAATGTGCAGGTCTAATGTATTTATGTGAAAAGATCTTCTGGAAGAATCGATCCTATGAAATGGTTGGAATTCTTCCGGCCGAGGTAGAAATCTCTGATCGGCCTCAGGGACACGGATATGTCATCGCAGAGGTGATTGGAGACAATCCACTTTTTGAAAAGGGATTAAAGATCCGGGGTCATGAATTTCATCACTCAAAACTTTCTATCAAAAATGAAATGAAATATATCTATCATCTCCAACGGGGTCATGGGATTGACGGGAAAAGGGATGGTATTTTATTTAAAAATGTATTCGCTTCCTATCTTCATATCCATGCCTTAGGAACTGACCCTTGGTCAGAGGGATTTATTTCTTTCGTAGAAAGAAGTAAAGGAGGATAAGATGAGCGAAGAACGATTGGAAGTGAGGTGTCCGGTATGTGGAAGGGAGATGGAAATTAGTAAGGTAGGGGTCCTTTATGGTGCGGTAGCGGGTAAACCACGAGCTACCAGTACTTATAAAGATAAGACTTATTATTTTGATAGCAAGGCTTGTAAGAAAGAGTTTGACGAATCCCCTGAGAAATTTATTAAAGAATAAGGAGGTCGAAAATGGCAAAGGCTAAGTTAGGTGGAATGGAGATTGAGATCGATGAGGATGGGTTCATCCAGGAACCCGAAAAGTGGAATAAGGAGGTGGCAGAGGATTTAGCCAAAACCGAGAACGTTTCATCCATGACGGAGGATCATTGGAAGGTCGTGAACTACCTGAGGGATTACTATCTGAAATTCGGAATTGCTCCACCTATTCGAATGCTTTGCAAACAGACAGGATTTGATCTAAAGACCATCTATCAACTCTTTCCAAGTGGTCCGGCGAAGGGGGCCTGCAAAGTGGCCGGATTGCCAAAGCCAACAGGCTGCGTCTAAAACCCTCGTTTCGAAATTCGAAATTCGGGTGGAGCATCCCGAAAGGATCGATTCGAAACCTTTCCATCATCATTCCCAATGAGAGTCTCGGAGTGACGGTTGGGAGGGTGAATCATTGGAGTGAAAAGGTTCGTTTTGGATTTAGATATTCCAATTTGGTCTTTTTTGGAGAATCGATGGGAGGGCTGATCCTTTTTATTTTTTATGGGAGTATTCTTTTTTTTGTGATCGCAACGGTCTTTCAAGTCCGAAAGACCCTCTCTGCACCTCTCCATCTCTCCTGGGATCTTTATAGAGGGAGTTCCATTTATGAGTCCCAGGATTGGTGGAAAGGGATACCCAACCCGTTCTTCAAAAAATTCGGATCCATGTTTCTGGACCTTCTCTTTTTAAGAGAATTTTTTCATCGGAATCGGAAATTCTGGGTTCCCTTATATCTCTTCCATTTAGGTCTCTACTCTCTTATTCTGTGGCACGCATGGCTCTTCCTTTTTGCCCTGATTGGACCTATTCATGGAATCTCCAACCTTGGATGGATTTGGGGAACCCTCTCAACCCTGGTGACCTTCATAGGAGGAGGAATGATTCTCTATTTGAGAATCAAAGATGAAGCATTGAAAATGGATTATCCTCCAGTCCATTACCTTAAATGGATTTTCATCCTTCTTACCTTGATCGGCGGGGTGTATGCCGTAGATTTCCATTTCAAGTCCAGCATGCCCGATCTCCTGAAGTATGTAAGAGATCAGGTCACCTTTGTTGATTTTGAAAAAAAACTTCATCCCTCCTTTGGTCCCGCCCTTCATATCCTTTTTGCCTCGGCATGGCTCGTCTATTTACCTTTTGGTCATGTCTATCAACTTTTTTTTAGATATTATCATTACCTTCGATGGGATGAAGTGCCCTATCGAAGGGGAAGTCAGATGGAAAAGCGAATTAAGGAACATCTGGAACGACCGGTAAGGTGGTCAGCCCCTCATATTCAGTCGGGAAAGCGATGGAAGGAGATTGTTTCGGAACCTCCTATGACCCAATGAGACGATGACCTCGAAGAAGAAAAAGATTCGACCCCAAGATTTGAGCCGCCGAATGGAAGAGCCTTTAGTGAGGATTTCCGAAGAGGAGTTAATGCCTCTTCCTCCCCCATTGGATCAGGAAAAAAAGGATCCTTATCCATCCCTTTCGGAAGATCAGAAGAAGAATTATGAATGCTTCTTGGATGGGGTTTCCGCTCTTTCGCTTCCCAGACCGAAAAATAGGGAAGAAGAAGAGAAATTGGTCCAACGTTTCCTTGAGGGCCTCAGAAAATTGCTCTCCTCAGATGATAATTGGCTTTTCTGGCAACCTCTCATTCAGTCTCTTGAGAGTTGTGTTCATTGTCAGACCTGCAGTGAGGCCTGCCCGGTCTATATTGCAAGTGGGAAACAGGAGATCTATCGACCCACCTTTAAATCTGAAATCCTTCGAAAGATCATTAATAAATATATCAAAAAAAGAGGAAAATTCCTTTCTAAATTGACGGGAGATGAGATTGAACTGAACTGGCCGATGCTTGCCCGACTTGCGGAACTGGCCTATCGGTGTACCCTCTGTAGACGATGTGCCCAGCAATGTCCCCTTGGAAGTGACAATGGCCTGATCGGCAGAGAACTCCGAAAACTGTTCAGTCAGGAGTTGGGAATGGCTCCGAAGGAACTCCACGAGGCTGGAACGGTTCAGCAACTTAAAATCGGATCCAGTACGGGGGTCTCTCCACCCGCTTTTCAAGGGATGATTGAATTTATGGAGGAGGAGATCGAGGAGAAATGGGGGAAAAGAATCAAGATCCCTGTCGATCGGAAAGGGGCTGAAATTTTACTTATCCATAATTCGGGTGAATTCTTATCCTGGATTGAAAATCCTATCGCCTTTGCCATTATCTTTGAGGCAGCGGGTCTGAGCTGGACTCTCTCGAGTGAAATTTATGGTTATGAAGCGACCAATTATGGGACATGGTATGATGATGTCCAATTGGCAAGAATTTCGTTAAAACAGGTGGAGGTGGCTCGAAAGCTCGAGGTGAAGAAGATGGTCATGGGAGAATGTGGTCATGCCCATAAAGGTCTGATTGTCATTGCTGATCGAATCCTTGTGGATGAAATGAATTTCCCGAGAGAGAGTTATTTACCTTTGATGGAGGATCTGGTCCTTCATGACAAAATCAAGTTAGATCCCAACCGAAATGATTTTCCAGTGACCCTCCACGATCCCTGTAATGTGGTTCGCCTGATGGGAATTGTCAACCCTCAGCGAAGAATTCTTCGAAAGATCTGTCCTCAATTCCGAGAGATGGAACCCCATGGGGTGGAAAATTACTGCTGTGGAGGGGGAAGTGGATTTGCGATTATGAGGTCGATGAATTTCCAACAATGGAAGGAGAATATCTCCAGTCGAATGAAACTGAAACAGATCCTTGAGGCTTTCCAAGGTGAATTAGACCCAGGAATCAAAAAATATGTATGCGCCCCTTGCTCTAACTGTAAAGGGGCGATTCGAGATCTCCTGGGCGCCTATCATCTTTGGGAGAGGCACAGCATCTTTTATGGAGGATTGGTTGAATTAGTGGCAAACGCCATGGTAGAGATGAAAAAGCCCTTCATCGATTGGGAGTGGCATTGATGAATCCCAATAGGGAGAGAAATAAGGGATAGGGAAGAAGGGGATGGCGGATCAAAAGGGGAAAGTGTTTCTATTAGGCTCTGAAAGCATTGGCCGAGGGGATGATAATCTGGGATACGAAATCTTGGTGTCCCTGTTGAAGAGTCTCACGGAACGGGAGGACTCTCCAAGGGCGATCGTTTTCTGGAATACTGGAGTGAACTTATTAACCAAGGACTCTCCTGTAGCCCCCTATCTCAAACGCCTTGAAGAGAAAGGGGTCCAACTTCTTGCAGGTCAGCTCTGTGTCAGGGAACTTGGACTCACGGATAAAATCATCCTAGGGCGATTAGCCACGATGGGTGAAATTTTAGATGTTCTTCTAAATTATGAGGTGGTCGCGCTTTAGGGAATAAGTGGTCTGTAGATGACCGTCCAGGATTTATTAATAAAAAATAAGAGGACCATTTTAGAGAGATGGTTCGACCTCATCGTTGAAACCTATCCCCCGGATACGGCCTCCCTGATGAGAAAGGATAGGGATCCATTTACCAATCCCGTGGGTTCGACAATCTTCCGAGAGATAGGGATCCTTTTTGAAAAACTCTGTGAAGGGGTTCAGGATGAGAGGTGTCGGAGTTCTTTAGATTCGATTTTAAAAATCAGAGCCGTTCAAGATTTTCCTCCATCCAAAGGGATTGGATTTATCTTTATGCTGAAGAGGGCGATTGAGGAGACGTTAAGGAATGAGATTCTGAAGGAATCGCTCATGGAGGAGTGGTTAAGATTTCAATCAAGAATCGATGCCATGGCCCTTAAGGCATTTGATCTCTACATGGATTGTCGGGAAAAGATTTGTGAGATTCGCATCAATCAGGCGAGGGCTGAAAGAGAGATGGCCTTCAGGATGATGGAACGAATAAGCGCCTCGAAAACAAAAACACAGAATGGAGAAGAGGAAAATCCATAAACTCCCGAATTCGAATATGGAAAGAGAGAACCGATTCGAATTTTGGACCTTGTCCTTAGAATTTTGAGGGCTTCTTTGGAGATGGGTCTCTGGTATTCCATTTCAGGAATGCTTTTGTTGATCCTCTTTGTGATCATTGGGATCGAGGGGATGGAGCTTTATCCTTTCTTTTCTATTTTCATTCCCTATTTAGCCGGTCTCTTTTTTCTCATCGGTTTTATCTATCGGGTCTTAAAATGGTCCTCCTCCCCGGTGCCTTTTCATATTCCAATCGTTTGCGGACAGCAAAAGTCTCTCGATTGGGTTGAAGCCGATGGGATTGATAGTCCCTCTACCACCAGTGGGGTCATTAAAAGGTTGGCTCTGGATATCCTCTTCTTTCGACCCCTTCTAAGAAATGAGAAGGTGGAACTGGAAGCCCCTTATCGACTTTTATTCAAACCCAGTGTTCTCCTCTGGATAGGAGCCATGGCGTTTCACTGGTCTTTTCTTTGGATTGGATTGAGGCACCTTCGATTCTTTCTCGAACCCGTTCCCTCTCTGATCGTTTTTCTTCAAAGATTAGATTCTATCCTTCAAGGACTTTTCCCCATTCTTTACATGAGTGATATTCTTTTCCTGGCCTCTCTGGGCTATCTTTTTTTGAGACGGATCTTCTACTCCCAAATCCGGTATATTTCTCTTCCTTCGGACTACTTTGTTCTCCTCCTCATCTTTGGGATTGCCCTCTCCGGAGTTCTCATGAGGCTCTTTTTTAAGGTCGACCTCATTCAAGTGAAGGAATGGAGTTTGGGCATGCTCCGTTTTCGACCTATCCCACCCAAGGGTGTCCATCTCCTTTTCTATGTCCATCTCTTTCTTGTTGCTCTTCTCTTTTCTTATTTCCCCTTTAGCAAACTCATGCATATGCCAGGGATCTTTTTGAGTCCCACAAAAAACTTGACCAATACCAGTCGAAACAAACGACACATCAATCCCTGGAATTATCCAGTGAAGGTCCATACCTATGAGGAGTATGAGGAGGAATTTAGGGCCTCGATGAAGGAGGTCGGATTGCCAGTAGAGAAGGAATAGAGATGACCGAGGAACTTTCCAAAGAAAAATCGTTAAAGATCGATTATACGCTTCCCAAAAAGAGCTGGTTAGAGCCCTCGGCCGAGTTTCGGAAAGGGACTTACTGTTATCCTGCTGCGCCCAAGCATCAGACCTATCTCGATCTTCCCTATCCGAGGGAATGGCATCCAGAGGAGGACGACTGGAGGCTTCCGGAGAATTGGAAAGAGTTGATTCTCAAGGGGATGGAGGAGCGTTTGAAACGTTACCGCTCCTATCGACTCTTTCTTGATATCTGTGTTCGGTGCGGAGCCTGTGCAGACAAATGCCACTTCTTCATCGGTTCAGGAGATCCAAAGAATATGCCTGTCCTCAGGGCCGAGCTTCTGAGGTCCATCTATCGCAGGTATTTCACCTTCTCGGGAAAAGTATTTGGAAAACTGGCAGGGGCCAGGGAGCTGACCCAGGAGGTGCTAAAGGAATGGTTTTCGTATTTTTATCAGTGCACGGAATGCCGTCGATGTTCTGTCTTCTGTCCCTACGGAATCGATACCTGTGAAATCACCATGATGGCAAGAGAGTTGCTCAATCTGGTCGGACTGAATATCAATTGGATTATCGAGCCGGCTGCCAATTGTTATCGGACTGGAAACCATTTAGGAGTTCCCCCCCATGCCTTCAAATCGACCGTGGAGTTTGCCGTAGAGGAACTCCGAGAGATAACCGGGATCAAGATCGAGGTTCCTATTAACCGAAAGGGGGCAGAGATCCTCTTTATCTCTCCCTCGGCAGATTATTTTGCCAGCCCTCACTGGTATACCTTTTTGGGCTACCTTCTTCTTTTTCATGAGATTGGTCTGGATTATACCTGGAGTACCTATGCCTCTGAAGGAGGAAATTTTGGATTATTTCACTCGGCTGAGTTAGCCAAAAGATTGAATGCAAAGATCTACAGTGAAGCCAAGAGATTAGGGGTGAGGTGGATTCTGGGAGGGGAATGTGGGCATATGTGGCGAGTCATCCATCAATATATGGACACCTTCAATGGTCCAGCCGATTTCTTGGAAGAACCCGTTTCTCCTATCACAGGGACTCGTTTTGAAAATGCCCGGTCCACCAAAATGGTTCATATCTGTGAGTTTACTGCCGATCTCATCATGAACCAAGAATTGAAGCTGGATCCGACCCGCAACCAGAAATGGAAGGTGACCTTCCACGACTCCTGTAATATCGCCAGAGGAATGGGATTGATCGAAGAACCTCGGTATATCCTTCGACATGTCTGCCCAGAATTTTACGAAATGCCAGAAAATACGATCAAGGAGAAGACCTTTTGCTGTGGGAGTGGTTCCGGTTTAGGAGCGGATGAGAATATGGAGACTCGGTTAAGGGGTGGATTTCCAAGGGCGAATGCAGTGAAATATGTAAAAGAAAGGTTTGGGGTTAATCTCCTGGCCTGCATCTGTGCGATCGACAAAGCCACTCTTCCTCCTCTATTAGAGTATTGGGTGCCAGGAGTGGAGGTGGCAGGAATTCATGAGCTCTTGGGGAATGCCTTGGTGTTGAAGGGAGAAAAAGAAAGAACGATTAACCTTCGTGGCGAACCTCTCGATCCCTCTTCGATCAAAAAAGGGGAGGAGAAGGGATGACCTTTTTTGATGGGCGAAAGATCATTCCTGGACTTCTTTTCTTCGTGGGATTGGTGACCTATCCTATCTGGTATAATACCCTCAGTGGGAAGGCCACCTCTGTGCCGAAACTCGAAATTCCAAAGGACAAAAAGGAATGCATCGAGCCTAAAAACATCATTCGAGTTCATCATAAAGAGATTCTTGAGGACTGGAGAACCTCTGTCGTTCGAAATGGGATGAGGGTCTATCAGGCCAGTAATCAAAAGAAATATACCATGAGTTTAAATCGAACCTGTATGGAATGCCACAAGGATAAGACGAAATTTTGTGATCGGTGTCACACCTACATGGGAGTGACGAATAAATGTTGGGATTGCCATCTCTATCCTCAGGAGCTTGAAAAAGGAGCGAAATAGGTGGAACTGAAAAGAAGGGGTTTTCTGAAAATGGCTGGCCTTACCTTTCTCGGGCTGATGGTCAAGCCTGGATGGGAGGTCGTCTCTCAAATTAAACCTCTTGAACCTTCTCCTGCTCCAGAAGGTTTCTCAGGGAAAAAATGGGCGATGGCGGTTGATCTTAAAAAGTGCTGGGAGGCTAAAGAGGGCTGTAAGGATTGTATCCTTGCCTGCCACCTTGTCCACAATGTCCCTTCCATTGGATCTCTGAAAGAAGAAGTCAAATGGATTTGGACCATCGAGTATGGGAAGGCCTTTCCCGAACACCTTCATGATTTTAATCGAGACGAGTATCGGGGGAGACCCGTGATCGTCTTCTGTAATCAATGTGATGATCCTCCCTGCGTGAAATACTGTCCAACGAGAGCGACTTGGAAAAGAGAAGATGGGATTGTGATGATGGATTTCCATCGATGTATTGGATGTCGATATTGTATGGCGGGTTGTCCCTATGGCTCTCGGAGTTTCAACTGGCGGGATCCCAGACCCTTTATCCAGAAGGTGAATCTCGAATTTCCAACCAGAACCAAGGGGGTAGTGGAAAAATGTAATTTCTGTGAAGAGAGATTGGCCAAAGGCCTTCTCCCTGCCTGTGTGGAGGCTTGCAAAGAGAAGGCCCTTATTTTCGGAGACCTCAATGATCCGAACTCTGAAATGAGGAGGATTCTTATGGGAAGACACATTCTTCAAAGACAGCCTGAACTGGGAACAAAGCCCAAGGTTTATTACATGGTATAAAGGGTGGGGAGATTGGCCGTTTTCTCAACAGGGAAAAGAGATGCGAAATAAAGAACACCGACTCATTGATCAAGAAATTCCTCTCCTCGAACATGTGAGGAGGTCAGGAAAAGGATTTTACCTCACCATTTCGATTCTCATCGCCCTGGTTTTGTGGGGGGTATATGCTTATTTGACTCAGTACCGAATAGGACTGGGTGTAACCGGACTTTCAAGACAGATCTTCTGGGGGGTCTACATTACCAACTTCGTATTTTTTATTGGGATCAGTCATGCGGGAACGTTTATCTCAGCAATCTTAAGGGTCGTGAAGGCGGAATGGCGAAGACCGATCAGTCGACTCTCGGAACTCACGACCGTTTTTATCCTCTTTTTTGGCGTGGGCAGTGTCCTGATTGACTTAGGGAGACCGGATCGAATGCTCTATGCCATCCGCTACGCCCATTTTCGATCTCCTCTCCTCTGGGATGTGTGCAGTATTGCGACCTATTTGACGGTCAGTTCGATCTGCCTCTATCTCGCTTTGATTCCAGATATTGCCATTATGAGAGATATTGGAATGAAGAAGAGGCAATGGCTCTATGAGATTCTTTCATTGGGATTCACGGGGACTGAAAAACAATGGCACCGCCTTGAGAAGGCTATCATGTTTATGTCCATTATTGTCATTCCTATAATGATCACTGTCCATACCGTGGTCTCCTACGTCTTCGCCATGACGATCCAACCCATGTGGCACAGCGCGATCTTTGGCCCTTATTTTGTGGCAGGTGCCCTTTTCTCTGGAATTGCAACGGTCATTACCATCATGACCATTCTTCGGAAGGTCTACCATCTGGAGGAATATTTAAAGCCCATCCATTTCTATAATCTGGGGACCCTTCTTCTGGCCATGACCCTTCTCTGGTTATATTTTACATTAGGGGAGTATGTGGCCACTTTCTATGGGAACGAACCCTCCCAGATGGCCATTTTTTGGTCAAAACTTACGGGACAATACGCTCCCCTTTTCTGGCTCCATTTTATTCTCTGTTTTGTCATTCCATTTCCAATCCTTGCAAATCCAAAGACACGAACGATTAAAGGAACATTGATCGCTTCCATCTCCATTAATATCGGGATGTGGCTCGAACGATTCGTGATCATTGTCCCCACCCTTACTCGACAGAGAATTCCTGTGGAAGGGGCCATCTATATTCCCACCTGGGTGGAGTGGTCGATCTTGATTGGGTGTCTCTCTTTCTTCTCCCTTCTTTATGCCCTTTTTACCAAATTCTTCCCTATCATCCCGATTTGGGAGATTCACGAGGGGAGAGGGAAATCCATTGACGAAGTGAAGAGGAGGCTTCAAAGTTATCTTCCAGGGAAGGAGTAAATGGGTGGAAAAGTCTATCTGGTAGGGGCGGGCCCAGGCGATCCTGAACTGATCACCGTGAAAGGACGTCTCTGTTTACAAAGAGCGGATGTCGTCGTGTATGATCGACTGGTTGATGAAAGACTCCTGAAAGAGGCCCCTTCTCATGCCGAAAGGATATTTGTAGGAAAAGCCGTGGGTTTTCACCCTATCAGTCAGGAAGAGATTCATCAGATTTTACTGAGAAAAGCTCGAGAAGGGAAGATCGTCGTCAGGCTTAAAGGGGGAGACCCTTTTGTCTTAGGTCGGGGAGGGGAAGAGGCGATTTTTTTAATCCAACATGGAATCCCTTTTGAAATTGTTCCGGGGGTCTCGTCTTTCTATGCCGTTCCTGCCTATGCTGGAATTCCAGTGACCTTTCGTGGGGTCTCTGCTTCCTTTGCCGTCTTCACAGGACACAGAGCCTCTCATGGATCAGAATCGATGAGTTCCTTCGATCCCCTTTTTTCAGGGATCGATACCATCGTTATTCTTATGGGCCTTTCGAATCTTGAGTCAATCGTAAATCAGCTTGTCCGAATGGGGAGGTCTCCTTTTACTCCTGTCGCTGTGATTACCCACGGAACCACTCCCCAACAGCGGTGTGTTACAGGAACTTTACAGAATATTTTAGACCGAGTGAAATCAGAGGCTCTTCAACCTCCTTCTATCATTATTATAGGAGAGGTGGTTCAATTCAGGGACTCCTTACGATGGTTTGATAAATAAATGAAGGAGTCCCATGAACGAAAGAGAATGAAGTCCTGCGCCTATTTTCCTGCATTTTTAAAGCTTCAGGGGAAAAGGTGTATTGTCGTGGGTGGAGGGGAAGTGGCGCTCCGGAGGATTAAAACCATTTTGAGTTGTGGGGGAGAGGTCATGGTGATTAGTCCAGATCTTCACCCCGAACTTCGTCATTTTTTTGAAAAGGGAATGATTCAATGGTTGAATCGAAATTATGAAACGGAAGATCTTCAAGGAGCCTTTATTGTGATTGCGGCAACAGACCGGGAAGAGGTGAATCAACAGATTGCCCAACAGGGGCGAAATGTAAGGAGCCTTGTGAATGTGGTGGATGATCCGGAGGAATCGGATTTTATTGTTCCCTCTTTTTTCCAGAGAGACAATCTGATCGTAGCCATTTCCACTTCCGGAAAAAGTCCAGCCCTTGCGAGAAAGATCCGGGAGACTCTGGAGATGAATTTCGGTGAGGAATATGGAGAACTGGTCTCTCTCGTTGAGGAAGTTCGATTAGAATTTAAAAGAATGAAAAAATCGATCAGGCCAGAAACCTGGCAAAAGGCTCTCGATCTTAATCCATTAATGGAATTCTTGAAAAAAGGAGAAAGGGAAAAGGCGAAGGCCACTCTCATAGAGCAATTAAACACTTTTTCTTGAAAGGTAAATAGAAAGGAGGAGGTTATGGCAACGGAAGAGATTAAAATCTATACCACCCCTACTTGACCCTATTGCAAAATGGCGAAAGAGTTTCTTTCCCAGAAAGGATTCAAATTTACAGAGTATGATGTGACCAAGGATCGTGCGGCACTGGATGAGATGGTTCGAATCTCTGGCGCAAGAAGTGTTCCCGTGATCGCAGCTTGCAATGAGGTGATGGTGGGATTTGATCGTTCCCGACTCGAGGAGATGCTCAATTGTATTAAGCAAAGAAGCGAAGTCTGAAACGGGAAGACTGGAAGACTGGAATTATGGAATTATGGAATAATGGAATAATGGGATAATGGAAAATTGGAATATTGGGAGAAGGAAAAGGATTATTTCTTTAACCGTTGCCTCAAAAAAAGTCCAGTATAAGATTGGGGCGAGGCCATGATGGCCTCAGGAGGTCCTTCTGCTACAATCCTTCCCCCTTCTTCTCCTCCTTCGGGGCCGAGGTCAATGATATAGTCTGCCCATCGAATAAGGTCGAGATTGTGTTCGATCACGATTAATGAATGACCGAGGGAGAGGAGTTTTTGGAACGTTCTCAAAAGGAGTTCCACATCGGCCATATGGAGCCCTGTGGTCGGCTCATCAAAAATAAAAAGATTTCTCCCTTCCCGAAGCTGGCCGATATGGTGGGCGAGTTTCAATCTTTGGGATTCTCCTCCACTTAAGGTATTAGTAGGTTGGCCAAGGGTGAGATAACCCAATCCTACTTCCTTTAATACCTGGAGTTTAGAAATGATCTTCGGATGACCCTTAAAAAACGTCAGGGCTTCTTCTACCGTCATCTCCAAGACTTCAGAGATATTCTTGCCCTGATAACGGATTTTTAGGATGTCGGGTTTAAACCTCTTTCCTTCACAGGATTCACACGTAATAATGACATCTTCCAGGAATTGCATGTCGAGAATCTGAAGGCCTGCTCCCTGACAGGCCTCACATCTCCCCCCCTCCGTGTTGAAGGAGAAGTGACGAGGTTTGAGTCCGTTCTTTTTTGCCTCCCGGGTATTGGCAAAAAGGTCCCGAATATCACTGAAGACCTTGATATAGGTTGCACTATTGGATCGAAGACTCTTCCCAATGGGGGACTGGTCCACTAAAATCAAATCATCAACCTGCTCCAGACCTTCAATCGAATCAAATTTTCCTTTTTCAAATTCCGTGTCTCCCTTTACTCCTGCATAAAGAATATGGTGGACCAGAGTCGTTTTCCCAGCTCCCGAGACTCCTGTGATGCAGACAAAGACACCCAGAGGAATTCGGACATCAATTCCTTTTAAATTGTGCTCACGGGCATTGCGAATCGTAAGCCATCCCTTTGGCTTTCTTCGAGGATAGGTTGAGAAGTCACGAAATCCATTCCTCAAATATTGCCCCGTGATCGAATGGTCACTTTTTAAAATGGAGTCCAGAGTCCCGTTGAAAACGACCTCCCCTCCATTGTTTCCAGCCCCTGGTCCAAGGTCAATAATATGGTCAGCCGCCCGAATCATCTCTGGATCGTGTTCGACCACGACAATCGTGTTTCCTCTATTTCGGAGCTGTTCCAGGGCTCGAAGAAGACGCCCTGTGTCCCTGCAGTGAAGACCGATACTGGGTTCATCGAGGACATAAAGAGTTTCGGTGAGCGAGGATCCCAAAGCCCTTGCAAGGGTGATCCGTTGATACTCCCCTCCAGAGAGAGTTCGAGTTTGTCGGGAGAGGGTCAGATATCCCAAGCCGACCTCTACCATAAATCTCAGGCGATCTCTTATCTCCTTGAGAAGTCTTTCTCCCAATTTTTTCTGAAAGGGTTTGAGAGAAATGGTTTCGAAGAAGAGATAAAGTTCCGAGATGGGCATCTCGCCGAGTTGGGCAATATTCTTATTGGCAATTCGGACGGTTAACGCCTCCTCTTTGAGCCGGGTTTGATGACAGGTGGGACAGGGGAGATAGGCCCTGTATTTACTCAGAAAGACACGATAGTGGACCTTATAGCGCTTTCCCTCCATCCAGTCGAAAAATCCTTTCAGACCAATGAAATCCCCCTTTCCGTAAAGGAGAATCTCTTTTTGCTCAGGAGTTAAGGACTCAAAGGGCTTTTGAATGGGAATTCGATATCGACGGCAAGCCTCCCAAAGATATTCATATAGATCCTCATAGGCAGGGGTATTCCATGGGGCAAAGGGCTTCTCCCTCAATGTCTTTTTAGGATCTGGGATGACCTTCTCCCAATCAATCCCAATGACTCGGCCAAACCCCTGACAGGTGGGACAGGCTCCTAAGGGACTGTTGAAAGAGAAGAGGAGGGGTTCAGGCTCTGGGAACGACCTTCCACATCGGTTACAAGAGAAGCTCCTATTAAAGTTCACCCTCCCTTCTTTTTCTATGGCAATCTCTATCCTTCCGTTTCCCAATTGAAAGCCGGTTTGAATCGCCTCAGAAAGCCTTGGTCGGTCCTTTTCCCTCACAACAAGATGGTCTATCAGGAGAAGAATCTCATCCCGATCCTTCCATAAAGAAACGGGAAAGGAGGTGAGATCCAAAATCTCTCCTTCCTCCCAAATTCGATAATACCCATTCTTAATCCATTGCCGAATTTGAGACTCCCTCTCTTCCTTCGGAAGCGGGGTTGGGCTCAGGACAGAGATCGTTTTTCCGGAGAGACTCTCGAGAATCTCTTCCACGACACTTTCTACTGTATCTCCTGAGACCTTCGTCTGACACTTGGGACAGAAGACCTCTCCAATTTTGGCAAAGAGAAGACGGAGATAGTCGTAGATCTCTGAGGCTGTCCCGACCGTGGAACGGGCATTTTTGACCGTATTTCTTTGTTCGATGGCAATGGCAGGTGGAATTCCATGGATGGCTTCGACATCGGGTCGATCCATCTTTTCGAGAAATTGGCGGGCATAGGTGGAGAGGGATTCGATGTAGCGTCTCTGACCTTCCGCAAAAAGGGTATCGAAGGCTAAGGTAGATTTGCCCGAACCCGAGACCCCTGTAATGACAGTCATTTTCCCTCTCGGTATCTGGCAGGAGATATTCTTGAGATTATGGGATTTAGCCCCGATGATTTCGATATATTTTTCCATTACTCAATAATAATAAATCAATCGAATGACCGAGTCCACATCATGAGTTCTTCAAGTTATAATCCCTCGCTCAGAAGTAGGAAATAAGCCCGATAGGGGTATTGGAGAAACCCATTCCGCCAGAGGCGCCTGCCTGCGCAGGCAGGGATCCGACTCGGTCGGAAGTGCGGCTACCGCATTCTATGGGTTTCGGAAATACTCCTGTCGGGCTTAAATTTATTTCCATCCTTCAGTGAAGGGTTACCTTCAAGGTTAATCAATGGGAGTCTCAAAACCTGCCTTTTATTGGAAAATCGCTAAGAATCGTCCTATACTTAAAATGAATCGTTCAGGTGAGAGGGATGGCATCAGCGATAAAAGCGGAAGGAATCTATAAGAGTTTCTATTCAGGTTGGTTGAAAAGGAGAGAGAAGAAGGTCCTTAAAGGGATTCACCTTGAAGTCGAAAGGGGAGAAATCTTTGGCATTCTCGGTCCCAATGGGGCTGGAAAGACAACGCTCCTCTCCATCCTTTCCACCCTTCTTCTTCCTGACCAAGGTCGAATCGAAATCCTGGGGATGGATCCGCGAAAAGAGGCTCACCAGATTAGAGAGAAGGTGAATCTCTCCAGTGGAAATGCCAACTTTCTCTGGAGTATGACCGTTGAGGAAAACCTCCACTTCTATGGAATGCTTTATGGATTAGCCGGGCATCGAAGGAAGAAGAAGGTCGAGGAATTGATCTCTCTCTTAGGACTGGAGGAACATCGAGGGGTCTCCTTTGATCGTCTCTCCACTGGAATGAAGCAGCGTCTGGCCCTTGCTAAATCTTTGCTCAACGAACCCTCTGTGTTGTTTTTGGATGAGCCTACGGTGGGTCTTGACCCAAGCGTTTCGGTCTGGATTCGCCAACAGATCCAGATGATTCAGAGAGAGAAAGGAATGACGATCCTTCTCACCACTCATAATATGAGAGAAGCCGAATTTCTTTGTCATCGCATCGCCTTTTTAAAGGAAGGGAAGATTTTGACCGTTGGGGATCC
>Ga0209102_1000691_pt1 | contig 21018 bp, 13 predicted proteins | sample ConPoolayeHmetaG_FD_185483 | JGI IMG/M metagenome (GOLD analysis project Ga0209102, IMG submission 185483) | Hot spring microbial mat communities from California, USA to study Microbial Dark Matter (Phase II) - Cone Pool mat layer H metaG... ...
GGGCCTCGCGCAGGAGGTGCCGCAAAGGATAGCCATGCACGAGACGTGTGTATTCGACCTAGCGTCCTTGACCAAGCCGGTTTGCACGGCAACTATCGCCCTGAGGATGTGGGAGGCCGGGGAGCTGTCGCTAGACGAGCCCGTGAAGAGCTACCTACCTGAGTTCTCGGGGGGCTGGAGGAATCGCGTCGTTCTCAGCCAGATCCTCTCGCACTGCTCGGGACTGCCATCCGGCCTGCCCATCCCACAACTTTGCAAGGATGCCTCCCAGGTGCTCGGCGCCATCTGCAAGGCGCGGATGGAATATGAGCCGGGCAGCAGAGCCATCTACAGCGACGTCGGTTTCATCCTGCTTGGGAAGCTGTTGGAGCGGGTCTCGGGGCAGAGCCTGGACGCACTCGGAGGGCAGGTGGTGTTCCGGCCGCTGGGCATGCGTCGAACCATGTACCGTCCGCCCCGCAGGCTCCGGCCGGATATCGCGGCAACGCAGAGGTCTCAAACCGGAAGGACCGCACTGGTCGGGGTCGTCCATGACGGAACTGCACGCTTCATGGGCGGCGTGAGTGGGCATGCCGGGCTTTTTTCATGCGTTGGTGATCTTGGGAAGTACTGCGGCATGATGCTCGGGAGGGGAAAAAGGCTTCTCTCCAGCCGGACGATCCAGGAGGCCACGAGGGTGTGGGCCGCCCACGGACGGAACGCGTACGGCCTCGGTTGGTTCAAGAGGCGCTGGCCCGAAAACCCGGCGAGCATGCACTTCTCGGAAAGCGCGTACGGACACACGGGCTATACGGGTACCTCGATCTGGATCGACCCGGCGAGAGATTTCTTCGCAATACTCCTCACGAACCGGGTCCACAGCAAGAGTGATGGAGGGCGCATACCCGAGATGAACAGGGTGAGGCGGAAGTTTCACGACCTAGCCCTGGGTTTTTGAGCCAGCGGTCCGGCGCGTGGCTCCCGCTCCGAGGGCTTTCCCATCCTGTCCTGCCAAAGGTGCAACTGGATTCGTGGTCCGAGGCCAGGATGCATCTTTAAGGACGGTCGGCAGGGCCACAAGATCGGTGATGGCTTGAGACTCCTCGCCCCTGGACTTTGCCTCATCACCTTGGCGGTGATGCCGATCGTCGCCGGGATGGGACCAGTATACGTTGGCCAGGACCTTTTCTACGGTTTTCCAGACGGGGATGATCTTTGGCTTGGGGCTGGAAAGGATGGCATCTTCGTTGCCGACCTGGCTTCGGGCACGGTCAGGCATCTCTGGGAGGGTGCAGGCCTTCCCGTCAACTCCACCACGTGCGGCGTCTCTGCCTTCGGCAGGGTCTGGGTTGGTTCCCAGAACGGTCTATTCGCGCGGGAAGCCTCGGGGATCTGGTCCAGGGTAGGCGTGAACGAGTTGCCCTCGCAAACGATCAACTGCCTGGCGGTTCAGGGTAGCTACCTGTGGGTTGGAACGAACAGGGGCGCTGCGAGGTACAACAGCGCGAACGGTGCTTGGAAGGTCTTCACTGTGGCCGACGGGCTGTCCGATAACTGGGTACTGTCGATGAGCGTTTTCCACGACAAGGTCTTCTTCGGGACTATGCGCGGCGGCGTCTCCGAGTTCGACACGTCGCTTGGGACCTGGCGGTCTTGGAACAAGGAGAACGGCCTGATCTCGAACACCGTCTTCTCGGTTTCGGCCTCGGCGGACTACATCTTCGCCGGAACCACCAGCGGCCTTTCGGTGTTCTGCAAGCACTGCCCCGGCTGGGTCAGCTATGATTCGGATCTGCCGAGCCCAAGCGTTTATGCGACGCTCTGGGATTCGGAGCTGGACCAGGGATGGATCGGGACGGGCAACGGCCTCGCGATATGGCACCCCTCCAACATGAGCGTTCAACCGATCAGGAAGGTCGGCGAGATAGAGTTAGGGCGGGTGAACGGGCTTGCCGTGGCACAGGGCACAGTCTGGCTCATGAGAACCACCAACTGGTGGTTCCGCCACAAGACGACCGGGGTCCTCGGCTTCGACAAGGCGTCCTCCTCATGGCTCCGCCCGATCATCCTCGACGTCCTGATCGATCAGTCAGGCTATGGGCCGGGAGATCGGAAGGGCTTCATCGTGCAGGCAAACGAGCCGATTGAAGGGGAGGGTAGGTTCTTCGTCGAGAGCATGTCGGGTCGAGTCGTCTTCTCTGGCGTCCTTGCCCCCCGGTACGATCGGGCTGACTGGGATGCGTACTACTGGTCGGGCGATTTCACCTCGCTGCAGGTGCGGGGCAACTTCACGATAAGGGTTGAGCTGGGTCAGTGGACGGCGCGCTCCCCAAGGTTTGAGATGGACAACGAGATCCTTCTGGAGGAGTGCGGAGAACTGATCTACGAGTGGCTCCGTTACATGAGGTGCGGCGTCGCCCACGAGTACAGGCCGAAGCCTTGCCACCTGGACGACGGGGTCCTGCCCAACGGCACACACATCGATGCCACCGGTGGGTGGCACTGCGCCGGCATATGGGGCGGCAAGTACAGCGAGTACGACACCTATGTGCTTTTCAACCTTCTCCTTGCATACGATGTTCGGCCCGATTTCTTCGGTTCGATTGATAGGGATGGGAATGGGCTGGCCGACATCCTGGACGAGGCGATGTGGGGGTGCGAGTTCTTGCTCAAGATGCAGGTCGAGAACGGGTCGATCTACCACGAGGTGGAGAAGGTGGAACAGACGGACGGGATCATCGGCACCTCGGATGACCGCAAGATCCTCGGCTGGGTTCCAACCTACAACGGGCTGCTCGCGGTCGCGGGCCTGGCCGGGACCTCTGCCCTGGTATCGGAACGCTACCCCGAGGATGCAGCAAGGTACTTGGCCGGTGCCCTGCGAAGTTTCAGCTATTACGGATCCCTGGTGCGCGCGGGCCTGGGAAGCTCACTGAACGGCGCAGCGATGGTTCTCGCATGCGCCCAGCTTTATCGAGCTACCTCTAACCAGACCTTCCTTGAGCTCGCAGAGCGATCGTGCGATGCCACCGTGCTTATGCCCTACTCCGACTATTACGGGCCCTTCGTACCATGTGCGCTTGGGTACTACGTCGAGATCAATCCCCAAACGGCGTTGAGGGATGCCGTGACTCGATACATCGTCGGCCTCGCGGACGACAGAGTGAGGGCGGACACAGCGGAGAGCAACCCCCACCAGCCCTTCGAGATACCGACGTGGGCCCTCTACATAATGGATCCTTGGGCGGCCGAAGTCCTTTTCGCGTATCGCCTTACAGGCAACAGAACTTATCTGGACCACGCCCTAAAGTTGATCGACTGCCACCTCGGGGTCAATCCCTACGCCATCTGCATGTTGGAGGGGACGGGCACGATCAACCCGCCGGGCTACACATCGAGCTTCGCATCCCCACAGAATCCTAGGGGGGCGGTGCCCGGGTCCATCCCGCAGGGGATATACTTCCTCATGGGCAAGCCCTTCTACGAGATGAGCATCCAGCCCCACTACGAGACGGGCGAGACTTGGGATATTAACACGAACTTCATCCAGGCGATCAGCCTGCTGCCCAGGGACCAGGCCCAATATCCTTTGGAGGTACCGGAGCGTGCGCCGTTGGAGGCCTTGGCAGAGCTGGCCATTTTCGCATGTGCATTCTCTTGCAGAGGAAAAACCAGGTGCGCCCGGGCGATCCGGTCGGGTCGTTACGTGGGCTAGTGTGATTGCGCCGGGACGACCTCGCACTGGGCGATCTGGGTGGCTTGCCACGGGCTTTCGTCTGGCACCGTCACGGTTGCGACGATCCACATCGACCCAGCTTGGCTCGGTGCCTCAAGCTTGGCCAGGGTTCTGAACGTTTCGCGCGGCCTGAGGCTGGGGAGCTCCAGCTCAAAGAGCGGGCTCTCACGATGCGCTGCGCCCCGGCCCAACATGACAAGGCCCGCACGGGATATCTCTCGGTTCCATGTGTTGCGGATCGTCAAGTGAACTGGGAGCTGGCCGGCTGCCGTCGCCTGCGTCGGGCAATCCAGCTTTAGGGCGAGCCTCTCGTTAAGGATGGCGAAGTCCATCGGTCGAATTGTGATCCCACGCCATCGGTAGGGAACGCTGGCGAAGTTGCCAACCACCAGCGTCCCGTCTGAGAACCGGGTGAGCTGGACGTCATCGCAGTGGAAAGCGTTATCCGGGCCAACTATTACCCTGGGACCGGTCAGGTACTCGTGGCTGACGAGCTCAGCGTGCGCCGTGCCCCGAAGCTGGTAGGCGATGCGACGCCCCTTGTCATCCATAGTGTCCGCGAGCCAGCCGAAGAGGGCAGCGTGGGGCGGGTCGGATTGGTAGTACTGGGTGCCGGTGCCGGTCTGGTTTAGGACGCAGCCGTGCCAGACGAGCGGGTGCAGCGGGACCGGGATCATGGGGGGCATTATCCTGAAGCTGCTGTTCCCGTACCCGCTGTATGGAAAGACCGAGAAGTACGAGCCGACCTCCACGCAAGGAGCCAAGAAGTCCTGAGGCAGCGCCTCGGTGGTAACGACCCCGAACCTCTTCTTGACCTCGGCAATGATTGCCTGCCTGAGGCGGCAGTCCTGCTCCTTCGTCACCGGGTGTCTCGGATCGTAGCAGTCGAAGAGCGGCACCGCACCCTCAACGTCGATGTAGATGGAGCCTCGCCCGAGAGTCGCCAGCAGCTCCTCCATCTGTGGAAGGGCCACCTCAAGTCTTTTCGCGGGACAGACCGTGTAGGTCCAGATGTCGCGCTTCCCCTTCCGGCGAATGCGGAAGTTCCTCCTCATCGAGCCGTCGCGCTCGCGCACGATCAAGGATTCGTCCCAGTCCGGGTAGCGCTTGGCGTCCTTTCTCTCCTCCTGCTCGCCGGCACGGAAGATGTCGAGGTAGTTCTCGTAGACCGAGAGGCGGAATCCGGGGGAAAGGGATCTTGCAAACCTGGCCGCCTCGGCCACCTGAGCAGGCTCGCCACGGAGGACGTTGTGTGCGACCACCCGGTCGAATCCAGCCCGAAGGGCGGAACGGAAGAAGCCGTACGCGTTGCGCTCGTCATATGGGTCAGCTCCGCACGGCTCGACGTAGGACAGATGCCGGTGTCCGAGAAGTGCGCCGACAGTCAGTTCGACCTCCGGATTGTTTTGGGATTTATCTCGCAGGGTTACAAACTTCCCGCTGCGGACAAGCTCGGACCGGTAACGCTTGGCTATCCCAATGTAGCCGTCGCCGGCCGGGAAGAAATGTGCCCGACGGACGGAGTTGGTCCTCTCGTCCATCACCCAAACCGGTGTCTGAGCGTAGATGCGTCGCCGCCCGCGATTGAGCTCAGTCTTGATCTTGCAATCAAACGGCGTCTCCACAATGCAGCCTAGCGTGTGCTCCCCATCGAAGACGCCAAAGATGGGCATGGTGAGGCCGGTCTGTCCCCCTGAGTATATGCCGAGCTCGCAGATCCTGGCCTTGCGCGACGCCGAGAAGTCACACAGCGCACCCATGCCGACGGGGATGACGATGTATCCTCTCTGGCCAGCCTTGGCCCACCCTAAGCCGCGGGGAAACTCAAGTTCAATCCGATCCCCGGGTCTTAGCCCTTCGGCGGGTCCGACCTCCACAACGGCCGCGTCGTTCTGCACTGCCATCCGGAATGGGATTCTGGCCTCGTTTCGACCCCGCTTCCAGCAGATCGACCCGAGGACCTTTCCGTCGGTTTCCACCAAGGTCAGTTCGGCCTCCCGCACGGGCCGGCCGGGCTTCCAGTCATCGCCCCCCATCCTCAGCGAGGCGGCAGGGACAAGGGAGGCCCAGACCCCTCCGGCCTGATCCCGGAGCACTATCGTCTTGCGCCTGACCGTTAGGGCCAGCTTGTGTGTGGGTTGCATGATCGAACCATGTCGTTCCATAGCGACGCGAGAGTTCACAAGGAAGGCTATAAGTATCGCTTCCCCGCATCGTTGAATAGATTGATCGGCGACCGAGCCGGGCGCGGAACATTCGCCATTGCCCTGATCGGATGCATGTTCCTGGTCGGCACACATGCATCGCAGGCCAGGGTAGATCCCGTCACGGGACGCATCAGGATACTGTACATCGGCGACGGTTGGGGCCCGTCGCCCGTGCCCAACTTTCAATCGGACCCAGCCTTCACGGTCGTGTCCGTGCCGACAAGCGAACTGCATGTGGGACAGGGCGTCCTGTCATTCGACATTCCCACGATGAAGAAGTTCGTGAGGCTGTACATGCCCAGGACTTACGAGGCCATGTTGGACAACTTCGATCTGATCATCATAAGCGACGCGAACTCTGCCTTGATGGAGAACCAGCACATCAAATGGATGAAGGATTCCGTCACGGGCGAGGGCTTCGGCATCGTGATGGTGGGCGGCCTTGAGAGCTTTGGGGCGCCCCGGGCGCAGCCTTGGACCGCCCTAGAGGAGCTCTTCCCCGTCGTGATGACGAGCTCGATCTGGAGCTATCGGGACTTCAAGGTCAAGCCGGCCCTGGATCATCCATTCACAAGGGCCCTGCCATGGGCAACGATCCCCTACTTCCATGGGGCGAACAATGTGTGGTTGAAGGACGGGGCAACGCTGCTCCTAAGGGCTGACGAGGTCGATATCCCGCCGCTGTCCTACTGGAACATCGGGGAGGGCGTGGGCGTGGCGCACGCCATGGACTGGACGCCGGGCGGGGGCACCGATGTCATGCAGTGGGAATACTATCCGGACTACGTGGCGAACATCGGCTATCTTGCCACGAAGAACGAGATCCCCCAGGACTCGCAGCTCATGCACCACCTCAGAACTAGCTTCTGGTCGACCCGATCAAGGCTGACGTCCGTTATCGACACGATGAACTTCGTCGAGAAGTTCGGCGCAAACACCCAGCCCCTTGGAAACAAGCTGGGGGAGATCAGGGCCATGATAAGGGATGCTGAGCGGCTATACGTCGAGCACGAGTACGACGCCTCGGCGCAGCGCATACAGGAGATAGACGATCTGATGATCCAGCTTCAGAGCCAGGCCATGAAGCTGAAGGACCGGGCGCTTCTTTGGATCTACGTGATCGAGTGGGCCGCTACCACCGGGACGGCTCTGGTCGCAGGCTTCTTTTTATGGACCATGATGGTGAAGAGACGGCTCTACAAGGAAGTCAAGACGACTAGGTTGGCATGAGAGCGTGGGATCGCCGCCAAGGCATGAAACCCGGAATGGCTCGGCATGATTCGAGTTTCGGATCCTAGGTGGCCGGCGGGGCATAGGGGAAGGGATTTCGGCCAGAGTCAGGGGATCTGCTTCATGTGCCTCTGGACCGAGCTTACCTTGTCCGCCATGGATCTCGGCCTGTCCCTCCGGTCATCTATCCGAAGCGTTGACTCCACCCTCAGCGAACCGGCTTCGACAAGGGCCTCGTGGGCCACCCTCACCGCTTCAAGGATTGGCGCAAGGCCTTCGGCCTCAAGGATCGTCCCCATCGGGGTCAGCTGGTAGCGAATTCCCTCTACCTTGGCCATGGCCTTCACCGCGATGGCTACCTGGCGCCCGATGCTGGTGGATCCCCCGCCGATGGGCACTATGCTGAAATCTGCAATTACGCACGGCTTGCCTCTGTCTGTCATGCAATCGCGGTAATTGCGTCGAACTCCCTTATGAACTTATCGAAGGCTTCAGCCGAGAGCGCACGATCCGGGTAAGATGTTACAGCAGGCTTTTTATCTGGGCATGCAACAACCGGCGAGACGATCACGGGGTGGATGCCCGTGGCATATGAAACCAAGTTCTACGAGTTCACTGAGCATCCCGATTCGGACTCGTGCTGGTCTTTGTCGACCGGCCCGGACGGCCGGATCTATGCTTCGGCCTGCGCCGAGGGCGTGCCCGGCGGCGTGGTCAAGCTCGTGCGCTACGACGAGGGGCGCGACCGGCTGGAGTACCTCTTCGACCTAGACGAGATGGTCGACGATCCGCGCGACTCTGGGAGGGCCACGCAGTGCAAGATACACTACAGCTTCGCTCCATCCATGCACGATGGGGTGCTCTATATGGCAACCCACCTCTCGGGGCCGCCCATTGATCGTCCGGCCTACTCGCCATGGAATTCTTGGCACGACGCCGAAAGGTGCTTCCGGGGAAGCGCGCTGCTTGCCTTCGACACGCGCAAGGACCAGGTGCTCTGGTGGGACACCCTCATCCCGAAGGAAGGCTGCAGGTGCATGGCTCTGGACGAGGACCGTGGCATGATATACGCCGTGAGCTACCCCAGAGACCATTTCATCATTTACGACGTCGAGAAACGCACAAGGAGGGACATCGGCAGGATCGGGTCGATAAACTCGCAGGCGATCTTCACAGACGACAAGCACCGCGTTTGGACCTCAAGCGACTACGGGCACCTGGTCAGATATGATCCAGAGAAGGACAGGATGGAGAGGTCGCCCTACAAGCTGCCTCACGATCCAAGATACCAGACGGGCTGGCACAGCGTGTTCTACGACGCCGTCCGGCAGCCATACACCGACTGCATATGGGCGGTCACCTGGATCGCCAGCCCCCGGCTGTTGCGGATCTGGCTGAACGAAGGCGAGTGGGGGCGCCTGGAGGACCTCGGGCCAACGACCCAGGACCGTGACCTAACCCTTCCCATGAACACTTTCAGGGACCACTGCGGCGGCTTGACGTTTGCAGCGGACGGGCAGCTATACTACGTGGCTTCGAGGTGGAAGGACCCGCAGTACAACCCAATGGGGGATGACCACGAGGAAATGGAGGGCGTGGTGATAAGGGTGAACCCGAGTACCCTCCAGCGCGAGGAGGTCGCGGTTCTGCGGCGTCCCGGCCATTGTGCCCAGTACGTGTCGCGCGGGGCGGTCGACCACAATGGAGATCTGTTCTTCGGCCACGTGGGGCCACGACCGGTGGGCATATTCAAGGTCCAGATGCCCCCGGACAGGAAGCGGAAGGACGCACACTTGCCGATCAGGACCTGGGGGTGATGGGATGGAGAAGAGGAAGCGCTGGGACATGAAATCGCCGGAGACGAAGGCGCTGGTCGATGAGATCGTCCATGGAACCTTCGTGAAGGAGGGAACCATGGTGGCCTTCCCGGCCTGCTTTCCGGGCGTCACCGTGCCGATCCCGGCTGACGAGAGCCACATAACGGCGCTGGATGTCTCTCGGGACGGGATTGTCTACGGCGGAACGAGTGGCAGAAGGGTTCACCTGTTCGTTGGCATGTTCCACGGCGTGACGGGCCTGGTGTTCGACTTGGGATGGTTGGAGGGATCGCGGAGATGCACGGCCGTATGTTGCACTAAGGACGGCTTCGTCGCGGCTGTGAACGGTCCCACCGGCGGCAAGCTCGTCGCTGGCAAGTACCAGCCCCTGCCGTTCGACCTCATCCAGGAATGGGGCTTCTCTAGGCCGCCGCTCGAGGATCTGGGCGAGGCGGTGCACGGGGAGGAGATCGTACACGCGGTGGCGGATGGGACTGGGACGAAGATCATAGGAACCACCCCGGGGCACCTGTTCAGCTACGACCTGGAGCGGAGAACCTTCGAGGTTGTGGCGAAGACGGAGGCAGCAGGACAGATCGTGCTGGGCCCATCGGGCAATGTCTTTGGGACAGACAACAAGGGGGCCCTTTGGCGATACGTCCCCGGACGCGAGAGGTTTGAGGCAGGGTGGGCGCGACTTCCGCCCGGCAGTTGGGGAGACGGGTCGCCCAAGTGGAGCACGGACCCCAAGAGCGGCAACCTGTACGTGGTTGACTCCGAAGGCAGGATATTTTCCTTCGACGGGGCTAAGTTCAGCAAAGAGTTGGGCCGCACGCCGCTCGCCCCGGTGGGGGCCATGGCGGCGACCTTCGACGGCCGGCTGTTCGGAGCCTGCGGAGAGGGAATATCGAGGCTGTTCTGCTTCGACCCGCGCGACGGCATGGTTCGGGATCTGGGCGTGGCCGTGTCGGTGATCGAGAGGCGGAGGTATGGCTATCAGTTCGGAGCGGCTGCCGTCGGACGGGACGGCGAGATAATCCTTGGCGAGGAGGACGACCTGGGCCATGTCTGGTTGTACTTCCCCAAGATTCTACCGAGGTGACGCAGCCTTCTCAGGCTTGTGCGCCCGCTGGGCGGCTTCCCCTGCATCTTGACAGGATGGCCATCACCTTCACGAAAGCGATGCGGACCGCGCCCCAGGTCAAGTGGTGCCACATTTCAGCTTCCCGCATCCTCCCTTCCGGGCGGTTCCATGGCGACTCCGCTGAAGCGGCCCATCTCTCCTCAACGCCCGCTCTTGATCATCATGGTCAAGTCGGCGCAGTCCTACGAGCAGGAGGGTCGTGACCTTGTGCGGCTCTGGGATGGATTCGATGATTTTCTGCGGCACCACGTGACCGTGCAGATCGAGGGCACGGCTGGGGATAACTTCGAGCGCTGCGAGACACTCCTCCGGCACGCCGCACCGGCGGGCATCCCCATCACGCTGCAGATACAGGGCGACAACGCCGAGCGACGGGATACCATGCCTCCATGGCGGGTTCAGGAATTTCTCGACCGATTCGACAACATCGTCGGCCTGCAGATAGTCGAGGCGAGCCAGCGGACATTCGTGAACCAGCCCGCCGGCCCCGAATATACCATGGGACGTAACGCCCGGTACGCCCGGGACATCATCGAGCTTGCCGGTGAGCGCGGTCTTTTCATGAGCTGGCAGCTGATGCGCGATAACTGGGCGGCGATCGGATGTTCGGTCGACAACGAAGCGCTGTTCGACAGCTTGTCCCGCCACGCTGCCAACGTTATCCCGACCCACGAGATGAACTGCGAGTTCTGCAAGCCGATAGACCACTTGGGTGCCATGGGAATGTGGATGAGCGGGGCGACCGCCCAGTGGGGGGTGGAGGCGCAGTCGTGGTACTGGTCGGACTGTGGCTACAGTCAGCCGGGCTGCTGTTTCCCCGGCACGCTGGACATGCCGGGCGGGCTGTACGCGATCATGTTTCTTCTCGGCGCGGCTGCGGGGGCGACCGTCTATTCCATCGAGCCGCCGAAGGACGTGTGGGAGGGTCCGGATGCTTGGCGTTTCGCCGACCACATGGAGCCGCTTTTTCGCAGGCTCGTCAATGAGCGCCTGATCCCGACGCGTGACGAGATGTTTGAGGCATGCCCCGTGGCGTATCATCTCCCGCTCTGTCGTCGCCCGGACGAGTATTACCGCGTGCTTGAGGATCTAGACTTTGACCATGCGGAGGGGCGCCTCATCCGTGCGATGAACGGCGTGTATGATCGTTCTCGGGACGCGGAACTCATCCCGAACGACCCCCGGTACGGGTTCGTTCCCGTGCTGCCGGCAAGGACGCCGAAAAGCGTCCTAGATCGATTCGCTCTGGTCCTGAAGCCCGGGGACATCGAGGGCGTCGAGCAGGCCCGGGAGCTGCTTTCGGCCTACTTCCCCGAGGTCGACCGGGGAGATGCGTGGAGCACAAGGTCAGGACCGCTCATCTGTGCGGCGAACACGCATGAGAACTGGTATGTTGCCCAGCGGGTGAAGCTCAAGGTGCCCCGGCGCCCCGTTGGCGTGCGGTTCGATGGCACCGAGCTATCATGGGAGCCTTCGAGAGGCGATCGCGCTTGGAACGTCTGGCTGCTGCGGAACGGCGTTGAAACGCGGCTCACGGAGAAGCCCGTCACCGAGCCTCGGTACCGACCCGTCGATGTGAAGGCGGGAGATAGGTATGCAGTTTCGGCCATCACCCAGGCGACCGAGGAGATCGACGCGACGCTGCATCTGCACGATCTGCTGCTTTTCTCGGCTCGCGAAAGCCGAAGGTCAGTGTGGGTCGCGGCTTCCGGCCGCGCTGTGGAGCGGCACCGGTATGGGGAGTCGGTTTCGCCGGTGGCGGGGGAGGTGGCGTCGCGGGAGCTGCGTTGCGCCGAGTGCACGCCGGTTGAAGACTTGCGGTCGCCGGTCGTTGGGGCGAGGGGACCTGAACGCGAGGTCATGGCGGCGATGGCTGCATGGAAGCGGTCGATCGAGGCAGAGGACATCGACGCGACGTTGGCGTGGTATGCCAGCGACTATCGGGAAGCGGATGGCAGAACAGTGGAATCTGTGCGGGTCGCGCTTCGATGCCTGCTTTGGTCGCAGTTGCGCGGGCAGTTCGGCTTCATGGAGAAGGAGTGGGGGCGCGTCGCAGCGTGGCGCCGCCCCGTGGTGAGGTTGCTAACCCGGGCTTGGGAACGCGTCGAACATAGCGAGGTTGTGGTGCTCACGCAGTATCAGCTCTGGGCAGGCGCCGGCCCGGAGATGGAACCGAGCGATATGCTCAAGCTTCCGTTCCGCCGAAGCAACGACATGCGAATGATATGGAGACGAACGGATGCAGGATGGCGGCTGGCGAGCACGGATCCCCCTTTCCTCCGGGCCGAAGACCTGTACCCCTATCGGTACACCTACCAGGGCTGGTAGCTCGCGCCTCGCGCGACGATCCTAAAAGAGACCTGCTGCGGGTTGGGGGTTCATGACGCAGTTTTGGCCCTGAGCACAGCCCAACCAGCCCATGCTTGGCTTGTTGGACCGGGCCTCCAGGTCCGACTGGTCGGCGCAGGTTGTGGCGCTGTCCTTCGGGCGTGCGACGATGCCGTTGAGGGGCATCAGTTCCATAGCGCTGGCTATAGGCAACATGGTACGCGACGATCCGGTTCTGGAGAGATCTGGATCTCAGATTGATGGATCTGGGGGGAGATCCTACGGTTTCCAACTTCCAAATGGGGATCTCGGTATCTTCTTCAAGTGCCTGGGCGTGAAGCCCGTGCCAAAGAAGCACCACTACTCCCGCCGAACATGAAGCCGATCCTGCACGACAGCTCCCCCTCAGAGGGCGCCCTTGAAGGGACGAATCCTGTTTGGGGCGCATAGCCAGCGGTCAGATGCAGCACGAAGAGCTCATCCTAGCTTGCATGCCGGGCGCGGGCATATGGGCTACCTGATTCTTGCGAACATGGTATTGGGGATGGTACACGATTTCGATAGGGCGCGCTTCGGCCAAGAAGCGACATGGAAACAGCGAAATCCGTCTTTGCCGGTTCCAAGATTCGAGCAACGCTCTTACGAGATTCATGGTTGAGAAGGGCGCCGGCCTTCTTTCAGCGTCGCGGATGCGGTACGTCGTGGCGCGGTGGCGAGCTGCTTGCCGACATCGATCGAGTCCGCAATGCGGCAAGACGAAAGCTTTTAGTTGGCCGGCCCAACCGTGGCAAGCATGGCGCTCCGCTACGCCGTGCACGCCTACTCATGGACGGACTCTTGGAGCAATCGGACTCTACACATAATCGATCATGTCAAGGATCTCGATTTCGACCTGATAGAGATTCCGCTCATGGAGCTTGACAAGGTCGATCCCAAGGCCTGCAGGGAGCGGCTACAATCCGCTGATCTGGATGTTTGCTGCTCGGTCGTCTTGTCGGACAGGACGGACATCACCAGCGCCGACGCGTCCGTGAGGAGGGCAGGTGTCCGTTTTCTGAAGGGCTGCCTTGATGCATCGCAGAAGATGGGGGCGAAGGTCCTGTCGGGTGTCATTTACTCGGCCCTCGGCTTCTTTCCGAAGGAGCCGCCTTCCGAGAAGCACTGGGAGAGGTCGGCCTCCGCCCTTCGGGAGGTCGCTCGGTACGCCAAGGACCTTGGGCTCGTGATCGGCCTTGAGCCGGTCAATCGCTATGAGACGTTCCTCGTCAACACCTGCGAGCAGGCCCTCAGGCTGCGCGAGATGATAGGCGAGCCCAACGTCGGGATACATCTGGATGCATACCACATGAACATAGAGGAGGACGATTTCTACGTACCGACGGTCAAGGCCGGGCCGTACCTGTGCCACTATCACCTGAGCGAAAGCCACAGGGGGATACCCGGCAGGGGGACCGTTGACTGGGACGGAATCTACAAGGGCCTCGCCGACTCCAAGTACTCGGGCGTGGTGGGGCTTGAGTCCTTCGTTCAGGCCTCGGACGCAATGAGGGGTGCAACGAGGGTCTGGAGGAGGATGGCTCCCGATTCGGATACGCTGGTGACTGAGGGCCTCCGCTTCCTGAAAGGACTTGAAGCCAAGTACTACGGCTGATCCTCTTGCGCGATCCTCAGCCCCGGGCCGCGTTCATCTAGAGACCCAAGGCGGCACTCATAGAACATTTTTACGGCGCGTTCCGGTGGCGCCGGTCTGAGACCATGAGCAGGGTCATCCCCCCGCGATGGCTGAGGATGCTTGCCCCCTGGGAGATCAGGGCCTACATCAGATCAGTCAGGGAAGTCATAGACCGGCAACCTCAGAACTTCAGGTTCTGGATCCTCGTCTACGTCCTCTCCGGGGTGTATTCGGGCCTCTTCGGCGCATTCATAGGAATGTATCCGAGGACGCTCGGCGCAACCGCGGCCCAAATCGGGTTCATAAGCTCGGTTGCGGCCATCGTGGCTTGGGTTCCCCAACTGCTGGGTGGATTCCTCACCGACAGATATGGCAGGCGGTGGCTGCTGGCCGGTGGGTGGATATTCGAGGCCGCGATGTGCCTCATCTCCTATTTCGCCCGCGACTGGACTTGGTTGCTGGTCTCCGCCATCGTCGCCTCCCTTGGCGCGTTCGGCGGCAGTGCAAGCGGGGCTTTTATGGCCGAGTCGATTAACGAAAAGGACCGGGCCAAGGGAACCATGCTACTTTCCATCCTCGCGGCGATCCCCGTTATAGCCCTGCCGCCCGTCGGTGCAGCTCTCATCAGCAAGCTCGGCGGCGTCAAGGATGCTGGAGCGCTCAGGATCTACTTCTTACTGAACCTCGTGAGGATCCTTGTCCTGTTCGCGTACTTCTCCTTGAGAACGACGGAGACGCTCGGCACCCGACGCAACCTCTCCAAAGGCTTCTCCGTCTTTGGGGAACTTCTCTCAGACCTTAGGGAGCTCGTTGCCCTAAAGAGGGTCAGGATCTACCTCGCCTACACGCTCATGAGCGGCTTCGCGTCCTATCTCGTGGGGCCCTTCCAGGCCATAATCATCTACGAGGTCATCGGGGCCTCTCCGGTATTCATCGGCTTCCTAACCTCGGTCTCAACGGTCATCTCATATGCAGCGATGACGCTGGGAGCGGTCTGGTCCGACAGGGTTGGGAGAAAGAAGCCCATCATCGTAGCCTCCGTGATAAGCGGGATCGGCTGGGCATTCTTTCTCTTCGCCAGGCACCAGAACATGCTGATTCCTTTCTACATCATAACTTCGTTCTCAGCTGTGTCAGGCGGCGCGGCAAGCGCGTTGGTCATGGAGTACGTCCCAACCAGTATGCGGGGGCGGTGGTACGGGACCGTCAATTTCGTAAGCCTGATCCCGGGCGCAATCGCTCCTGTGGTCGGCGGATGGCTGTTTGACAACTTTTCCCCGAGGACTCCATACTACATCTTCTACATCATCTGCTTCCCCATCATAGTGCCGTTCTTCTTGAAGTTCATCCCCGAGACGATGGGGAGCAGCCGCGCGGAACCGACCCAGGACGGCCGCCACGAGGAAGCCCTGGTCAGGTGAGATGCTCAACCAGCATCTTGAGCCCTATGCCTATCAGGATCAGCCCTCCGATGACCCCGACCACGTTCTCAAACACCCGACCCATCCTGTCACCGACGTAGAGGCCGGCAAGCGACAGGGCGAAGGTCACTGCGCCGATCACCAACACCGCTTGGACGATGGGGATGCCTGCAAAGACGAAGGTCACCCCAGCACCTAGGGCATCGATGCTCGTCGCGACGGACAACATCAGCAACGCCCTAAGACACATGGGGTCGACCTGGTTCGGGCCCGCTCTTCTTGACTCGTAGATCATCCTGCAGCCTATGAAAGTGAGAAGGAAGAAGGCAATCCAATGGTCGACCCCTGCGATGACGTAGCTCAATGCAATGCCCGCCGACCAACCGATAACGGGCATCCCGACCTGGAATCCCCCGAAGAAGCCGGCCATCTTGAGCGCGTCCCGGATCCTGATCCTCTTGATCGCGATCCCGCTCGCGATGGAGACCGCCATCGCATCCATGGCAAGCCCGACTGCGATCGGCAGGATGGTATGCGCGTTCATCCAAAGGCGCCGGCATCACGTGCCCGTTTTCGGGCAGATAAAACTCTGTCCTCGTGACCTAGGCCTATCCTAGGGATTTGTTGATTTGCCCCTCAGGCTTTGGAATCGGGATGACCCTGCGCAGGTGCCCCAGCCATGAATCCTCATCCATGCGGCGGCGCGGGCCTAGCGCTATGACCCATCCAGGGCCGAGCGGTCGGGTCCATGGCTCCGAAGGGGTCCGGCGAGAATAGGAAAAGTTTAAGGATCATGCCATCTGGTTGGCATGCGTGCCGATGGTCATTCACGGCTCAGACTCTGAAAGACCATAGATATTTCAGGGGTTTGGGAGGATCGATTGCCGGTGCGGCGGCTTAGATTCGTGCTGCTGGCGTTCGTCACGATATTCCTTCTAGGCCTCTCCTCGGCCCAAGATTCGGACGGTGACGGCATCCCGGATTCAACTGAGTCAAGCCTTGCGGAAAGGTACGCCCCGGTGCTGCGCCTTGCCCCCAGAGAGGTGTTCTTTCCGGTCGCGATCCAGTATGCCTTGAACAACTCCGAGCTGAAACTCCAGGAAGGCGGCGCCAGCATCGTGATCCAGGCGTCTCCCACCGTTGAATCCATCTCGGCTTTCCGCGACCCCGACTCGGGTTACTTCTTGGACAACCTCCACGGGAGCGTTGATGACCAAGGGATCAAGGAGAACTTCAGATCCGCGAAGGAGAGCATGGTCCCGACCGTTTACGCCAGGGTCACCGGGCACCTGTCCTACACCGTTGTGCAGTACTGGTTCTATTATCCTTTCAACGACGGGCCCCTCAACAGCCATGAGGGCGATTGGGAGATGGTGCAGGTTTTGCTTGAGGGAGAGGAGCCCGTGTCGGCTGCGTACTCCCAGCATTTCTCAGGTCAGAAGGCAGCATGGCGCCAGGTCCTTCTACGGAAGGGGCATCCAGTGGTGTACGTGGCCAGAGGGTCCCATGCCAATTACTTCAGAGCCTACCAGGGCGTGCTGGGCGTGCAGAACGACGACGTCTCAGGGCTGGGGCCGACCCTGGAACCGGACGACTACCAGCTCGTTCTCCTGGGCGAACTGGACTCCCATCCAGCTGACCAGCGCTGGCTGCTCTTCTCGGGTAGATGGGGGGAGTGGGGGGAGGCCCAGGACCAACTCATGGGAAGGAGAGGGCCGTCAGGCCCCGGGCAGGGAGAGAACGAAGAGAAATGGGAGTCTCCGGTCACGTGGCAGGAGGAGCTTCCCAGGCTGGACACCAACTGGCTCTGGATGAGCTGGATAACCTCCAACTTCGCCATCCTTTTCGGGCTATACATCATGGTGCGAGCGCTTTGGGGGATCGCTGGACTTGGCAGATCGGTCCTCTCCAGAAGGGCGCTCAGGGCCTTCGGGACGGGCCCGGGCCTGGCCGTCGCGGGCGGCGTTCTGACCGTCCTCGCCATATGGCAGCCTTGGTACGCCGTCAAGCTCAATGTGCCTGCCGGCGAGTACAGGACGGAGGGTGACGCAGCGGTGATGATGATCGATGGGATAAGGGGCCTGCAGCTCAGCGATCCGCAGAGCAACAGGGGCCTGGTGATGTTCATGGGGCTGAGGATGCCCATCGGCCTGATCTTCGTTTCGGGCCTCGTGCTGCTCCTACTTGACGTCCTCAAGGCGGGGGCACCCCGGGAGCTCCGCAGCAGCCTGGTCAGAGGCGGCGTGGCCAACATCCTCGTCCCGCTTCTGCCCATCCTCGTGCTGATCGCGGCGATGGGCCCCGTGGTCAATGAGCTAGCATCGGTTGCGCTCAAAAAGGAAGTTCCCGAGACGGTCGGCGCAATGATCGAGCAGGTTTCAGCGAGTCCCGCCGGCGGTTCCTATGAGGGAGATCTGGGCGAAATCGGCGAGGCGCGGTTGACGTGGGGCTTGGGTGTTGGCACCATGATGATCGTTGCTGGCGGAGCGCTCAAGATCATCGGGGGTCTTGCGTCAAGGAAGGGACCGTCGGTTCCGGATTCCGACCAACGCTTCGCGGAGCGACCCGAAGGCAAGGCCGCATTGGAGCCTGCCGGAACGCAGGTCAAGCCGGCTGGGGAAAAGGAGAAGGCCGACGAGTCCCCGCCTAGCAGTTGAGCCCCATCCTGAGGCGCAGCAGATCCTCGGTGTTATCGGCGTGGATGAATATGGGCACGTTCCGCATCCCGGCTGCAGCGTAGGATGAAACCAGCCAGTCGCCGGGCGCGAACTCCAACGTCTTCTCGAGTATCCCCATGTCGATGGCAAAGACGTCGCTCACGACGGTTCGGTCGTACGGCCGGGGAAGCGTTCCAACGAAGTACGTGTGCAGCTGTTGGAGGGCGTTTGTGTTCAGATACGCGATCCTCTGCGTTGATATGCAGCACCCTATGCCGTACTTGCGTCCCTGACGCAGGAGGCGCTCTATGCTCTTTGAGCATTGGCCCTCCAGCCCCGAGGCACCTTGGGACGGGATGAACTCCTGAGCTTCGTCGAAGACGAAGAGGATGTAGGGCCTCAGCCTGAACTGGAAGCTCCGCCGCCGCAGGATCTCCGAGGTGAGCTCGATGGCCAACCGGCGGATGCGGTCAGGATCGGATATCGACAGGCACACCGCCCTCGTTTCCTCCTCAAGCGCATCGCAGATCCGCTCGAGGGTGTACTCGTTGCGCTTCGGCTTCCACGCATGCTGGGAGGCCAGATTGACGAGTTCGGGCAGGCGCTTCATCGCGGTCGCCCAATTGTGGAGGGTCGACCCCTTGCGGAGGCCTCGCTCCTCAAGGACCATCTCCGCCTCCTCCCCCATCGAACGCGCGGAGGAATCGTCCGGCACATTCTCCTCGGAGACGCCTCTCTCTTTCATCCTTGCCATGACCCTCAGCCTTATCTCCTGCGCCGCTTGGCCCTGCGGGGAGTCCACGCTATCGCCGATGTCCGAGAGCTGGCGCAGGATGCCGCCGTAGGTTGGCATGTCGAATCTTGGCGGCTCCGAATAGTAGCCGACGCGCCCGAGGTCCAGCATCTTCTGGAACAGCGGCGTCGCCCGCTCCTCTCCTTCGAACTGCTTCGGCTTGACTACCGAGTTACAGAGCTGGCCTGCGCCCGACACCTCCCCCTCCAAGACGATGAGAGACGGGATCCCGTCATCGGAGAAGACATCCGCAAGAAGGAAGGGGTACTCGCAGGAGACGTCGAATATCACGACCTTGGAGTCCTCAAGGTGCAGCAACATTCGCCGCAAGATGTTGGCCATGAGGTTCGACTTTCCTCCGCCCGTGAACGAGAAGATCCCGAAATGGTACCTCAGCAGCGCTTCGAAGTCGAGATAGAACGGTATGAGGCCCTCGCCGTGCGACAGGAACATCTTGATCGTGCCGACTCTGGGATCATCCCACCGGTCGATCGCCTGGCCCTTCCACTGCAGCTTTTCCAGCACGGACTCGTTGTACATCCTGTTGATCATCTTTGAGTTGAGGAGGAGCGCCTCCTCCCCGAGCTTGGGGAAGGAGAAACCCCTGAGGAACTCGGTTCCCTTTGGCCCGAGGAGCAGGTCATAGTTTATCGGGATGGCGCTGAGATGCACCATCATCGTGGAGCGATCATCCGTCGACCAGTCGGGAACGGCCTGCTCTATGATCTCGAACTGCATTGGGTAGTAGCTGTGATCGGACAGTCCCCTCAAGCCGAAGTGTTCGGGCAGGATCTTGCTGATCTCAAGGAGGGTGAAACGCTCGCATCCCGGGCGGGACTTGAAGTTCCGCACGGCGAGCAGCATCCCTTCCTCCAAGAGCCTCATGATCTCGCTGTGGTACTCGACCTTTATCCTGCAGTCGTACCTTGCGGAGATGCCGGAGAAACGTCCCTCGCCCTGGAGCTGGGGCGCCCTGCTCGGGATGACCCGGCTCAGCCTCGCCTTGAATCGGCCCTCGAAGTCGGTGAAGTACTCCTCATACCCCTTCGACGATCCTTCTTGATTGCTCAATGCCAGACCTCCTTTCCCTGAAGCTTGACATGTAGAAGACGAAATCCCGGACTTTCCGGTTGGTCATGATCCATGAGGCCGTCGTCTCGACCATCCTCCGGAAGCACTCGTTGTTCCACTTGGCGACCTTGTCCGCTATGAAGAGCGGCTTGTTATGCCCAAAAAGCTCCGGAATGTCGGAGCTCGTCATGGCCGCCAGCATGCAGACAACGAGGTTCTGAAGCTCGCTGGGAGATGACGCGCTCCTTGGCAGGACTAGTCTGACGGGCTCAATCGCCTTGCCGTACTCGTTCTTCAGCTCCGTCAGGGAGCTCTCCCCCGCGTCGAATCCTGGATGGGCGAGCCGGTCCGTCAGCAGCACGTTGCTGCGGAACCTGTTGTCCCTCCTGGCTTTGGCCAGTTGGACGTAAGACTTGAGCATGAGCCTCTCCGGCACGATCTTGTTCCTGATGGACCCGCGCACCCTGTCAGTTCCGGCGGCAGGATCGTGGACGACCGTTCGCATGGCGCAGTCGTACTCGGCGAGTGCCCACGGCACGTCGAGCTTCGCGGCGTTCATCATCGACATTGCCTGAAGGAACATCCTGTCCGTATCGGGTATCTCTTGGAACGCCTTGGCCTCGATCCCCCCAGGGAAGGCGCCGATGTTTGAGAGCAGCGGTAGGACGTGGCGCTTGAAGTCTCTGGCCGCCGTGTCCTTCGTCAACCCGATGAGCAGGATCCGGCGCGACCAACACTCTTCGATCAGCATGTTGATCGTGAACAGGGTGAGGAATGCGAGGTCCAGCGAGGTGAGCCTCTTAGTTGTGCCTTCAAGTTGCAGGGCCAAGCACGCGCTGGGCTCGCCCCTCTCGGCGAACATGCGATCGCCGATCTGACGGACCATGGACTTGACCCTCTGCCAGTAACGTTCATACCTAGATGCCATCCGGTAATCCCCGAGGATATCCCCGATCATGCCCT
>Ga0209102_1000692_pt1 | contig 20986 bp, 18 predicted proteins | sample ConPoolayeHmetaG_FD_185483 | JGI IMG/M metagenome (GOLD analysis project Ga0209102, IMG submission 185483) | Hot spring microbial mat communities from California, USA to study Microbial Dark Matter (Phase II) - Cone Pool mat layer H metaG... ...
GTTCACCGTAGCCTGTTGAAAACAGTATGCCGTCTATGCCTATTGAAACTAGCAGGACAGCCAGCGCGTAGCCTCCATACCCGACTTTTCTACTCATCTCATTAGCCTCAGAACCACAAGGCGAGCTTTGAATATATAACTTTTCCCTATCTTCGCCAAGGATTGAAGGGACATTGAGCACCTAGCCTCAATTTTCCTCGTTATGCTCACCAATTCTTCTGGGCCAAGCTCCTCGTGAGAACCTAGCGCGCGCTAATAGGACAACCCTTCCATCCCTCATGAGTTTTCCGATACGTCTAACCGCCTCCTCAGGATTAACATGTGAAAAACCGTTTTCATCCCAAGCGGCAACGCCGCCAGACCTGGTCGCCACAAAGTAGTTAGACTGAGTGAAAAACCTCTTTAACAGGAAGGTCTTCCCGGTTTTCCGACTCCCGTAAACCAGTACCCATCCTATTAGACCTCTTAATTCGTCTTCCTCCCCCTGCTTACTATGATATGAGGAATATTCTCCACAGAATATTCCCTTTAGAATATTCTCATAAACCTTTAGCTTATCCTATGCACCAGTTCAGATCTGCCTCTTGACCATCGACTCTACTTGTTTAATTCAAACTATTGGAGCTTTGCACCGCAATTAAGGCAAAACTTTGAGCCCTCAGGCACCGTGGACCCGCATTTCGGACAGTTAACACTCTGAGGCTGCAACTGAGCTCCGCAGTTCATGCAGAACTTTGCGCCAGCAGGGTTCTGTGTTCCGCATTTCGGACAATTCACCGTGGCCTGCATGGGTGCACCGCAGCTCATACAGAATTTAGCTGTGCTCGGGTTCTGCGTCCCGCATTTCGGGCATGCTACTGTTCCTGCTGGAGGCGCGGCTGGTGGCTGCGCCGGCGGTGGCGGGGGTGCTTGGATGGCTGCGCCGCAGGACGGGCAGAACTTGCTTGTGGAGGGTACTTGTGCTTTGCAGCTTGGACATATGACCATTGGTGCTGCGGCAGCCTGCTGCATTAGCTGGGGCACCAGAACTATTCCTGTTCCAGCCGCCGCCCCGGGCGACTTGCTCAGGGACTCGGCGACGCTCTTAGTCGTGTCCATCGCCATGACTTGTGTCGCAGCGCCGCCGGTCTGCTTTATCCAGAACAGCCTGTCCCTGTACTCCGGCGTGGTGTCAACACCCTCAAACTTTAGGTCTATGACGTCTACGCCGACACGCTTAAACTCCTCGTCTATCGTTGCCTTAACCTTGAACGAAACCTCCTCAAGCTTTGTGAAGACCGTCACAAGGTCGTATTTCGAGAGCTGCGTTATCAGCCTCTCGTTCATGAATCCCCGTAGGAAACTGTTTACGGATTCAGTGGTGTATGCGCTCTGCCCTCCCACGACCTCCATTACGAACGTCTTAGGATCCCCGATTTTAAACCAGAATGCCCCATAGAACTTCAGGGGTGCGAGCTCAACCGTCTGCCCGCTGGCTCCGAACAATCCTTTAAACTGCTTCGTGGAGACGAATATGACTGTGGCTTTGAAAGGCGTGGTCTCGAAGCCAGCCACCCTTGTTAACACGCCTGTGAGCAGCGGCAGGTTCATCGTTGTTAAAGTATGTCTGCCAGGCCCGAAGACATCGTAAGCCTTGCCGTCCCTGAAGAATATTGCAGCCTCATACTCGTGGACGATCAGCTGAGCACCCCAGGTTATCTCCTCCTTCGGGTATCTCCAGACGATGTCGTCAGCGGAAGCCCCTATCCACTCTATTATCTGAGGCATTCCTAGACACCTCTCTTAATGGAGACTATCTCCTCCTCTCTGGAGGAGAAGGCTGATTCAAGCTCCCTAGCCTTGGCTTCAAGCTGCTTCAAGAGATTTGGGAGAGCATCAAGGCTTCCGGCTGCAGCAGCGTTGCCAGCCTCCTCAGCTATTCTGGAGACCTCTTCACAAGCCCCTAGAAGCCTGTAGTCATACTCCATCAGCTTGTCGAGCTCAGCCTCGCGAACCTTGACGAGGTCGAAGAAGCCCGCGTAACCGTAGTCAGCATGCCCAATCTTGTTTATAACCCTGTCTAGGACCGCGGAAACCCTGTTTATATTCTTAAACAATCCAGCTGCATCCGAGTCAGCAGCCTCCCTTGAGACTGTTTTCAAATGGGACCTGGCTGCCTCAAGCTTTTTAACCATGAAATCCCTTAGAAGCTTGTCCGCTTCCCTCCTAACCTCCTTCTGCTTATACCCCCTGTAGCCGGGGAGATAGGAGGCTATCTTCTCAGCCAGTCCTCTTTTCTCCTCATACTCCTTTATGAATTCACTCATGAATAGATGTGATTCATAACTAGCTTAAAAACATTACTTATAGAAGAATTTAAAAACACGTTTCTTACAGTGGGAGCGTTACAGGCCTGCCCTCTTTAAGCGACCTGTGTACCGCCAGCGCAACCTCTAAAGCAGCCCTCGCATCCTCAGCTGAAACCAGCGGCTTCTCCAACCCCTTCACGCAGTTGATGAAATGGCTAATCTCGTCCCTGAGATATCCTCTAACCTGCCCGTGAACAACCGGCTGGTAGTAGGACAGGTTTTCCGGCCCCTTCTCACCCCAGAACAGGAAGCTGTCGCTGGGCTGGCTTATCCAGATGCTTCCCCTCGTTCCCACGAGTTCAAGTTTAAAGTCGAAAGACATTGTGGAAGGCAAGACCCAAATGTTTTCAAGAGAACCCACTGTCCCCCCTTTAAACCTGAAGACAGACCAGACCGCGTCCTTGACACCGTAGGGCTTGAGAACCCTGCTCTCCGCCTCAGCGTAAACCCGGGTGATACTCCTCCCAATTATCCACCTCATCACATCAATGTCGTGCACGCCGAGGAAGAGAAGCGGGGAGGTTTCCTTAAGCCAGGCTTTCAACCGCATGGGGGAGGTTATTGAGTTGTTTCTCCTAGCCCAGATTGAAACGGGTTTGCCGAGCAGACCCCTATCCATGTATTCCTTAGCCTTCGCGTAATTGTAGTCGAACCTCACTATGTGGCCTACGAGGAAAGTTATCCCTGCTTTTCTAACCGCTTTCACAATGGCGTCCGCATCCCTCAGAGTTGTGGCAATAGGCTTCTCCAGGAGCACTGCTTTCCCAGCCTTAGCCGCCGCCACAGTAGGCTCCCGGTGGAGGTGATCTGGGACAACGATACTGACAGCATCAATATCCGGCCTCTCTAAAAGATCGTTGTAGTCAGTATACCATTTCTCCGCCCCGTATTCCCTCGCAGCCTGCCTAGCCTTTTTCTCTATAACGTCCACGGTCGCCACGAGCTTAACCCCCGGGAGTTCCGAGTAGACGCGCGCGTGATACTTCCCCATAACGCCGCAGCCTATTACACCTACCCTAATCAGACTCATCTTTCTCCATTTTAAAGCATCCTAACCCTCTCTAAAGGCTTTACTTTCGCAACCTCAGGGTTGAGAAGGCTTGGAGGAGCCTCCCCCCGGAGGACGCTTAGAATGTTTTCAGCAGCTTTCTCAGCAAGCCTCCTCCTAGCCTCGAAGGTGGCGCTCGCCATGTGAGGGGTTAGGACAACGTTATCCATGCTTATGAGAGGGTTACCGGGGTCGATAGGCTCATTCTCGAAAACGTCAAGCGCGGCTCCGGCTATCCACCCTTCTTTCAAAGCCTTAACCAGAGCCTTCTCGTCGACCACCGCTCCCCTGGAGACGTTCACCAGGTAGGAGGAGGGCTTCATACTCCTAAGCTCCCTTTCACCAATCATCTTAACCGTCTCAGGGGTGAGAGCAGTTGAGAGAACGATGAAGTCCGACTCCCTTAGAAGCTCGTCGAGAGTCCTGTAGGATATGCCTAGCTCAGCCTCAACATCCGGCTTCCTGGTCCTGCTGAAGTATACGACCCTCATTCCCAGACCCCCGGCCCTCCTTGCCAGAGCTTTTCCAATGGCTCCAAGCCCGATTATGCCGAGCGTCCTACCGCTTATCTCGGAGCCGAGCATGAACATCGGTGACCAAGCTATCTTCCAAGAGCCGCTTCTGAGAAGCCTGTCCGCCTCCACGACTCTCCTGGCAACCGCGAACAGGAGGGCCAGCGCGAACTCTGCAACAGCGTCTGTCAAAACCCCGGGAACGTTCGCAACGTATACTCCTCTCGCAGTAGCCTCCTTCAAATCTATATGGTCGTAGCCAGCACTCATGGTACTTACAACCTTAAGTCTCTCAGCCTTCTCCAGAACCCCCCTGTCTATCCTGTCGCCTAGAAGTATTAGCGCGGCATCCTTGTCCTCGAGGCTCTTAACCAGGATACTCCTGGGCGCAGGGTGGTCGGAGTCGTTCAGCTCAACATCGCAGTGTTCTCTGAGAAGCCTCAGCGCGGAGTCCTGTATTCTCCTCGAAACGTAGACCCTCGGCCTAACCATGCTTACTCAGATTATTCATACTGTTTTATAAGTATTGGCGTCTCAAACCCTGTTCCCGTCAAGAAGGCTTTAAAACCATTATTCTCGGGCGAGCGTCGCCATGCCTGATGGTCCTCTCATGCTCAAGGCTTAACCCTATTTCAGAAGATATTTCTCTCAAGTAGCCAGGCTTGAGAGTTATTAGCACGATCTTCCCATCGTCGCTAAGAACCTTCCTCATCTCCGGCAGGCACCTGCTGTATAAAGCATACGGGTTGATCCTTGCCACCGGCTTAGTGCCGTAGGGAGGGTCTGTAACTATCCTGTCAACCTTAAACCTTAACGCTTTAGAAAGCCTCCTGCAATCAACCCTCTTGAAGACTATTTTTTCGGAAGCACCCATGGCTTCAGCGTTCAGCGCAGCACCCTCCAGAAAATATTCTGAAGCATCGAACCCGTATATCTTAACGCCACTGGTTGAGAGAGCAGCCTCGATGGGTATGATTCCGCCGCCGCACATTGGGTCGAGAAGAATCGTCCCCGGCGTGGGGCTGGCTATTCTAACCATTCCGTACGCAACCGAGGGTCTGAGTGCAGCCGGATGTGTGAAGACGAAGTACCTGCCCGAGGCATACTCGTTTCTGAAAAGGCCTATGAAGCAGGTGTCTCCAACAATATCAAGGAAAACATTAGCCTGAAAATTCTCAAGATCCACTTTTAAGCCATACTTGTCCACTACTGCTTGGCCAGCCTTCCTCTGAACATCCATGCTTGTAAACTCGTGCTCGCCACGCCTCCTGCAAGTCACTCTGAACGAGGAGGCTTCGCGAAAACCGCTGGGAAACTCGATTCTCATAACCTCATTGTATATATCCTGCAGGCCTCTTAGACTCGTGTCCACTTTAAAAGCCCCGACATACTCTATGAACCAGTCTACGCTTCTGAGCGACAACAGTCTTGAAGAAGCCGGGGCAGGTATGTCTATAACTATCCTTCCGGGAACACCCTGAGGATTCTCCTCGACGACGCTTTTAAAACCGATCTTCTCCTCCAGCTCAGACTTAACAATGTCCTCGAGGCCGCATGGAAAGATTATTAGAAACCTCACGGCAGGGCTTTAAGGATGCTAGCCTATAAGGTTTAGCCTCTTCAGGAGCTCGAGGGAAACGTCTCTAGTCGGGCTTTCCGGCCTAGAAAGGCTTCTGAAGGCTTGAGAAACATATAGTATTGTTGAGACTTCTTCATCGCTTAAAACACGTATCTTAATATTCCCGAGGGCCTCGAGGGCTTTCTGAAGCTCCGGGTCTACTGGACAAGTAGTAAGTAGAACAACCCTGTCGAGCTTCCTGCTCCTCGCAAAGTCTATAAGGGGCTCGATACTGCTTCTTCTAAGCCCCTCGGAAGGCTTCGGCGCTTTAATCATAACCCCGACCTGCGCCCCGCCTCTAGTGTTATCGGTGAAAAGCAGGTCTATCTCCCTCTTCCTGGTTAGAGAGACGTTTATTCTCCTCCTGCCTATGAGGCTCTCTTTTCCAAGACCTGTTTCAATAAGGCTTGAAACAGCCTTTTCAAGAACGATCGCCCTCTCAGAGGATTTCTCAATGTTGTAGAACCTCGTCATTATCTGGCTTTTAACATCGCTGTCCGGCGTAACCGGGGTTGCGAGCCTAGCGGCGGGCAGACCCATTTTCATAACGGCCTCCATCGCTATCACAGTATCCACGTAATCGGGTTGAGTAATGCCCCTCTCAAGTCTTTCAGCAAGTATCTCGATGCAGGCGAAACACTCTGATAGAAGCCTCCTGATTTCCCCGCCTGAGTTTGCCCAGAGGAGTTTAACACTGTTCATGGGAAACATGTTTGAATACGAGCGGCCGCCCCTGTCAAGATAGAGGGCCTTCACATACCTGTCGATTATGTCCTTAGCCTCCTCCACGCTTATCTTCTCGAGGCTTATCGGGGTTGAGGAAACCCTGCTGACTATTGCAGGCGCCACCCTGAACCTTTGCCCCTTCAACTCTTCAAACATTACTGGTGTTAAAAGCAGAAGTATGAATAGACCGCCCGGACCATTATCCACAATCCTTTTCAAAGTATGGAAGAAAAAGTCGATATTATCCTGCACAAGCGTCTCAACCTCGTCAACAACGATTACGAAAGGCGAGTTGCTGACTAGCTTCGAGAGATTCACCAGCGTCGTTAAGAATTTTAAAGCATTCTCGTCGGACTCCCTGAGGTAGTCGTTCGAATGCTTAACACCCCAGCTCCCGTAATACGGGCTTGGAAGCCACAGTATCCATTTCGCCAGGTTGAGATCTATGAACCTTCTCGTTTTCGAGGGCTCAAACCTTGTTTCAAACATTTTCTCCAGTTCTTCAAGCTCGAGCCTTACGAGCCCGGTTATCTCAATCACCCCTTCTTCAACAAGTTTCCTAACAGTCCTGAAATCGTTTGAAATCGTGTTGAAAGCCTCCCTAGCCTTCTCAGCCTTCTTACCTAAGACTACTGAAATCAGCCCGACGCTAACGGTTTTCTGAAACAGTTCGTAACCCATCTTGGAGATCAGCGCCTGGTGTAGCCTCAGGGAAAGCTCCATGAGAAACTCTTTGCTGCCCAGCGTCTCCACAACCTTGGAGGTGAAGAAGATGAGGGAGGGCTTGTAAACAGAGTCTTGAATAGTAGGCATGTATGAGAAGGACTGGCCTGGTTTCTCCTGGCTTAGAAGGTATTGAAGGTGTAGGGCGAGATGCGTCTTCCCGCTTCCAGCATCCCCTATAAGCATGTCGATCTTAGGCTCCTCAAGCCTGAACGAGTAGTCTATCTCCTCCCTAATCCTTTTCAACGCGTTTATCCTAGACTCCCCGCCAAGTATCCATATTCTGCTCGGGACAGGGGTCAGGGGGAACGGGTTGGCTTCAAGCATCAGACGAGAGTACTTATTTGACGATTGCATAATGGTAAACACCCCTAGCTGTCTTCAACCCGTTACCTGGCTCCCCGCTTCCAGCGTGAAGTTGAACAGCGTATGGATCATTACTGTTCAACTCGGTTATCCTCCTGTTGAATTCATCGCCGCTTATATTTAATTCTTCAGATACTTTAAGCCTGAGATCAGATATTTTCACGTATGGAGCTATTGGACTGGTTCTCACCAGCTCGCCATACTTCAACCTTAAAGTCTCGAGGAACCGTTCAGGCGACAGCTGTTCAGCCTCCTTGAGCCTAGCGTACTTTAAAACCGGGAAGCCCCAAACGTTTTCAACGCAGTAGGCCCTTCCCGACTCAGAAGTCCTATACTTTTTAACGGTTCTAGGCCTTCCTTCAACCGCTTCTAGAAAGCCTTTTTTAACTAGTTCTTTAAACTCTTTTTCAGTAAGCCTGCCAGCCTTCTTAACCATCTTCTCCGTAACCCCCTTAGGAGTGTCGGCGAAGACAAGCGCGAGCAATTGGAACTCGTTCAGCCGGTATCACCTTATTAAAAATGGCCTAAGGTAGTTTTTAAAGCTTGCCTGACGGCCCGCCACAGCAAGCCCCATCCCCCGGGTATTCAGAGGTTTAGATAAAGTTAAATCCTACGAGGCGAGACGTTTCCCTACACAGGAAGGCAAACGGTTAGAGATGAGGCGGAAAAGGAAGCGTAAAATGGTTTTTCCCAGAACCATGTTTGAATGCAGGGTGTGCGGGAAATGCTGCGTCGAGGATGTTAGGCGTGGTAGACGGATAGTTCTAACCAGGACTGACGCCTTAGAAATCTCGAGCGCTACTGGAATAGGTTTGAGCGAGTTTGCGGAGGAAAACAGTAGTGAAGCCTACCCGTATGCTATTAGGCTTGTTAACGGGAGATGCTTCTTCCTTAAGCCGGACAACAAGTGTAGTATTTACCCGGTTAGACCCCTGGTGTGCAGGTTCTACCCTTTCGTAATGCAGAAGGTTGGAGAGACATACGTGTTTCACGCTGACCCTTTCTGCCCAGGGCTTGGGGAAGGCGCTTATCTTGACGAAGAATATTTCGAGAAGCTTGTCGAGCAGGCTGAGAAGCGTTTAAACAGGTCTACTGGGCTGTTCGAGGCGCGCCGCAGTTAGGACACCTGGTCTCACCCTGTGGGAAAACGGTTCCACAATACTTGCATGAAACAGTGGATAGCGCGTGCTGAACCTGGAGAGGCGGGGAAACCTGTATTTCGATGGTTTTACTCGTCGCATCAGGCCGCCCTTCTACAGCAGCAACCCCCTTCAGATTCCAGGCTACAACCCTATCTAGGCTCTTGAAAGAAGGCTGGGCTCCGGGAGGAATTAGGATTTTAAACTGGTAGCTCTGGACAAAACCCTCGGGAACGTGCAGAGGCCCAGCCAACTGTGGTCTAGCCGAAAATATGACTGCAGAATCCCAGACCTGTTGCTCAACCTCCCTTTTAAGAGAAGCTTCGTAAACCCTCCTGGTTTTACGCACCCGCTCGACACACTCAAGCTCGCACCTTATCTCAGTGCAGTCGAACTCTTCCTGAGACTCGACCTGTACTGCTCCCTCCACGTTGTCACCAAGATAGAAGATCTGCTTCTTCAGAAGCAGAGATATGTTTACCCTGGGTGGGGTAACCTTATCCCTGAGTTTCTTAAACAGGCTCACAGCAGGATTTTTCCACCGGGGGGATTTAAGTTTTAAACAACGCTGAAATTAAACGGGGCTTACAATGGTATTAGCAGGAGGCTTGACAGGATTATAACCAGCCCGCCGATTAAAAAAGGCAGATTTATACTCATTGAGCCGGAGTATCCAGCCAAGAGGGGGCCGATGATGTTCCCCAGGGAGCTTACAAAGTTGACTACATTGAAGTCCCTCGCCCTGGTTTCATCACTACAGTGTTTTTGAATCAAGTAGCTTCTGAGCGGGAGCCATACTGAAGCCCCGAGAGGATCGTGCAGAAGCCATAGTGCTGCAGACATGGTGAAATCACCCGGCACAGTGGCCAAGGCTGTGAAAACCCCCTGTATGCATGTGAAAAGGATCAGGGAGGATTTGTAAGAAAACTTTTTCAAGCCTGTGACAATCCTGCTGCTGAACAACATGGGTATTCCCAGACTAAGCCTGTGAACAGTCATTAGGATTGAAAGTGTTTCTGGAGATAGTGAGAATTTCTTTGAAAAGAACATGGGTGTGATGAAGCAGTGCGTAGCTGAGCCTCCAATCGTCACAACAAGCCCTGAGGCAGCCAGAATAATAAGCCCCCTGTTTAAACCCTTGCCTCCACCATTTTCCTCAAGAGGCTTCTCAACATGCCGTACTCCTGCAGAATCCTGTTCGCTGAAGAATAAAGCGATCACTAGGAAGCCTATTACCTGAAGAAGCCCTGAAAAAACGAAGGGAAGCCAGTAACCATAGATGCTTATGAAAAGCCCGGAGGATGCGAGGCCCAACGCTTGAGAGATGAACTCGAGCCCTGATACTTTAGAGTAGGAGGCGATGAATCCCCTGCGATCCTGCTCGTAGACCATGGTTGCGAAAACAGCGTTCCTGATTGCAACCGCGGAGTCGAAAAGAATCTTGGCAACGCCCATTATAATCACTGATTCAAAGTAGGGTGTTAGAAGGTGGGAGAACCCTCCGAGCAGTAGAGCCGATGCGATGAAAATTTTCCTACCGTACTTATCTGATGTAGCACCGAGAAAGATGCTGAGGAAGGCGATGAATATTGCCGAGGCTGTGAAAACATACCCGATTTCCATGAGCGGAATGGAAACATAATCCATGTAAAGGGGAAACAGGATTTCGTAAAGCCCGAAGGAGAAGCCGAAGAGCCATGTGGATACGGTCAGCGCAGTCAGCCCTTTTCTGTCTGGCATGTGCTACGGGCCGTTCAGCAAGAGGCTTATAAGCATTGACAACAAAGTTTTTAAAAGGCTTTTAAAGCAATAATAATATGGCTAAACGCAGTACAGGCGTGAAATATTTTGCTGAACCAGGCCCAGGGAACACTGGTAAAGTGATTAAGGCGGTCGCGGAAAGGATAGGGAAAGGGGGTGTTTCACAGGTTGTTGTCGCAAGCACTTCCGGGAGGACGGGAGTCAGGTTTGCCAGGGCTTTAAAGGGTAGGACACAGGTTGTAGCCGTATCCCATGAGAAGATGGAGCCTAAGCTGAAGGAAAAGATAAGTAGTCTGGGCGGATTAGCCGAGGACGGTACGCACCTGCCGCTCCACGGAAGGGGCATGGATAAGGTTAGGGATGCCTTCTACACTCTGGGACAAGGATTCAAAGTAGCTTTAGAAGTTATTCTGATAGCTGCGGACAGGGGGCTTGTTAAGCCGTATGAGGACGTCATAGGCGTCGGTGGAAGTGGAGAGGGTGCTGACACAGCAGTAGTGGCGAGAGCAACCCCGACGAAGGAGATTTTCAGCAGCGACAAGTCTAAGAGGCTTGAAGTAAGGGAAGTAATCTGCATGCCGCTGAAGAAGAAGTGGTGGGACTGATCATCCTAAGAGCAGCTTAAACCAGACAGTTAAGCCGGTTTTTCTCTAAACGCTTAAGCATAGACGTTTAGACATAATCTTCTTGACTAAATCCATATATCCTGTTCTTTATCAGGTTGGGTTTAGAAATGGCTAGGAAGCTGCCTGATAGGTTTCTTAAATGGGCTTACTTCGACAGAGTCCGCTTCATCAAATCCATTCTGGACACAGGTAATTTGGATAAAGCGATGCTTCTCATAGAGTCGACAAGACATAACCCTGCGCTCTGTACAGCCCGCATTAAGAACTCTGGGATAGAGTTGAACGCTAAGATAGTTGGCGCCGGCTTTGTGCCTAAGGAAAGTTTTCTTGAAGATGCTGTTAGAGATCTGAGGTCGCATGTGGAAGCAGGCTGCTCAATGACGAGGGAGGACTATGCTAGAAGAGGGCTGCAAATTCTGCTTAGACATGTATACTTCGAGAATGAGGATGAGGCGAATCGTAGAGTCGACTTTACGAAAATAGCGACCCTAGAAATAGGAGCGGGAGTAGCCGGATCCTCAAAACACACATGGGAGAACGTCCAGAGTTGCAGACGAGCAGCCATGCTTTACTATATGCCTCCCAACACCAGCTTCGAGGTGAGGGGTATGCTCGACGTATTGACTGAGGGAAACCATTTTGAATTCGTCAATCTGGCCCATGATGCATTCCATTACACACCCGCTGAGAGGAGAGTCTTCAAACCATGCTATATTTTGAATGTTGAAGAGGTTTATGATAACAGTGCTACGCAGGAGGGTTTCGGCCGCTTGCTGGAATAATTGTGAAACATTATAGAGACGCCTCCAGGGGATCTCGCCAAAGCCAGTCTTCTATAACGAGATTCTGCAATTACCCTATGGCTTCAAACCGTTTAAAAACCAATATTCCTACGGAGGGCACGAGAACTTCTCCCGACGTTCTCATAGTGTTTCATTAAGCCTATCCTTAATACCCTAGTTCAGCATCTAATGTCTTCACTCCGAGAAAACATCATTAAGCAGTTCAACCGCCGCATTTACGATCATATCCAACGCTTCAGGAACCAGCTTAGACCAGAAAATCTCGTGGCCTCCACGTTTGAAAGCCTCCTCCGTAGGAATATAGCCGACGTATTGATTAGTACAATGAACAATGTAGGTCGGGTAAGTAGGCGAGGCTAACTTTATCCTTAACCCACCCTCTACAAACGGTTCTCCAGGTAAAGAAACAAATGCCGCATTTCCAATTCGAAAAACCTGTATTTCATAATCAAACTCTGGTTCGCGTTTCCAAGTCAGATGCTTACTCCATGTCCACGCTGCATAACACCATTTTGTATCAACACGCGTCCGCTCCACATCAGCCCAGACTGGACGAGGATACTCTGCTAGAATCCTTTTAGCTTCTTCAAGCTCCTTGTCAGCCACTTTCCTGAGTGGAATCTTTAAATGTTTACACTTCCACTTCAGAACTGTTTCATCCTTAAACGTAAGCCTTTCGATTACTTTTCTAGCCGTCCCAGCCAAGACCCTACCCATATAAGTATGGTCGCGTTTGTAATCCGGATCGAACGGGTTCCAAGGATTAATGTTCCCACAGGCACCATTGAGAACAAGCACGGAATCCGCGGAATAAGTCCTCCTTAGTTCCTCTGCCAATGCTCCCGGCCAATCTGCCGAAACAACGCCCCCATAGTCGTTATTAGCATAAACAACGACTGGATGACACGTATAATTAACCATTATGGCGGGAAAATGTAAAGAATCTGTGCGGAAACACATGACCCCGAGTTCAGGATCTATGGGACCTTCAAGGTAGCGGATTTCAGTCCATCCTAGTGGCCGCGCTATAGGATTCCAAAACCACGGCATCATTACAGTGCCTTCACGTGTCACAGCACGTCTGTTAAACGCCATTCTCCCCTCAATACCACTACCCACACCGACTTGAACAGGCGTTAGCCTTTCATTCGCAAGCCTGATGGACTCAATTATCCGTTCAACAGCAAACTGATTATAGCGTTCGTCACCACCGCGTAACCAGCCAAACTCTTCAGGAATATCCTCAAAATCCTCCGCGACCATAAAGTGGCCTAATGATGGTGCAGAATGAATCTGGATAGGATGGATCATTACCCCTTGAAAATCAAACCCGAACTTTTCAGCCGCAACTTTCCTAATCTGGTCACAGTAACGTTTAGTTGCTACACATAAATCGAGAGCTACGATGCAAACCTTGCGTCCACTGCTCTCCAATACTAATGCCTTAGAAAAAAGCGGATCATTCACCACTCGAGCTGGCCGATGAACCCCTATGTTTCCGGATAGTTGAATACCCGCCCAAGGAGTTATGTCCACTTGAGACACTCCGACTTTAAACATCTCGTTCCTCTCCCCGAATACGTTGGGTTCTATATACTTACTTAAAACTTTTTGCACATGTAAAGCCGATTTAACGCGTTAAGAGTCTATAGAAGCATCTTGGCTTCAGAGTTCACTTTCCACCAATAGAGTTCAAACAATAAGCCTGAAGGCTTGGGCTTCACCTCATTGATGAAGCCTTTTTCAAGCTCTAACGATTTTGCAAAGGCCTCGTCGGTGAGTCTCTTTAATTCCTCGACGGATGTTTCTCCTTTTAGAAATCCAGACCTTAATTCCTCGGCCTTCGGATGGAGATAAGCCTCTAAAGACTCTACTTGGCTACGTATCTTTAAGAAGTATTCTTTAAAGGAGCCTAGCATCCTCCTGCTCAGCCTTTCATGAATCCACCAGACCGAGTCGGAATCGTAAAGCCTGCCCGGGGCCAGTTTTAAATCCGGTAGACCCGCCTCCATGAAAACCGGTTTGTAGACGCTTATACACGGCGTCGAGGTAGCCGTAAACCAGTGTATCTGCACTTTTTCAAAGAGCTGTCCAACGTAGGAGGCTGCGGTCTGGGAGGGCCTTGTGAGTACTCCTGCATGCATGCAGATATCTCTCATAGATCCTTTAGCTGGGGTAAAGTTTTCCCCTAGCCTGTGGCTTCTCATAATGCTCTTAACGATATGTACGTCGATCTCACCCTTTTTCTGCTCCAGAAGGCCCTGAGTATAGGCTTGTCTCTCCCTACCTCTCGCAAAATGCGTGTAAAACTTGTCTGAATAGCACTTTGAAAAGTCGAAGTCCCCATCGTCCCTACACCACCCTTTTTCTACAGCATGTTCAACAACGTTTTTCGACGCCAAGTCCCATTTGCTTTTAATGGTTAAAGCGTTGGAAATACTCCTCACGTTCTTCACCTTCTCAGCAACCCAGTATTTCCCAGCGGTCTCTAAAACCCACGCCTCCTTAGGGTCGGAGATTATGAATGAATTATGGTAATACGTCTTGCTTTTAAACCCGCAGTTACCACCCTGCCCAAATTCCTCCAAATATCTAACTATGAAAAGCAGGGCCTCATAGGAGTCTCTACATCTCTCCAAGGCTAGCCTCAGCAAATCCATTCCAGTAAGACCCTTCTCCAGCTTTTTCTCCCTTGTGAATACAGCTTCGTTTCCTATGGCTAAGCCGAATTCGTTAACACCCATTTCAGCACCCCACATCCAAACCGGCCTTGAAATAATTATGGCATTCGTCCTCTTCACTTGCGGAACCTTTACGTACGTGCAGCTTACAAATTCTTCGTCGTGCTCCATTCTAGGATAAAACTCTAAAGCCTGAGGCTCGTTAGGCTCCCTATCACTGTTCTTCGCGAAAATCGTGACGCCGTCTCTAGTCGAGTTTTGAAGTGCAACTAAAGTGTCGCACATGCCTTAGCGCAACAAGTTGAATAAAATAAACTTTTTCCAGCACACGGGTTAAACCATAACAACTCTACACGGAGAAACAGTTGCTGCAGCATTATCCACGAATCTTCGGAGTCTCTAAGACCATGGGGCACAAGGGATCAGGGTTATTGAACACTCCATACTGCCTGTATGACCTGCATAGCAGCCTCCTCTACATTTCTCGCTTAAAGGACAGCCCGGGCACGGATTGCAATCCAGTATTTCTCTGAGAATACTGCTTGAAAGCAGCTCCCGCCAAGCTTCTGCAAGACTCTTGTTCCTAATATCTGAGATAACGATGTCAAGAGTATCGCAGAGTAGCACCTCTTCTCCCGGGCCTATATCCATATTTCTCTCAATCCTGCACGAATCCCATGAAACGTAGCGGGAACCTACGATTAGACCAGCGAAGGATATCACCATAGAGTAGCCTGGAAGCCAAGCTCATCCGCAGCCTCATCAGCCAGCCGTAGAGCCTTGACGCAGGAATGCGCGTCAGCACACCATCCACTGTTAGAAGCCCTTCCGAAAGGCATAACGGGGAGCAATACTGCGGAGGATCGCGCGGAGATGGAGAAGATTAGTGTGAAGCCAACTCCCTCCTCCCTCAAAAACCTTATATCTCTATGGGAAGCCATGGGCACCCGTGACCGTGGCTGAAGCCATAAGCCTTGTCCTTATCGCGTTCCTATCTACAACGCTGCTTTCAGCCGTCGGGCTGGCGGGAGGCGTGCTAATAGTCCCTGCTTTAATCCTGCTTTATGGGCTGGAATCAAGGTATGCCGCGGGGACAGGTGTCTTCGCGATAATATTTGGAATCTTCTCAGCAGCGTTCACGTATTTTGGGCAGAGGAGGGTTGACGTGAGGCTCGCCCTGCTCTTTGACACTCTAGACATACTGGGTGTTGCAGCAGGGTCATACTTAGTTGTTATTCTGCCATCCAGGGTCACAGCCCTCCTCATGGGAGTTTTCCTGCTATTTTCAGCGTGGAGGCTCTGGGCGGGTGGCGTTAAGCAGGCTACGGAAGCTGAGAAGAAAAGCCGGAGACATTTTATTAAGCGGCGCCTGACGGATAGGGATGGAAACATCTACGAGTATGAGCTCGGCGTTCCGGAGCTCGTCTTATCGCAGCTTGCAAGCGTCTTGAGCGGCGTTGCCACGGGCATGTTCGGAATAGGAGGGGGAGCGGTGGACACTACTGTGATGATGCTGATCGGAGTCCCGCCTCACGTAGCTGTGGCGACGTCAGTCTTCGGAATGACTATAACGAAGATTGCGGGCGTCTTCTCACATCTCGCGTTAGAAAACGTTTTACTGGAATACGGCGTGCCTCTGGCTGCCGGAGCAACATTAGGGGGGCAGCTCGGCCCAAGGATTTCCAGGAGGCTCAGGCCCATGATGCTGAGGAAGGCTTTAAGCATAGTTGTCCTCCTCACGGGTCTAAGAATGATAGCCCTATGGTTCGAATGAGCCGAAGCCCATTTTCACCCATCGCATCCACCATAATGATTCATGAAGTCCTCGAAGGCTTTGCAGACAGCGTCTATGTTTTCAAGCGGAACATCAGCGTGAATCTCAGAGTACATCATTAAACCCCCTTTCTCAGAGCCAAGTTTGAAGACAGCCCCACGTATATGGCTCCTAATAGTTTCAGGACTGCCGAAAGGCACTATGAGCTGCCGGTCTATATCCAGGTCGATGCAAACCCTCCCCTTAACCCTCTCCCTTATGATATCTATCCCGTTAACCCTGTCCTGAATGTTTAAAACAGAAACCCCGGCCCCTATTAGAGCATCAGCCACCTCCATTATGTGCCCATCAGTATGCAGGTAAACCCTTATTCCCGAGCCCCTGACCCTCTGGAATATTTTCCTGTATGAGGGATAGATGAATCTTCTGAATGTTTTTACGCTTATGGGCATTCTGTCCTGAAGACCCAGGTCGTCCCCGAAGGAAACCATGTCAACCCTGAGCCTGATGAACCTTTCAACTAGGGCTAGATTATACTCGGTAAGCATCTCTATTAGTTTTTCAAGCTGACTAGGGTTTCTGACGAAGTCGATCATCAGGTTTTTAAAGCCCCTTAGGTAGTATAGCCTTTGGAAGAAGAACCCGTGGGGCATGCTTCCAACAACAATGTCATCCATGCTTCTCGCCCTCTCTACTCTCTCCTCAACCGCATCCCAAGTGTCGATGCCCCCTCCCTCCTGAACAATACCTTTCTCCGGGTCTGGTAGACGATAGTTTGCCAGGCCAGCCCAATCCTCCAAGGGGTGTTTCACAACCTGCCCCTGCAGCCCGCTTATGTTAAACCTCCATAAGCATCCGAAGGCGTCCGAGACCTCTTTCCCCTTAACCCTGGCTCCGAAGTTGCTGAAGTCTACACTCCCCTTTTTGAAGCCTGGGAAAAGCCTTGAATGCTTGGCGAGCAGTTCTTCAAGCTTCTCCCTATACTTGCTCCAAGTAGTTGGGAAAATCCCTAGTCTACACGGGATCCATCCGCAACCGTTAATGTCTATGACTCGAAGCTTCTTCTCCCTGATGCTCACAGCCGAAGGATGCGGGTTTTCTATCAGGCTTTAAGCCTTACCTTATTTGGAATGTTTCCACGGAGGCCTGAAAAAAGACTTAAGTATTGTTGGGAAACACTGGGGGGAACGTGTCCAAGAATCCTAATATGGGAAGGCTGCTTAAAGTGCTCCTCAGGGAGGGAGAGCCGGATAGAGTGCCTTTCTACGAACACTTCGTAGACAACGAGGTTATTGAAGCGTTAACCGGTAAGCCGGTTTCCAAGGCTTTAGCCGAGGAAGGCTTGCGTTCAGAGAAATACTTGGAAACCCTGGTTGATTTCTATTCTAGGCTTGGATACGATTATGTCCCCATGGAGGTTTCACCCAAACTCCCTAGAACCAATATTCTTCAGACGAGGGATGTTGCCTATCTTTCCCGTGGGAAGAGGACTTGGGAGGATGAGAACAGGGGAGTGATTGAAACACTCGATGATTTTGAAAAATACCCTTGGCCCAACCCGGAGGAAGCCCTGGATTTTTCAGTGTTTGAAAGGCTTAGGAGAAAACTGCCTGAAGGCATGGGGATTGTTGGAGGAGTTGCCGGAGGATTCTTCGAGCACGTTAGCTGGCTGATGGGCCTTGGAAACCTCTGCAGGGCTGTGCATCTGGACAGAAAGCTTGTTGAAAAAATGTTCAGCCAGATTGCCTCACTCATACTTGCCTTAGACGAGACAATAGTCAGGGAGGGGCTTGTTGACGCCCTGAGAATGGGCGATGACCTTGGCTATAAGACTGGCACATTCCTACCCCCCAGGATCCTGCGAGAATACGTTTTCCCAAACTACAGGAGGCTCGCCGGCTTGGCGCATGCGAGAGGACTCCCCTTCATAATCCATTCCTGCGGAAACCTGTATACTCCTGACGAAACTGGGAGAACAGTTATGGATGATCTTGTGGACAGCGTTGGGATAGATGCTAAACATTCTTTCGAGGACAACATACTGCCGGTCTACGAGGTTAAGGAGAAGTACAGGGGGAAGATAGCGGTGCTTGGCGGTGTAGACATGAATAAGCTTGTCCAGCTGCCCGAGAAAAGCCTGAGGGAGCATGTTAGGCTGATAATCAGGAGGTGTGCGCCAGGAGGCGCCTACGCTCTAGGCTCCGGAAACACCGTAGCCAACTACGTGCCTTTAGAAAACTATCTTGCAATGCTTGACGAAGGCTTTAGAAGCGGGACATACCCGATAAGGGTTGGTTGAGGAACACGATGCTAAGGCTTTAAAATCCTGTTTAAGTGTTTGAAGCACTCTCCCCTGATCGGATACCTTCCAACTTTTTTAGCATATTCAACCTCGTACCTTAATCTTTCGGGAGGTATGTCGGCATAGGTCTCGCCACCGTTGTCGAAAACATAGCCGCCGCCCGGCGCGGCGTAGAAAACGCATTTCTCGACCTCGAGCTCAATACTCTCAAAACCTTCTAACAGGACTCTCCAGTCCGCGTTGCCGTTGAAGAAAACTTTCCCCTTGAATGCTCCAGCAATCGTTTTAATATTGTTCTCAACACCCACGTCAGCCTCATTTATCCTGTAAACGTTCAAAAGTATGTCTGTTATGTGATCCATATGTGAATCCATGTGCAGGTACCGGTGGTTAGCGCCGTGCCGCTCGTAAAGCCTAAGGTTGTAAGGCAGCGTGAACTCCTCGTACATCCTCCTATTCAAGTAGCCTGAATGATCGTCAGCCAAGCCGAGGCTCCCCGGCTCCGATCCGGAAATCTCATAATAGTATTCCTGAAGAGTGTTGAAGGCTTCCTCCAGTTTCCTGAAAAGCCTATGTATCTCGCCGGGGCTCTCGTAGAGCCAGCGGTATAGTTTTTCAGGGCCGATTAGAGAGCCGGCGGCTGAAACCGGCGGATGTATCTGAAGCCAGCCGCCGACTGGAAGACCCTGATAGTTTTTCCTAGCGAGCTCCCTAAACTTTTCAAGCCTCTCATAGTAGGCCTGAATACCCTTGTGGCGACGAGGATCCGGAACCTCCAGCCTATCGATATCCTCGAGAGTCTTAATCCGGGGTATTATCCAGGGGCTGAGCCACGGGTTTCTCTCATCAGGCATTTCAACCCTGCAGTCGAAAACTATGCCTTCAGATATGGCTCCAAGGTCGAGGTGCACCCCTATCCCCGTTAAATCGTCTCTAAGCCATTCCAGCCTCCATTTCAACCCCTTCACTTGGGCATCCAGCATTATACTCATGTCGTTGTAATATTCGGCGAACGTGTATCCGAAGAGCCTAGCATAGTATGGGCCTCCAAGCCCTATGACTACTGGAACCCTGTCCGGCTCCTTAAACTCAGCCGCTTTCTCAACACGCCTCCTGTTCTCCTCGAGAATACTTGAATACTTAGCTTGATTAAACGGCTCCATCGGATTGCCCAGTAAAGCCCACTATTAAAATTTAAACCTTGACACGAACACGGCTGCGAACGGCCCTTAAGCTTAATTCTATAGACGGTGGTAGCGATGCTCTTAAATACGTCTGCGGAGAGGCGGAGGAATAGTGACAGGCTGTGAAGGACAGAATCTTCCCGGCTTTCAAGAAGCCTGGGAAGCTTAGAGTGCTTGACGCCCGACCCTACTCTTGGCATGAACAGATGACGATGGCTTGCGCACAGGGCTTGATCAACCGTGTTAAGCCGAGGGTCTACCTCGTGTTCGACGACTACGTGGACAGGCTGTGGCTATCAATATATGGGAGAAGATACAGGGTGAAGCATGAGGAGGTTAATGATCTCTACGAGCTGCTTTTTTCCTTCAGAAAAGAAATATCCGGGTTTGTGGTGTATGACGAAGGGATGCTGCACTCTGCGAACGTCGCGATGACGTATGGCAGCATTCACAACTTGGTACCAGCTTCCCCAGAGGTTGCGGAAAAACTTTCTGAAGCCGGCTTCAAGAAGGCTGCCGACTTCAGGGGGAGATGGGGAAGCAGGCTTGAAGCCTACGAGTGGGCTTTTCAAAACCTATTGCAACAGTGCAACAGGAGGATTGTCGGAAGCGTATGCGTAGACCCTCCTTTAACATCCTTCACGAACAAGCATCACGTTAGAGACTATCTCGTTGCGGTTAAAGCATTCTCCTTCGACCTTTCCACCAAGGCTAGGGACCGCCGCGAAGCAGAATTCTTCGACAGGATTCTCGGTTCCTTCAACTCGCTTGGAGTGGTTTTAGGATGGCATTGCATCAGGGACTTGGAGTCTGAGGCTGTCGCGAGAGCCTCTAGAAACGGCTTCTTCGTGCTCTGCAACCTGCAGTCTCCAAACCTGACTGTCCACGCGGGCATGAAAACCGGCTTCAAGTTTAAACAGAAGCACGCTAGCAGGGTAGTGTTAGAGGACAAGGTTTACGTGGTTTTCATCCAGTCAGACGGGGATGCTGTTTGGGCGATGAATAATTTTCAAAACCTGAACTGGCTTGACAGCCAGAGGGGAAGGTTCCCCTACACGTGGGAGGTTCAGCCACTGCTGCTGGACTTGGCGCCCGGGATGCTTGAATACTACTATAGGACTGCGACGGCCAACGACTATTTCATAGCGGGGCCCTCTGGAGCCGGCTACACTGCACCAAGCGTTAACAAGCGTCTCGACGAGTTTCTCGAGCATTCCAGGAGGTATATGGAGGCGTGTGATTTAAGGTCAATACTGATCATGAACCGTGACCCTAGGGTGGCTTACCAGGAGCTTGAAGACCCTAAGGTCCCTGAGGCCTATGCCGAAAAGATTGAAAAATGCTACGGGTTTCTGCACAGCTACGCGGGGTCAGC
>Ga0209102_1000693_pt1 | contig 20986 bp, 20 predicted proteins | sample ConPoolayeHmetaG_FD_185483 | JGI IMG/M metagenome (GOLD analysis project Ga0209102, IMG submission 185483) | Hot spring microbial mat communities from California, USA to study Microbial Dark Matter (Phase II) - Cone Pool mat layer H metaG... ...
GTTTTTCAGCCATTGCCAAGGAAAGTATTGTTTCAGTATAAATTTTGTCCCTTAATGAAGCTATCTTTTCTTTTTTTTCTTTGCACCAAAAATATCTTCCCCCTTTGCCAACCCGATGGATTACTATCGCGGTCACAAAATCAATCGAACTTAAACCATTTTCCCGGTGTGAATGGGAATCGGTGCCAATCACCAATTTATAATTCGCCCTTATGTCTTCGGCCATAAAAAAAGCCATCTCTTTCACCAAATCCCCCAAGCTGAGCTTGCCTCTAGTTGGATTGTTAAAAATTTCACACTCCATAAGCCCGATTATACCCAATTTTGACTCAAAAATCTAATTTTTTTGTGATAAAATTTTTAATATGAAAGTAAATAAATCCTTACCTATTGCTTTTTTTTGTCTAGAATATGCCATCGAAGATAATCTTCCTTTATATGCCGGAGGGTTAGGGGTATTGGCGGGAGACTACCTTTTGGAATCAGGAAAACAAGGAGTTCCATTTGTCGGAATTGGTCTTTTTTATCATCAACATATTCCCGATCCCTCAACAGCTGGTTTTTCTCTTTTAAAAAACTCAAACAGCAAAGAGGTCGTCCTAGAAATAGAAATTAAAGACCCTCCGGTTTTAGCACGGGTTTGGGAAAAAACCTACGGTTCGGCAAAACTTTTCCTTCTAGACACCAACATTTCCCAAAATTCTCCTGAATTAAGAAAAATAACTGAAAAGTTATACGATTACGAAATTACAAATTTTCTTTTACAGCAATTGGTCCTGGGTATAGGAGGAATAAAACTTCTTAATATCTTAGGAATAAAGCCTGCAGTCTATCATTTAAATGAAGGCCATACTTGTTTTGCCATAATTGGCCTTTTGGCGAGTAAAAATAGCCTTTCTCCCCCCACTGAATTGATTGTTTCCACCAAACATACAATTTTTTCCGCTGCTGGAGCTTATATTACCCGAGATTTCTTTAATCAGTTGCTTGGTCATTTTTGTTTCAAAAATCATTTAGATATTGAAAAATTATTCCTTTTGGGTTCAAGCGAGCTTCACCCAAATCATTTTTCCACTACAAAGTTCCTTCTCTCTTATAGCCGAAAAGCTAATGGAGTAAGTAAATCTCATTGTTTTTATGAATCTCAAGTCCATCCTGGAAGCTCTTTAATCTCTATTACAAACGGGGTTAATCCGGACAGATGGGAGGCAAAAGATTTCAAAGCTAAGACAAATTTAACCGATGAGGAATTCTGGCAAATCCACCAAAAAAATAAACTAGAAATGCTAAAAGAAATTAAAAAACCTTTTAGTCCAGATATCTTAACTTTGGTCTGGGCCAGAAGAGTAACTTCCTACAAAAGACCGTTGTTAATTTTTTCCGACCTTCAAAGGCTCACCAATATTCTTAATAATTCTAATTTCCCAGTTCAAATTATTATCTTTGGCCAAATAAAGGAAAATGACCAAGAAGGGATAGAGCTGGAAAACCAAATCCAAGAGTTCTGCAAAAATCCCAACATCTCCCAAAGAGTGTTTTTTTCCTCAAAATATTGTTTGAAAATTGCTAAAAAACTAGTTTCCGGAGCTGACGTTTGGCTTAGCTCCCCAGAAATTGGTAAAGAAGCCTGTAGCACTAGCGGAATGAAAAGCGGACTTAATGGTGCCTTACAATTTTCCACCAACGACGGATGGGTAACGGAAGTTAATTGGAAAAACCTTGGTTGGATAATCCCGGAAAATAATGTATCTAATAATCTATATGCAATTCTGGAACAACAAATCATTCCTCTTTATTATCAACGAAATGAAACCAATATTCCCATTGAGTGGATAAAAAGAATGAGAAAAACCCGCCAGCTGATCTTAAGAAAATACACCACTTCCCGGATGTTGGATGACTACTGGACCAAATTATATTGTCTTTGAATTGATTTTTTGTTAAAATTGGGCCAGATGACCAAGAATAAAAAGTCTTTGAAAGTCCTTTTTGTTTCGGCTGAGGTTGCCCCTTTTTCTTCTGTTGGCGGCTTATCCCAAGTTTCCTATTTTCTTCCTAGGGCATTGTTAAAAATGGGAGTTGATATCTGCCTTTTTACCCCAAAATACGGCACAATTAACGAAAAAAAATTCCCGATGAAAATAGTTTGCAAGGGATTACGTGTGCCCACTGACGAACAAGAAGAATCTTTCAGCCCCAGAGAATTAATCTGCAACATTAAGTCATTGGTTAAAACCAAAAAAAACGAACCGGTTGTTTATTTTTTAGAGAATATGGAATATTATGAAAAACGTTCCAATGTTTACGGTTATTCCGATGACCACATCCGTTTTGGACTCTTAAGCCGGGCAGCATTGGAATTTATCAAAACCGGTATTTTCGCTCCCGATTTAATCCATTGCAACGATTGGCACGCTGGATATCTTATTAATTATTTAAGACAAAATTATAAAGATGACCCAAGTCTTAAAAAAATTGCTACAATTCTTTCTGTCCACAACCTGTACCAAGGACTTTTTGACTTTGCCCACGCTTCCGAACTTGATTTTGACGATGGCAAAAGTCAATTGGCTTCTTTTTTTTCCGACCGCTTTTTTAAACAAAATGCTTTAAAAAGAGGGATTATTTACGCTGACATTGTCAATACAGTCTCCGAAACTTATGCTCGGGAAATCCTCACTGACCAATATGGAGCAGGCCTCCACAATTTATTCCGAGAATTAAGAGGAAAACTATATGGGATTCTTAATGGTCTTGATTATAATGATTTTAACCCCCTTAACGACACCATTATCAAAAAGAATTATTCTTTGGGGACCCTTCATTTAAGAGAAGAAAACAAAACAGATCTTCAAAAAGAATTTAACCTTGAAATTAGACCAAAAGTACCAATTTTGGCAATCTCTGGAAGACTTGATGAGCAAAAAGGGCTTGAACTAGTAATGGAAACATGCGATTATCTTCTTTCTGAACTAGATCTTCAGTTTGTTATTTTAGGTGGAGGGGAAAGTAAATACCGCGATTTCTTTTCCAATTTGGAAAAACGATATCCCGGAAAAGTTGGAAGTCACTTAATTCCTGACTTTGTCCTTCCTCGAAAAATATTTGCCGGAGCTGATATGATTTTGCTTCCAAGCAGATATGAACCTGGAGGAATAATTGCAATGGAGGCAATGCGTTATGGTTGCGTTCCCATCGCCCGGGCAACAGGAGGCCTGGCTGATTCAGTTATCAATTATGATCCGGAAACGGGCACTGGAACAGGTTTTACCTTCAAAAAATTTACCAAAGAAAGTTTTTTGGTCGCCGTAGTAAGAGCCCTAGAAACTTACAAAAATAAAGTAGTCTGGCAAAAGATTATTCGTCAAGCAATGCAACAGGATTTTTCTTGGAATAAAGCAGCCCAAAAATATCTTGAACTTTATCTAAAAGCAATTGAGTTTCACAAACAATCGCTTTTACCCAATCCCCCAACGGCTTTTAGACAGAAAGTAGAATAACGGTGTATGTACTGGGCTAATTTTTTACATTTTTATCAACCAGCAACTCAACAGGCAGATATTTTAGAAGCGGTTGTTGCCCAAAGTTATCGGCCAATTCTGGAAGGAATCAAAAAAAGACCTAAAATCAAATTAACCCTAAATATTAATGGTTCTCTTTTGGAACTTTTTGATAAAAATGGGTATAAAGATCTTATAGATATCTTACGTTCTGTGGGAAAAAACGGTCAGATTGAATTTACCAGTTCCGCCAAATACCATGCTTTCCTGCCATTTTTAAAAGATGAAGAAATTGAAAGGCAAATCAAAATAAATGACGAGACTAATAGATTTTACTTAAAAGACGCCTATCGTCCCCAAGGATTTTTCCCCCCAGAAATGGCTTATTCCCAAAAACTTGCTCCGATTATAGCTGACCTGGGTTTTAAATGGATAATTTTGGATGAGATTGCTTATAACGGAAAACCCGATCAGGTTGACTTTGGAAAAATTTATAAAATTGAAGGTACTTCCCTTTTAGTTTTTTTCCGAGAAAGAAGGTTAAGCAATTTGATAATGAGCGCGGTCGTCAGATCAAGAAAATCTCTTTTGGAAGCAATGAAAGACAAAATCCAAAAAGACATTTATACTCTGACTGCCATGGACGGAGAAACTTTCGGCCACCACCGTCCTGGACTGGAAAAAATGCTTTTTGAAGTTTTGGATTCTCCTGAGGCAGAATTAATTACTATTTCCCAAATCCCCAAATTTTTTAATAAAGTGGTTACTGTAAAACCAGTTGATTGTACTTGGGCAAGCAGTCAAGAAGACATTGAAAACAAAACCCAATTCCTCTCCTGGTCTGATCCAGAAAATCGTATTCATACTTGGCAGTGGAAACTGGTTGACCTTGTTTATGAGGCATTTTCTAAAATGGACAAAAACCATCCCAGTTGGAAGCAAGTAAGAGAAAAAATGGACCTGGCCTTGGCTTCGGATCATTTTTTTTGGGCCTCGGCCAAACCCTGGTGGAGCGTAGAAATGATTGAAGACGGAGCTTTCCGTCTTTTAGAAACCATTAGAATGATTCCCAACGTTAGCCAAGAAAAATTAAGGCAGGCAAGTAAATACTATGAACAAATTATTTCCACCGCCTTTCATTGGCAAAGAACAGGAAAAATAAGGCAAATGGCTAAAGAACAAAAATCAATTTTAAGAATTCCTTTTAAAGACAGAACCATTGGCCGGGGCGGAGCGGAAAAGGGCGTTTACTACGCTTTTTTAGATATGATGGAAAGATTGGAAAAAGAAGCTGCCAAAAGAGGCGAATACGAACAGGCAATTTTGTGGCGGGATGCGATTTTCAAATTCAAAAACAAACTTGATATTTACGACACCATTAATGCCATTGATCTTTTAAGAGTTAAAATTCCCCATCAGCAGGTAGAAGAAACAATTGAAAAATATAAAGAAAAATACCGAAAAATTCGTGGCGGCCAACCTGAACAAAGAGGAAGATAAGTTCCTATGGAAATAAATTTGAAAAAAGTAGGAATAAATAAATACCAACTAGAAAAAATCTCCGGGATGAAAGTTGAAGCCATTGTTTATTGCAAAGAAGAAATGCTTCCTCAATTAGAAAAAGATCTTAGCCTGCAACAACTGGCGGAAGCAGCCATGCTTCCCAATGTCATTTCTCCGGTAATTGGCATGCCTGATATTCATGAAGGTTTTGGTCTGCCTATTGGAGGAGTTATGGCAACCACTAATTTGCTTTCGGTGGGAGCAGTAGGAATGGATATTAACTGCGGAGTAAGGCTTTTGGCCTCAAATTTGACTTATAATCCCAAACAATTTTCTCCTGAATTTTTAAGAACACTTATCCGCAAAATTGAAAGGGAAATTCCAGTAGGGGTGGGAGGTGAAAGACGCAATCCTCTGCCTCGGGTGAATCTAAAAGATGTTGTTGCCGGCGGAGCGGAATTTGTCATTAAAAATGGTTATGGAGAAGAAGAAGACCTTGACTCTATCGAAGAAAGAGGAAAATTGGAAGGTGCAAGATTTGAAGCCTTAACCCCAAAAGCAATCCAACGAGCCGACAAAGAAATTGGCACTTTAGGTTCAGGAAATCATTTTATTGAGCTACAAAAAGTTGAAGAAATCTTTGATCAAGAAATTGCCCAAAAATTTGGTCTTTTTCAAAACCAGTTCTGTTTAATGCTCCATTCTGGATCCCGGGCGTTAGGACACCAAACCTGTACCGACTATACAGAAATCTTTTGGAAGGCTTCCCAAAAATATGGAGTAGAAGTACCAAGAAAAGGCTTGGCCGCTTTGCCTTTAGAAACCCCTGAAGCTCAAAATTATTTTGCCGCAATGGCCGCTTCGGTTAATTTTGCTTTTGCCAATCGCCAAATCATAACCCATTTCTTGAGGGAAATTTTTAAAGAATTTTTCAAAGATCAAAATTTTCAGCTTAATCTCTTATACGATGTTGCCCATAATATTGCCAAATTTGAACCTAATCCATCGCCTAACACCCAGCACCTATCACCTAAAATTTTAGTCCACCGCAAGGGTACCACCCGAGCCTTACCTCCTGGACATCCCCTTTTGCCTGAAAAATTTAAAGAAACTGGCCAGCCAGCCATTGTCCCCGGAAGCATGGGAACCGCCTCTTATGTCCTTGTAGGCACCCAAAAAGCCGCAGAAACCTACTTTTCCGTTAATCATGGGGCAGGAAGAACAATGTCCCGAGGGGAGGCCTTCAGGACAATCACTAAGGATAGATTTGAAGAATCAATGGAAAAAGTTATTTACAACCTACCTTATAGTAAAATTGCCGACGAAGCTCCGGATGCATACAAAAATATCCACGATGTGGTAGATACCCTAGTTGAGGCCGGAATCACCAAAAAAGTGGCAAAACTTGTACCTTTGGCAGTAGTTAAGGGGGATTAATTTAGGCCCGCAGAAGCAAAAACCAGATAATCAAAAAGCCGAAAATTGCCGTTGTTAAATATTCCAAAACTACCCTCAAATGCAAATCGCCCTCAAGGTGGTGATGGATAATTCCCCAAATCACATAAGCTATTCCCGTCAAAAAAACAACCCAAAACTGAACTGTCCTTACATACTGGAAATAAACAAAAGCCGCCAATCCTATATTCAAAATCACCGCCAAAACCAGATAGTGGCTAAAATTAACTCTAATTTTTTCCAAAATCTCCTTCATATTGATTTGATTAGTAATTAGTAATTAGAAATTAGAAATTAGAAATTTTACTATAATATCGCTCCTTGTTGAGAAAACAAAGCCAATAATATTATAAATCCTAAAAATAAAAGCTGGGCAAAACTTCGGCTGGAAAGCCGGGGCGTCTTTTTTTCTGAAACCAAAAGTAAATCAACCAAAAAAGCCCCAAAAATCACCCCCGCCAAAAAAATGCTTATCGTTTTTGTTAAAGAAAATGGGTTAACTAACGGAGTTATTCTTCCCTCTCGTTGGGAAACCAAAGTCTGGGAAGTTGGTAATTGAGCAATCTGAACAGGCTTTTCTTCTTCTCCTTGGACAGGAACTGGTTTTTGGACCACAGCCGGCTGGGGAGCAGTCTTAGTGGTTGGTTTTTTGGCTGTAACTACCGGCTGGGTTCCAAAAAGCTGAACCACCAAAGTTGTCTCCACTCCTTGTAAAGAACCGTCAACCACCGCCACTCCAATTTCCTGATATTTGCTATTCATAATGTTTTCCCGATGAGAAGGCGAGTTCATCCAAGCCTCCACTACTGATTCAGGGTCATTGAAATCCCTGGCCAAATTTTCTCCAGCATAAAGATATTTATAACCGACTTCCTTAAAAAAGGACCAAGGATTCCTCCCTGAAGGAGAATTATGAGCCCAATAGTTGAAAGCAAACATATCCGCCGCTTTTCTTCTGGCTGCTTCAGATAACAAAGAATTTAATTTTAATGGAGACAAACCAGCGGCCGCTCTTTTTTGATTGGTAAGCTCAATAATTCTTTCGGGAGTAATATTTGAGGCGTATCCTAAAACTTTCGGTCCGGCTAAGGCAAAAAAATTGAAAAAAGCTTGATAACAAACAAAAATAAGAGTTAAAAAAGAAAGAATTTGCGGTCTTAACAAACTTGCTTTGTAATTATTTTCCTTGTGAGGAATAAAAAGATTGTATAAAAAAGACATAAATTAATTATGCCACCAATTTTTTAAAAAAGTCAAAACCATGTTCTGGTCCAATACACCCAGTACATTTTTCTTTTCCCTAAGTTGGTGATATACCTTGGAATAGATATTCAAAGTTGAGAGGCTAGAAATTTACTTCGGATACACGGAAGTATTTTTTAAAAGTCGCTTACTTTTACTCTCTTACAATTCTTTCTTCCAATCTTTGCAATAAAATTGTAAGAAAAAAGACTATCATTTATTTTCTCTAAAATCGGCGTCCCCTCAATTGATCTCATTCTATCAACCTTAAGAGAAGGAAAATTATTGTTGTCCTTTTCTATCCATTTTATAAAATCTCTTTTAGTCCAAAATCTTATATGTTCTCCGGGGTGCCACTTCCAGCATTGAGGAAATCCCCCTGTCAACAATCTCAACCTATAAGCTAAGTGTCCAATATTAGGGAAGGTTATTATAATTCCTTTTTTAAAAATTTTTGATACTTTATTCATAATCGACTCTGGATCAACTAAATGTTCAATAAACTCAGACATAATTACATAATCATATTTTTCTTCTCTCTCTAAGGCTTTCTCTAAATCTGTAGCCAAAAGTACATTTAAGTTTAATCTTCTTGCTAACCTCACTGCTACAGAAGAAAAGTCAATCCCCTTACAAATATTCTTGTTAGTTTTCTCAAGAAAATTAATTAATCTACCATCACCACATCCTATATCAAGCACAGTAGAACCCGACTCTATAAAACTCCTTATTATAAAATCCCTCTTTTTAGGAATAATACCCTCTTTACCTTTTGGTCTTCTAATTTGCCAATAAAGATTATATGACAGTTTTCTCATTTTGTATTCTTTGTCTCCAAAAAGTTCCTCAAAAAAATTTATTCTTCCCATTCCTCTATTTTCTTAATTAAAAAAGGGAAAAGGGGTTTAAGTAGCTTGTATTTGTAATCTAAACCCCCTTTTTTTAAAAAAGCAGAAACTAATCTGGCTTCTTCAAGAGTAAGGTTGTATTCTACATGTTCTCGTTCAAAGTAATGATCAACAGCTAAAATTTCCATGCTCTCGAGGGGAACTTTTCTATTTTCTTCTATAAAGGCAACTTCTTGAAAGGAAATATCGTAAAATCCATACAAAATTTGCGGATTCGATAAAATATGGTTTAAAACTTGTTTTAAAAGTTTAAAAATTCTTTTCCTTTTTTCCATTCAATTCATAAAATTACCGTTTTTTTAAAAGAAATGGAAAGACGGATAAATCCCTGCGTGTCCAATGATAACAAAGTCGTAGAGGGATCGGGGTTAACCGAATCGTTTTTAATCACACTCAATTCATTAATACCTTTATTTAGACTAAATACACCATCTTTGAATGAGGCAAAATTGTAATCTGTCCCTGTTAGATCACAAGACATATATACTTTACCATTTGGATAAAGAACTATCCGCTGACCTTTATCACTATGATATGATTTTATTTGGAAAGGATAATATTCTTTTTTATCCAACAATTCTTTATATTCTTTTGGAGTAACAAACATTAAGGGTATTCTTGCTCTTATTCCTATCCTTTCTTTCGTGCTTAAAAGTTGTTTTCGAATTGCTACCCATTCAAGAGGTTCCACATACAATTCCGGATAATTAGAAGCATTCCCAATCATAGAAACTAGATGAAAATTTACTTCACCTATTCCTAGTTTTTTGAAAAATTTTAGGGAATCAACTACTTGGTATTTATTAACGCCCGTAACGGTAAAGTTGGCATTTACTTTAAAACCGTGGTTTATCAGTTTTTTTACGTTCTCTACCGTCTTTTTAAATGTTCCTTTTCCTCTTATTTTTTCGTGAATTTCAGGAGTAATTCCATCAAAACTTACAGAAATATGACTTAACTCATCACCCTGTAATTTCTCTAAATCTAAGAAACCCAAACTCACTGCATTTGTTGTCATTCTTCGCTCTTTAATGGGATATTTTTGGGTATAAATTATAAGATCTGTAATATTGGGGTGCAATACGGGTTCTCCTCCTAAAAAAGTTAGTCTATCTAAACCTGCCGAACCGAAATACTTTAGAATAATTTTTGCCTCATCAAATGAAAACTTCTCATTGCTATTTAACCATTCATTACCAATATAACATGTTTTACACCTCAAATTACACCCTAAATTAATATAAAACATAAGATCTTTGACTACCACACCAGCCCTTTTCAATGCAGAATCGTCTATAGTACCTCGCTTGACCCAAACAATATTCCTCATTATCCCTTTTCCCTTCATAATCCGACCTCGGCAGGAATAATATTAAGCATAAATTCCTCGGGTTGCTCAGTAAAAATTATTCTTTTTCCTAACGCATGAGCATAACCTATTTCCATCAGGGCAGAAGCTCCCACATAACCATTGGGGTCACAAACTATTAAAGCATCAGATTTTTCTATTGAATTGAGGTGGTATCTTTCAAGTTGTAAAGGAGTTAAACCTTCCTCTCCTGAAAAAACTACAAATTCTCCTCTAGGGTTTTTGGGTTGGGTGAACCTTGGACTTAATACTTCAATTTCTTTCCCGACTAACTGATCTTTGAGGTTTAGGATATAGTCCAAGTGTTTTCGGAAACTTCCGCTTAAGGTTACATAGCGAAACTCTTGCCGTATCACCCCATTGATAAGATTTGAATTTGAAGGAATTATGTTTAAGATGTTATATTTTTGGCAAATTGACTGAGCAAGGGCGGAGCAACCTCTGGCACCATGCATCCAGGTTGGATTCTCAGGCATCAAGGATTCCAATTCCTCAAGGGAAACTTTCTCAAAGATTTCCCCATTCCTTTTAACGAAATCACTAAACTTCAAAACAAAAGGATGGTCCGCATCGTCAAAAAAGGAATTCCTTTTAAGATTATATTTTGCCAACTGCATATAGGTTAATTCTCCCCCTCCGTAAAACGCTACCCCTACTTTATTTTCCAATTCCGGCAATTTGGGGCTTATAAAATCAATAACTTCTTCTATTTTCACGCCAGAAGTTGATTCGTTAATACTTGGAAACTGTGTGTTTATAACACCTACTCCCAGATCAAGATTTTTTCTTTCTATCGCTTCCTTCCCATACATCACTACCAGCTCTGTAGATCCCCCACCGATATTGATAATCAAAACCGGCTCCTTGAAACTTGATTTTCCTATCAATCCCAAACTAACATAAAAGTTTTCTAAATCTTGATCGATGACATTGAAAAATAACCCTGTTCTTTGAAAAAACTCGTCTGAAAATTTTGTTTTAGCAACTGAGGTTAACTTCCTATACAAAGCAGTGGCGTAGATTTTTATTATCGCCTCGGAGTTATTTGCTTTCACTGAATCAATAAGTTCAAAAAGTTCTTTTTTATTTGCTTCGGAAATTCCCAATTCTGGGCTAAAATCATTTTTAAAAGGGATGCTTCTTGATAAAATGAATTTTAAATCTCCTAGGAAATAAGAATAAACTTTAACAGTAGAGGAACCTAGATCAATTAAAATCTTTTGAGAGTTGCTAAAAAATGGAATTTTGGTATTATTCTTCACTTGTAGCCTCAAAAATTGTTACATATTTACATACCAAAATACCATCTGAAAAATAAATTGTCAATACCCAAAACAAAGCTAAATGAACAAATAGATAGAACGGAAAAAGATTTTTAAAAAGCTTTTAGATTTAAGTCAAGTTCTTGAAGTTTTTTGAACAGAAAATCTGAATTTCCTGAAGAATCCCCGGAATAAGTTCATAATTTTCAGCTTCTTTTGCTGTCACCCAAGCAAAGTCAGTAAAATCTTTTGATAGTTTTATCTTTCCTGATTTCCAACGACAAGCAAAGGTTAAACCAATAACATGATATCCGTCAGGTCTAGTAAATCCATATTCCCTGACAAATTTAATTTCATCTTGAATTTCAACCCCTGTTTCTTCTTTAATCTCTCTTTTTAAAGTTTCATAGCAACTGTCCGGTACTTCAACCTTTCCTCCGGGAACCGTCCACATTCCCGGGTAAGCAATTTCGTCTTCTCTCCTTTTAATAATCAAAAACTTTCCGTTTTTCTCAACCAAACCTGTGACGGCTACTATATGTAGTTTTTTATTATCCATTTATTAAGCAACAGCAAAATATTGGTTTAATCTCAGATATGTCTTTTCAGTTTCTTCCCAGTTTGGATTCAATTTCCAATCTGCCTTTTGTTCAACTCCTAATTGTTCAGCTAAAATCCAACGAAAAAATTGTTGTCTTAAATCAACCGGGGCCAACCACAAATATTTATCTTTTTCAACTTCATAATATAGGTAAGGATCCTTAGGTAAAAATTGAGGAATTTCTTTAAAAGAAGAAATTCTAATTGGTTCTCCTAATTCTTGGGTTAAAACCCCTACAACTTTGGTATTAGTTGGTAAAGCATGGAGATGGGCGTGAAAGCAATGAGTATCTTTTCCATTATGGGCGCAGGCTTTTGTCTTGCCATGCTCAAAAAAAGTATATCCGCCATAAACTTTTAAAAAAACTTCCTGAACTTCTTTTTTCAAATTTTCAAACTCAGGATAAAGTTTGGCCGGTAAATTGCCGCAAGAGGAAAAATGTTTTTTGCTACAAATCAAAAGGTATCCTTCTATAATTGGCCCAATTGAGGCGATAACATAGAAGTTTTTTGTTTCCCTCAAAACTAAAGATCTATTTTTCTCGTCTAAAGGAAAACAGAAACGACATTTCTTCATAATACCTTAATTATATTACATAATTACATAATTAAATCAAGCTTCGTACGATCTTTATTGTTTGACCCAAAGGGATATTCTGGTTTACGGCAAAAACTTGAGCTCCTCCTTCTTTAAGAAGAATATTTACATGAGTTAATTGGCCACCTTTATACAAAACAGGGAAATTCCTTTCCCTGGCTATCCGAGCCACAAGCTGCACAGTAAATAAATCCCTTTTTCGGATTAGTTCTTCCCCTAGACAAATAATTAGCCTGGGGTGATCTAGTTTTTTTATTTTATCTATGCCTTGGGCGGAAGACACTTGATATGGAAAACCAATGTAAACTGTTTCTCCTTCAACTTCCTCATTTGGTAAGACTACTTTGTACCAAAAATTTTCAAAATTTTTGGGAAGTCTGGCAATATGCCAAAGAAGAACCGCCCTTGAGCTTTTCTGATCTTTCACCTTTTTAAGAATAAACTCAATCCTGGCTGGTCCAAAAAAGGATTCAACCTTTTGACACTGTCTTGCTAACTCTAAAATTTGGGAGTCGGAAATAATTTGGGTTTTTTTAAAAAAATTTGGCAATTTTTTATACTTCCACCGACCTTTGCTGGTAGAAAAAAGAGCAAAATCTTTTTCCGGAATATCCTTCTTTAGTATCCCTTTTTTTCTTTTTTCAACCAAGTATACATCGTGAATTCCTGATTGAATTCCTTCCCAAATTCCATAAGTAGCCTCGACCATCATTAAATTAGGGTTTTCGGGAATGGATGTATCTAGAGTACCAGAGGCAAACGAGGGAATAAACCGATGAGTTATCAAAGCAATCCCCAGATTAAGAGGATCTTTAGTATTATCAATAAAAAAATCCCAAGTTTTCTTCACAAAATTAAAGCAGTCTGAAATATTACTTAAACTCTCTGAGCGTGGCAATAAGAGATCGCATCTTTTTTCAACAGAAGTCCTTATTGAAACTTGATGACCACCTTTAAGTAAATATTCAAAGTTTTTTTTAAAAATTATCTTGAGTCTTGAAGTTATTTTTCGGTTTTCGTAATACTCTTTAAAACTAGTTGGGGTGATTATTTTGGCATCAATGTGAGGAAGTTTTAATTTTTTCAGAATTTGGAGGGTTTTTATTTTGGTGTTTTGTAAACAAACTTTTTCAGGTGTAAGAACAAATCCTTCAGACATCAATTTATTCTTTTAACAAGTCCTTTTTATATCTTTGATATTCTTTGTCGGCTTCAATAGCTTTGAAAAGAAGGTCGCGGATTAATTCGGACTTTGCTATCTTTCGTTGAAAGGAAACCCATTCAAGATAATCATCAATTAGGGGGGTTGTAATGAAATTTAACCTTGAACCCGGTTTTCTTCGTAGTCTCTTAAAATATTTTTCTAACATTTTTCTTAAATTTCGAAAACTATATTCTTTTAAGGTCAAAAACTCGGAAGTGCTTCCTTTTAGCAAAGGAGAAATGTAATAAGTATCATAGCCCTTTGGGTAAAGACAAAGAACAGGTTTTTGCAGGGAAAGAGCATAATTCACTCGCCACCCTACTCCAAAACTTCCAAAGGTATAGTCCCCCAACTCGGCAATTATTACATCTGAGTTTTCAATTTGTTTTTTTGTTTCTTCATAAACAACCGCGGGAGGCTTTTTTAGAAATTTCTTTTGCTCTTGAGAAGTTAAGAAGGTAGTCGTAACCTTATGACCCATCTCCTCAAGAATTTTGATGATTTTTAAGTATCTTGTCCGAAATTTCTTTTTCCCTGTAGTAGAAGCAGTGAAATAAATTTTCATTTTAACTTATAATATCACACAAAGTTGCTTTGCTCAAATATTTTTGGGTTGTAACCTGGCTATTATCACAAATCTTTGGCGGTCTAAAATACCGGCGCAGGTGTATAAAGTTAAAGTTGAATCTTGGGTTGGGGCTAAAACTTCAACTTGATTAGGATAAACAACTTTTGTTTCCGCAACTTTATAAATAAATTCTTCTTTTTTTCCATTAATTATTTTTATTTCATCGTCTTTTTTCAACCAACGAATTGGTCCAAACTGATTTTTCTTATTATGGCCATAAATTATGGTATTGCCTATTCTTCCTGGAATCCCCGTCCCCAAAAGATAAGAAACACCTTTGTTGGCTATTTCCCATTTATCACCAACTACTTTTCCCGGAAAAACAGGTAAATCAATTCTTACTTTTGGGATTATAATTTGGGTTGGCAAATCGCTTTCTTCTATTTTTTCAATAAATTTTGGGGCAGAATCAAATGAAAGGTTTTCTTGCTGAGATTCTTGGTATCCCTTTAAAAAACCAGCGGCGGCAAAAAGAAGAAAGCTAAATAAAATTAGAAGTAAGCCTCTTTTTCCCTGGAAAAGTATCTTTTTGCCCCGAGAGTGCCGCATACTACCCCCATTATAAACAATATCTGCCAAGCAAGATTATCTTTTCCACCGGTGGCCCCCAAAACCTTCACTCCTAAAACTTTTTCGCTAATCCCGCCGGTGCAAAGTTCGTTTGAAGGAGAAGAAGGAGCACAATCATTAACAGCCCTGACAACAAAACAATAATTTCCGCCTCCCAAAGCCCCAATTCTAAAAGAAGTAACTTTCCCCGTATTTGGCACTCCATAAAGATAATTTCCAGCTGAAGGACCATAACTTATGGTGTAATGAGTTACTGGCTCAACCGGATCCCAAATAAGTTCCACCTCACCAACTTTAATAGTAGTAACACTTTTAAGATGAGGGGCTGGCGGAGTTTGAGCCCCACAACCTGAAGGCCCACCTGCGGAAGGAACTTCTTCTTGGGGGCCGCCAACCGCCGGAGGCGCAGTGGGAGTTGGTTGAGTTGTTGGTATAAAAGTCGGCTGCATCGGAGTTAAAGTTGGACTAATTTCGGTTGGGGTCGGAACGATTTCAGTTGGAGTAGGAACAACTCCAGTAGGACTAGGTTTAGGAGAACAAGTTGGAAGACAAGGAGGAAAACAAGAAGGAAATAAACATTCTGTAGTTGCTGCTCTCACCCCGCTTACAAATTGAACAAAAAAACCTAAAAGAGCAATTAAAATTTCTATTTTAAAAACAAACCAGACAGTTTTTTTCATTTCTCTCCTTTCTTTAAAAATTTAAACAGCGCCGATTCAATTCCTCCAATAACTAATCCTCCAGGAAGAATATATTGACAATAATAATGAGGAATCCACCAATGATGAGCTAATTTATCACCAAAAAAGGCCAGAGCCACTAAAGTTGGGGCAGCCAACCACCAAAACCTGAAAGATCGGGCTTTTTTCAAAATCAAGCCGTAAAATCCGGCCAAAATTACCGCTTCACCTAACAAAGCTATCCACCAGAAAGGACAAACTGGGGTTGATACTCCGGCAACTTCTCCCGGAGCTTCTACTGAAATTCCTTCCCCAATTTCTCCTTCCTTTGGAGCAGCCAAAACTTCACCCACTTTTAAAATTCCTCCCCCTATCCCGGGCGTGGATGAAAGCTCATTGGAATAAGGTCCAGCCGCTGGACAATTACCATCAGCAACCGCTGCTACTACAAAATAATAAGTTAAACCCGGAGTCAAACTACCAACCACGTAAGAAGTAACATTTCCCACATTTGGCGAACCATAAATATATTTTCTAGATTCAAGTCCATAAGCAAGCAAATAATATGAAGCTTTCTCAACTGGTGTCCAGGTTAATTTTACTTCAGTTGAAGAGATTGCCATTGCTGACTGCAAAATTGGAGCCGCCGGTGCCTCTGGTGGAATACATCCTCCACTGTTTTGGCTTGTTCCAGCAGTTGAACCTCCAACTCCTCCCCCCTCAGCCGGTAATCCCCCTACGCCAGGAGCTTCGGTTGGAGTCGGAGAGAGTAGGGTCCTATTTATAATACTTGAAACTCCAGCTTCATTATTATTTTTATTTGGCTCATCAGTAGAGGTAGAAACTACAACCTGATTAATCAACAAATCACCCTCTGAAATGTTATCATTTACTTTAGTTTGAACTGTTAGTTGGCCTTCCTCCCCTGGCAGAATTTTTCCAAGCTTCCAAATAATCTTTCCATTTTCAAAAACCCCTCCTTTTGAAGCGGAAATAAAAGTTAAGCCTGTTGGCAAATTATCAACAATTTCCACATCTTTGGCCCAAAGACGGCCATTATTTTTGTAAGAAATAGTGTAGTTTAAAATTTCTCCCGGAGAGGCAGTTTGTCTGTCTACCGATTTTGTTATTTCCAAATCAGGCCTGGGAAACAAAATATTGCCAAAAAAATTGCCAAAAATATTAATTATTCCAAAGAAAAAATTATGACCAATAATGTTTGTATTAACAAAATTGGCGATATTTGCTACCACCGAAGAATTACCAGTTTCTATTTTGGCTGAATCCCCGCAAACTTCATTTTGGCCGGAAATTGCCTGGCCTTTAATTTCATTTGTTAAATAGGCCTCATTATTGTTAGTGACTTCAAGACTATTTGTTGAAAAAGCATTAGCAGAATTGGAAGAATTCACTCCTGTTTCCTGATTTTCTGCTAATACTAATTTTTCTTGAGTAGGAGTAGGCACCGGCCATTGGCCGGTGGCAATAACCGTTTTTTCATCTCCAAATAAATCTCCCCACCAACCCAAAAGTGCTCCCTGCCATTTACCAAAAATATTGATTAACAAAAACACAAACCGGTTGCCAAAAATATTGGTGTTAACAAAATTGCGAATATCAACTTTAGCATTCGCGTTTCCCGTGTTAATGCTGGCACTACTGTCCACTTCAGCCGTATTTGTCCCCGAATCTGCCAAAATATCAACACTATTCTTAACTTCTGCCTCATTAGTATTTTTAACGGTTATAACATTGTCACGTGAGGAAATAGCTTGGTTTTGGGAGTTTTCCCCAATCTCTTGATTTATTGCCTCAACATTTTCCCAATCTCCTTCATTCTCCCCATATAAAAACTGGAGCTCATAAGGCAAAATAATATCTCCATTCTGTTCTCCAAAAATATTAAAAACCCCAAACCAAAAATTAGAGCCAACTAGATTGGTGTTAATTAAATTAAATAAGTTTGTATAAACCGAAGCACTTCCTGTATAAATTTCTCCATTTTCACCAACTGCCAAATTTTGGCCAGAGATAGCGGATAAATCTAAAACATTAGAAACAGTGGCAATATTGTTGTTAAAAACCGCCAAAGAGGACAAAAAATCAGCCGTAGCAATATTGGTGGAAGAATCACCGGTACCTAAATTTCTGGCTAATACTGTTAAAACTGCTTCCTGAAATTTTTGCTCTAAATCTACATTGGAAAAATCCAAATCACCATTATTAACTCCCAATAAATTAAAAACTTCTGCCCAAAAATCTTGACCGACAACATTAAAATTAACGGTATTGGCCAAATCAGCGGAAACTATTGAATCTCCGGTTTCAATGGTTTGTGTCCCCTCGCCTGAAGATTGATTTTGACCGGAAGAGCTGGTAGCAGTAATTGCATTTTCTACTAAGGCTTCGTTCTCATTGGCTACATAACCCTGAGATTCGCTTTTGCCTAAAGCTTCATTTTGGGAATTGTCTGGAGTTTGGATATTTTCCGCTACTGGCCCGGGTGTTGGCGGAACTTCGGGAGTCGGAGTTGGTGAAGGAGAAGCTTCAATATTGCTTTCCTCTGGCGTTGGAGGGTTGCTTACCCCCAAAGTTGACAAAGGTTCTTGACAAAAAGTTCCCTGATCGGGATTTGAGGTTGGAGTTGTTTCTGTTTGGGTTGGAACAGTCTCACTTGGCGTTGGCGATGATGTCAGCTCCGGAGAAGGGGTAGGTTGGGATGAATTTACTTGATTCTTCCCTGTATTGGCAGTTGCCGCCACATCATTATTAACTTCGGCTTTATTATTGTTAATAACTTCTGTTGTTTGGATATCTTCGGCAACAGCCAAGTCTGACGTAGGAGTAGCGGTGACATTATTGGGAACGGTTGATTCCTCGCTAGGCGTGGGTTGAGCCTCAATCTGCCCGTTTTGAAGCTCTGTGGTAGGTTCTGGAGTTGTTTGAAGGGTTTGGGTAGGTTCAGGTGTTGGTTCACTTTCGGCAAGAACCGAGTCTGACTCGGCCAAAACACCAACTCTAACAAGCGGTTGAAATAAAAAAATTACCGTTAAAAAAACAGCTATTGCCTTTTGCCAAAATTTAAATTTTTTCCTGTCCATAGAAAGGCAGCATTTTTGTTAAATTTTTCTGGCGGGGTCGGTCCCGCTCTAACAGGTACCGCCCCAAACGAACACCGCAATTAAGTCTTAGGGCAACATGGGTGTCCCTTCGCCAACGGTGATCGTCGTCGAATTGCTATTCACGGTGTTCGTTACTGTTGTGGTTACACTGGCATTGCCAGTATCCACTGTTGTGGTAACTGCTTCCGCACCTGCCTCACTTTCACAACCAATTTCGCACGGCTTTGGAGGACACGGAGACAACTCACAACCGGTCTGGTTATGCCCAGTATTGGCCACTAAGGTTTCGTTGTTGGTCACGATAGCACCATTTTTGTTGGAAACTTCAACCTCATCTGACTCAACTGCCACCGCAATCCCTGAAGTCCCAATATTGGCTGCAACCGGACCAACTCCACCTGCTGGAAGGCAAGGAACACCGGATAGTCCGCCACATCCACTTAATTCAGCATTAACAGCCACTGGACCAACAGCCGTATCAGTTTTAGCAACTGAAGTGGTGTTGGTATTAACCGCATTGCTGATGTTGGAAGTTACCGCAGCGTCACCAGTGTCAACATCCTTCCCTTTCCCATAGGTTCCATTCCAACCGGTGTTAGCCCGAGCCAAAACATTATTTCCAACCATTCCAAAATTAAAATTGCTAACGGAAATTTCGTCTGACTCAGCCGCCACAGCCAAAGGAACTCTATAAACGTCACCCATGGCAAAATTTACAGCCACTGGACCCATCCCGCTCTCATACATCTCCAACCTGGTGGTGTTTGTATTAAGAGTGGTGCCAACATTGACAGTTACTGCCGCATCGCCGGTATCTACTTTGGAACCAACGGTTAAGTTATGGCCGGTATTAGCCAAAAGCATGAGATCATTAGACACGAAACCGAAGTTAACATTTTTAACCTCAATCTCGGTATTGTCCCAAGCAATAGCTACCGGATTCCCTGTCCACAACCAATACCCCACTGCCATTTTCATCCAGCAGGGCATAGATAAACATTTTTTAGGCAGACAACCGCCGTAACACTCGGTGGAACCTTCCGCGTCATAATTGTAACCTCCGTACCCGAAGTTAACGGCCATTGGACCCAATTCGGCATCGGCAATCGACCCGCTGGTGGTGTTGGAGTTCATACCGTTTCCAACAGTCGCTCCAACACTGGCATTACCGGTCTCAATGCCTGCTCTCCAGCCATAGGTGTAATTCCAACCGGTATTGGCCCGAGCAAAAACCTTGTTAGTTACCCAACCAAAATTAAAGTTGGAAACTTCAATATCCATCTCATCAACCGCCACCGCCAGCGGAGCTCCCACAGCTTCAACTGGAGCAACGACAACCGCTAGGGCCACTAACCATACCAAAGCGCCTGCTAAAATTTTCCTCATTTTTCTTTTTCACCTCCTTTCTTTTTTAAAATTCTTAAAAAAGATATATTCTTATCAAAAAAGCACCCTTTTTTTAACTTCAGGGTGCTTCCGTTTGCGGTCAGTCCCTAAATTTACTTTTTGTTATTTGTTTTCTTTATATGTCTTTTAGTGATTTGGCTCACTTCCCCACCGGTCACATAAATTTCCACACTACCATAATCTAATCCTTGCAATGCTTCGGAGATCTCCTGTAATAACTTATCAGAAATCTTTGTGGTTGAATAGTCAGACGCCATAATTTTTTTTCGGGCAGTTTCATTTTTGTTTAGAATTTAAATTCAACTTGCTCTTTCTTGCCTTCCGGCTCTCCTACTTGCAACTTAAACTCATTTTGACCTTCTTTAACCACAAAACCAATTTGGTCTTTTTTAGTAGAAATTGGGAGAATTTGGATTGGGCCATTGTAAAAATCAGGGGCTAATTTTTTGTCATTTTCATCAATTAGTCTAATGTAGTTTTGACTATCAATTGTTATGGGTGTTTCTAAATTATTTTCTACTTCTAAGTAAACTAAAAGAAATTCTTCTCCCTCTTTTGGAGCTACTGGTTGATTCTTGGTTGTAACCAATTTCACTTTTTCCGCCTTGGTTATATTAATTTTAAATTTTTCTTTACTATTTTTTTTAATAGGAAATTCAAAGCTTTTTTCTATCTGGGTAGTAGCCGAAGGTTTGGCTTTTTGGGTAATTTCCTCTTGTGGTTTTGGACAAAAATAATTTAAAAGTTTTTTGGAAAACAAAAATTCCGAAAGAATTATCGCTAACAAAAGAAGAGTGGTAAATTTAAAAAAACTTGCCTTTTTCTCAAAATTACTCATTTAGTTTTAAAAACCAAAAAACCCAGTTTAGCTGGGCAGAAGCATAGATAAATGTATATAATAATTTTTCACGATTGTCAAGAGGTGTAGAGTATCAGGG
>Ga0209102_1000694_pt1 | contig 20924 bp, 18 predicted proteins | sample ConPoolayeHmetaG_FD_185483 | JGI IMG/M metagenome (GOLD analysis project Ga0209102, IMG submission 185483) | Hot spring microbial mat communities from California, USA to study Microbial Dark Matter (Phase II) - Cone Pool mat layer H metaG... ...
TAATTTTCAAAAATTCCTAACATTAGCTATTTATAAAATTTATCAACCTATCCCCCTTCCCTCTTATAAAAACGCTTCTTCTCATTACTAAGGAGAGGGGGACTAAGCGGGTTCTAGAAAAATCATTGATTTTTCTGGGTGCTTAAAGGGGTGAGGTTTATTGCTCTAACCCTTTTTCACCAGTAAACAGATATTCCTTGAGAAGAACTTGAGCGGGTAATGGTAGGTGCTTTCGGGGAAGGATTTTAGCACTTGAAAACCGGCTTGCTTTACCAGTCTCTCGAATTCGGGGTAGGAGAAAAGGTAATAGTAGCGGTAAAGCGTGCCTTCCTTTGTCTGCCAGGGCACGCTAGCTTCCTTCTTACTGAACCAGAATCTGGGCTGGCAGCGGTTCCACACGGTGATGAAGGCTTCGCCACCGGGCTTTAGTACCCGCCTTAATTCGGCAAAAGCTCTTTCTCTAGTCTCTCCCTCCAGGTGGTGGTAGGTAGCCACCGAGATTGCCCAGTCAAAGGAAGCGTTAGAGAAGGGGAGCTGGCTAACATCAGCCAGCACCAGATTTACCGTAAGGTCGAATTTCCTGGCGTACTTCCGGGCGAGTTCAAGCATAACTGAAGAGAAATCCACCCCGTAAAGTTCAAAGCCTCCTTTAAAAGGCAAGAAGTCGGCGCCATGACCACAACCCAGGTTCAGCAGTCGCCCTTTCTGCCACCTCGCCACCAGTGCTTCAAGCTCACGCCGAAATCTACTCCAGTGGCGTAGACTGTAGTGGGCAGGGGCAATCTTATCGTATACTTCTCTTAGTGTCGTCATAGCTCGAAATTTGCTAAACTGTATATTACAGAGAAGCATATTATGAAAAAAATTACAAGGACTCTTTCCGGGGTGACTCCGGTGGCGGTGATGACCCGGCCGATGAAGTGCCCGGGACAATGTGTTTATTGTCCCACTTTCTCCGCTACGCCCCGGAGCTATACTCCGGGGTCGCCAGCCGTATTGCGAGCCAGACAATACGACTACGATGCCCAGGGGCAGGTCAAGCAGAGATTAAAAACTCTATCCGAAATGGGGCATCCCACTGATAAGATTGAGCTAATAGTAATGGGGGGTACCTTCCTGGCTTGCCCTGAGGACTATCAATACCAGTTTATTAAGGACTGCTTTGATGCCTTAAATGGTGTGGAGTCGGCTACTCTGGAGGAGGCGAAGCGCCTTAACGAGACAGCCAGCCATCGCTGCACCGGACTTTGTATTGAAACCAGACCTGATTGGTGTGGGCAAGAGGAAATAGACAGGATGCTTGAGTTTGGCGCTACTAGAGTGGAGCTCGGGGTTCAAACCCTGGATGATGATGTGTACCGTCTGGTGAGAAGAGGGCATACCGTGGAAGACGTGGTTGAAGCCACCCGGTTGCTCAGGGAGCACGCTTTTAAGGTGCACTACCACTGGATGCCGGGACTGCCCGGCTCAACCCCGGAGAAAGACCTGGAGCTATCCCGGCAGTTATTCAGCGATGCTCGCTTTAGACCTGACGGCTTGAAAATATATCCCACGATGGTGGTTGAGGGGACCGAACTGGAGAGGTGGTATCAGGACGGTCGCTACCAACCATACTCAGATGATACCATGACCAATCTGGTGGCGGGTATTAAGGCTATTGTCCCCAAGTATGTAAGGATATCACGGGTGCTACGTGATATTCCATCAGAGTTTATTGTTGGTGGTCTAAGGGATTCGTTGCGAGATGTGGTGAAACAACGAATGAAGCAGCTCGGCACTGAATGCCGGTGTATCAGGTGTCGGGAATATGGCCACCGGGCACAAAATGGCTGGCAGATAGGTGAGCCAAAGATGACGAGAATGGATTACGAGGCTTCAGATGGCCGGGAAGTCCTTCTGTCTTTTGAGGATAGTCAGGAGACGCTATTTGGCTTGCTGAGGATGAGGATTCAATCCAAACCGGTAGCTGGGCTAGGACAGGAAGGCGCCAATTCAGCCTTACTCAGAGAGTTGCACATATATGGTCCTGAGGTGCCTCTAAAGCAGCAAAGTCCAAATGCCGTCCAGCATAAGGGTTTAGGCAAGGCGTTACTGACCGAAGCCGAGAGAATTGCCAGAGAAGAATTTCACGCTCAGCAGATGGTGGTTTTGAGCGGGGTCGGGGCCAGGGAATACTACCGCTCCGAGTTTGGCTACCGCTCACAGGCAGACTATATGGTCAAAAGTCTGTAGGTTCTTAAGCGACCTCTTTTGGTAACCTCGCCCACTAGGGAAAACTACCGTCCTGTAACGTAAAACCGCCAAACAATAGCGCAACTAATGCAGGATATTGACAGTGGGCAACACGTATGCTATTATCTGGACAAATTAACATTAGCTGAAGGAAATACGTTCCCATATTCAAACCGAGGAGGATTAGCCATGTATTGGTGGACCTGGATACTAATAGTGCTGCTTGTTATTCTGGTGGTGTTCTTCTTTATGGCCAGGCGGCGCTAGCTCTTCAAAACTACAGTGTGCCCACTTCATGGCAGACATGTTGGACAAGCAATAACCTATCGACCGTCTTAAAGCTTTTGTACGATACTGTTCAAAAGGCATAGCCCGCTAGTTGAAAAGACTAGCGGGCTATCGTTTGTGCTTTACTGGATTGGAGTAAGCACAACAATGGATGGTTACTTGACACCCATTTAGCTAATAGCTACAATAATTTTCGCGCCGAGGTAGCTCAGGCGGTAGAGCAGCGGACTGAAAATCCGCGTGTCACCAGTTCGATTCTGGTCCTCGGCACTTTTTCGTCTTTCCCGAGTCCGCGAGTCGCGTCCGGCAGTCGTTCCATCGGCACCCTATAGTGTTTCAGGCTGTCTTCAAAAGTGACGCTTTCGGTATATTTTTGAACCATCCTTAGCGACCGCCAATGGCCAAGCTGCATGATATCAAGAGAGTCCACGCCGTTCTTCCTCAGAATCGAGGCAAATCCCCTTCTGAAAGTATGGGCGTTGCACTTAATGCCACTTGACCTCTCCAGGCGCCTGAGCATACTGACAATGCCCGATTTATTTATTCCCCAGATACACCCACCACTGGGATTGTATTCAGAAAGCCATTCCTTAAGTAAGGTTTCGGTTGCCTCGCTGAAGGGCATCAAGACTTCGCGTCCACCCTTGGCAACTGCCTTGATGGCGTGCTTATCCCATAAGATATCGGATTCACGGATGTTACTTATTTCTTTAAGTCTGCCACCGGAATCTATCAGAGTAGAAATGATGGCCATATCTCTGGCATTGTCCACGTGGGATAGAAGAGCCTCAACTGATTCTACTGTTTGCGCCGGCATGATTTTTGACGGGACTTTGGGCGGCTTAATCCATCGCACCGGATTATCTTCAGGCTTAAAGTTGAATCCTGACGCTGGAGAATACAGCCAATTGAAGAACGCCCGCATAGCTCTGAAATACGCATGCTGTCCACCAGGGCTACATTGCCGGGTAGTCACGAATGAATAAATCTCGGCTGGCTTTGGCCTTAAGCCAAGTGTGGGGACACTTTTCTTGAGATAACATCTGTAAAATTCCTTGGTGCGGCCGGGTGGTCGGGATTCCAGGAATGTTCAATGGCTTCACTTGCGGAACAGCTATCCATCTGGTTCGGGCAACTATCACAAATCTCACACGTGCCCACGAAAGTGCGGCGACGCCCAACCAGCTCCAACTTCGCAAGAAGCGCTGGGGTAATGTCCTCCTGACTTAGTCGGCTCCAATCATCCGGCCAATGCGTGTCGGTGAATTCAGCCCTGAGATGTGCGGAAAGGCATCGGGCGAGGCACAAGTCCAGAGGACTGGCTGCAACCGGACCAGTAACCCCTCCCGAAGGGAGCGCTGCCGGAGTCGCTTGCAAGGGACCATATCTGAGGAACTGACTTAACCATAACGCAGTATTACTCAAATCCTCAAAATGCCGCGCTTGGGCAGGGATTTCAGTAAGTTGCCCACAAGGTTTACTTTCACCATGAATGGCAATAGTCATACTAAACCTCCTCGCCAGACTGACGTCCGCCGACTAAGTTGATAACCGAGCTAGAAAAGCCATCGGCACTTGACGTCCTCTCCAAGTCGAGGCATATTCTATATAGTAATTGGGAGCTCGTTCGAGCCAACCCGTGTGCACAACATGGTGCCCCTGCCCTCCTGGCCAAACCCGTATGAGGTATGATGGGACTCCGCCAGGCGGATGAACCCGTATCTAACCGCTAAGTTGGGAGCCAGGAAAAGAGAGGCTGGGGTCTGCCCACCGGTGTGAAGATAAAACAGAAGTAATTTGGCTGGAGCTATTGACCTTGGGGAATATAGTATGTTGTTTGCCTGACCATATTCATTCCATGTCTACGGGGGTGCCATCTTGAGATAATACAGCGCAAAGAGAAGGTCAAGAGCAAGACATTAGAGACCAGAAATGGTTATAATATAACCATCAGAAGGAATTTATGGCTCTACATCCAACCCCCAGTTCTTGAAAAGTTTCTTGTAGAATTCAGGGCGGGGGAAATTAGCTTGCATCATATAGTTAGAAGAGGTGTACCCCTGTTTTCTTTCGTCAAGTCCCCTGAGCCCCGCCGTCAACGGTATAATTTTACGCTTCGGCACCGAGAGGATAATTTCGTCTGCGCCGGCTAACGCACGTTCATAATCGCCGGGGTCAGGCAGGGCAGTCACAAACTGACCGTCTGTTAGTACAGGCACCACGGTGTACGCACAGGAGGGTGGGTAAAAGTGGCAATTTACAACGGCTTCTTTTCCCATCCAATGTGATGGCATAAGCATAGTTCTCAATTGAGCGGTATTAGAATAAATCAGTACAAGGTCAGGCTCAAAATTGGCTGTCTTTAGCGGTGCAGAGACGATTCCGATATACTTCCCTTTCTCCAAGCGCGGGAAGGAAACAAGATGTTCACTCACAATAGTAGGGTCATCCGGTTTTTCTACCAATCCGTAGGCGATTAATGGAGCAAAGCACCAGTTGTCTTCTTTCAGCATAGCTATAGATAATCTATCGCGTCGTGACATCGCAAAAGCCTGGCATTGGGCAATATGAATGCCACGGTCTCTTTTAGGTCTGATAGCTCCTTCTGGTATATCTTCTTCCTTCTCCAGCATCTTTACTGCTATTGGGGAAGTTCTCAGTAACAGTAACCTCTCTAGGTCTTCTCCACACGCATTATATTCGTTAAGTGTTGCCATTAAATTTAACCTCCTTCTTAGATTTTATCTATTGGCACCATTTAACCCTGTTTTTATTATGGTCTCCAATTCTCCATATGTTTTGAGGGCAGGACTACCGTGGCTGAACCATTTGGTATCATTAGGTCACCATTATGATCCTCTAATGAAATATGTAAATCAACCAAATGTTTATCGTCTTCAATATACTTTTTTGCCACTCTACCTTTACAGACGGCTAACGACCCTCTCCATAAAGGCCGCCGATACTGGACGTCCATCTTTTTCAAGAACCCGGTGTCCCCCATCCAATTCGTCACCAGACGACCTAGCCAGCAACACATTTGTATGCCAGCACAGTTGGTCAAGGGCATACCCATCCGCTGAGCAGCGATATCTGTCATGTGCATCCCAGTAAAATCTGGTAGGCCGGTCTCAGGGTCAATTGCTCCTCTCCAGGTTTCCTTGCTTCGTGCCATCTGGAGACGCCAATTGCCCGACCCCACCCCTGAACCGACCATATATGCCACATTTTCCATCATGGTAAAAACATGATGGGTGGGTGGCAGTTGGTCACCCACGTTAACATCTTCCCAGAACCGTGGAGTAGCCCCCCGTATCTCCTCTTTTTCGGTGAGCCGATACCACTCTTCAACCTCCTGTTCAGAGAAGCGACGCAATTTTGGCAGTTCTCTACCTCCCTGTTTCTCCTTCGTGGGACCGACAATCATTTGAATAACACTCCCAGTGGCAATGGCCACAACTTCATCTTTCTGATTCTTATATACCCTGTTGCCACGACTTAGAAACTGGACTTGAGTGTGTTCCCTGGTCAAGTCTACGACCTCTGTCGGGATGTCAAAAACCGTGAATTCGTCACCTTCTCGTACGACTTTGAACCATTCCACCCGGCACCCAGCATCAGCTCCTGTAGTAGCGAAATCTAATTCACCCCTTCTTCGGATTCCCGCCCCCGTAAACCCAGCGATGGAACTCAGAAAATGCGGAGGTGCAATGATACCACCATATATACTGTTCCTGGCATAGTCTCGGCTACGGTATAGCGGATTGAGGTCGCCGTTAGCATTACAGAATGCCCTGATTGCATCTTCAGTAGCCACACGGCGCCCCATTCCGTATCCTCCATATTCATCGATGGTACACATCTCCATCTTACCTATTTCCATGCTCTTTTCTATCGCTGCCTTAATTTTATCTCTTACACCCTTGTTGGCTTTAGCTTCGTTTATCTCTTCCTCTGTTAAGTATCTCATTTTGCATTCCCCTCCATAATTCTGTATTTTCTCCTTGTTCCACGTCACCTCTCAGGCGAACGACCCCGACTGCCTACTGAAGACATCCTTCCATTACCAACTCGGCAATCTCCTCATCTGACATGCCGAGGATTTTCTTTAGCACGTACTCATTGTGTTCTCCCTGCAAAGGAGCACGCTTCAATTCATATGGAGACTTCGACACTACAAAATCAGGCCTTAGTGCGGTATATTTCCCAACTTCTGGATGATCCAAACTCCAATATAGGTGACGGTATTTTAACTGAGGGTCATGCTCTTGCAGGTCTTCACCATTTTGCAGAACCCCCGCTGGGACTCCAGCTGCCTGCATTAGCTTCATCACTTCTTCCGCTGAGCGGCTAATTGTCCATTCTTCCACCAGCCTGTCCAGTTCATCCTCATTTTTCTTCCTTGCCAGGAGAGTGCTGAACTTGGTTTCCTTTGTCCACAGCGGGTCTCCAATAACCTTACAGAAGCTCTCCCACTCCTCATCGGTGAATACAGCAATAGCAACCCACCTGTCTTCACCACTGCAGCGATATGCTCCATGGGGAGCAGCATAACTTAATCGGTTCCCCATTCTCCTCACTACACGTTGGTTCACGACGTAGTCTAGCAAAACAGGAGCCATGAAGTGTACGCTGCCTTCAAACTGAGAGAGGTCAAGGTACTGTCCTTTGCCTGTTCGGCGCCGATAATCGAGGGCAGCGAGGATAACAAGCATAGCAAAACGGGGACCCATAAAATCAGTATAGGCTCCCGAGGGGCCTACAGGTTGCCGGTCAGGCCAACCAGTAATGTGATTGAAGCCTGAGAGTGCTGTTAACAATGGTCCTAGTCCCGGATGAGTAGCGTATGGTCCTGTCTGCCCCATCATGCACGAGCTGAGCATAATAATCTTGGGATTCACCTTCCTGAGTTCTTCGTAGCCTAAGCCCATCCTTTCAATTGTCCCTCCGGAGAAGTTCTCGATGACGATATCTGCCCATGCAGCGAGCCTCTTAGCTACCTGTAACCCTTTTGGAGTAGCAAGGTTAAGAAGTATACTAAGCTTGCCTGTATTCCACTGATTGAAACAACCACTACGATTAAACCCCGGTATGTTATCTTTAAAAGGGCCACCGACTCGCGTGCCGTCTGGATGCGAAGTACTTTCTATCTTGATTACCTCTGCGCCGTAGTCGGATAGAGTCTTGGTTGTTATCGGCCCTACAGCAGCCCAGGAAAAATCAAGTACTTTTATTCCCTCGAAAAGCTTCTTCCGCATGCTCTCCCTCCGATTCTATGTAGTCTAACTAGATGACATTAGCTTGCTTCAGGATTAGGAGTTCCTCACTAGAGAAGCCTAACTCCCCAACATAGATATCCTGGTTATGCTCACCAACAAGGGGGGCACGGCGTGTTATACTGAGAGGCACCTCTGAGGCTTTAGCAAAAACACCAGGGTACTTAATCGTCGTTGCCAATTCAGGGTGTTCAAGCTCGACCCAATACTCACGAGCAGCAAGCTGGACGTTCCCTATAATGTCAGCAGTGGTAGACACGGGGTAAACTTGAACACGATGCTTCACTCCCCACTGTAAAAGCTCAGCACTGGTGTACAACAAGAAAAACTTTTTTATTGGTTCTTCCAAACGGTCCACTGTCTCTTGCGTTGTCGTCCGGAAGTCGAACGTGTCCCAATCTATATTCCGAAGGAAGTCATCAGCCATCCCTTCGCTCTCCATCCACTCGAAGAGTGGTTGGTTGTTACGTTTTGCGTGTATGCCGGTAGAGACAGAGAAGATGACATATCCATCTTTACACGGCCATAGCCGTGTTACACGAACTCTACTCGAAGGAGACCCTCCTGCCCTGGTTTGGATGACTCTGTTCGTGTCCCACGGCATAGTGGAAAATTGATGCGAGACCTGAGCAACACACTCCTGAACTGAAACATCCACATGTTGCCCTTCCCCGTTTATCGCTCGGTAGTAGAGGGCTGCCATTGCCCCCACAGCAGCCTCAACCGCAGCATGCATATAAGCTTGCGAGTGATAACTCACTCGAACAGGGGGTAGGTCGCTATCACCAGACAGGTACATCTCACCTCCCATAGCCCAGGCTACAATATCAGGACCCTTATAGTCTCTATACGGACCACTCTGCCCAAAAGGAGTGATAGAAACAAGTATTATGCCTTGGTTGAGTTTCTCCAGCGCCTCGTATCCCAGACCAAGTTTATCCAAATATCCCGGAGGGAAAGACTCTATTACACAATCAGCGCTCTTCACCAGCCTTTTGAAGATCTCCCGCCCATCGGTTGTTTCAATATTGAGAGTTATACCCCTCTTGTTGGTATTGAAAGCAAACCAAAATAGGCTTTTCTCAGGATCAGCCTCGTCGTGATAAAATGGACCTATCCTCCTCGCAACGTCACCACCCGGTCTTTCGATTTTGATAACATCGGCTCCGAGGTCTCCCAATAACTTACCGCACAGAAGGCACTCCATATCGGCTAGGTCTAGAACCCGATACGGATCGAGCATGCCCTTAATTGTCCGTTTACTCATATTGATACCTCGAAAATAGGAAGCTCGGGAAAAATCTTCGTATCACCCCCTTTCCTGTTAATACGCTTTTTGTCTAGCTCGGCTTTTTATCCCGGCTCTTTTTCCTTGTCGCCGTATCGTAACGCCCCAGACCGCCCCTCAGCCTTGGGTCCAGTATGTCTCTCACTCCATCTCCCAGCATATTTATACCGAAGACTGCAATACCGAGGGCGAGACCAGGCCAGATAGCCAGCCATGGTGCCACCATCATATAATTACGTCCGGCTCCACTAAGCATACCTCCCCAACTAGGAGCCGGGGGAGGTATACCGAAGCCAAGGAAGCTTATGGTGGCCTCGCTCAAAATCATATTTCCCATAGATATGGTAAATATAACAATTATCGGCGCCATGACATTGGGCAGGATATGTTTGTAAAGTATTCTCGGGACTGAGCAGCCAATAGCCACCGCCGCCTTCACATATATATTCTCTTTGAGCCCAAGAACAGCGCTTCTTACTACCCTTGACTGGCCAATGCCGGCTGTCACTCCTAAAACAAGTATCAACTGTAGCATACCTTGTCCTAGGATAGACATCACGGTTAGCATAATAATTAGGTGTGGGAAACACATAAAGGCATCAACAACCCTTTGCACCACAATATCGAATTTGCCACCGACGTACCCTGAAAAAAGACCTATCATTGTAGCGACAAGCACGTTAAGAGAGGCCCCAGCTATACCTACAATCATGGAGACACGAGCACCAAAGATAATACGACTGAGTAAGTCTCGGCCTAGGAGGTCTGTACCGAGGATATACTTGACTGATGGCGGGCTTAATGCCTCTGTCGGGTGAACTTCGGCCATTCCGTAAGGAGCAAGAAAGTCAGCAAAAACGCCAGTAAGAAAAACTACCAGAACTATAAACCCTCCGACTAAAGCTAGCGGCTTCTCCTTAACCAGCCTGACAACCAACTCAACTAACATAGGGTGCTTCTTTCGTTCGAGCATCGCTGCTGGAGGTCTTGTTGCTAGCTCTTCAACCATTTTTGCTTTTCCCCTTATTTATATTGGATTCTGGGGTCTAAAAAGGCGTAAGTTAGGTCCACTACTACATTAAGTACTAACACAAAGAAAGCCATAATCAAATTTATTCCAGAAAGCACTGTATAATCTCGGTTATTGATAACTTGCAAAAAAAGGCGACCTATGCCGGGCAGGTTAAATATGTTCTCTAAAATAACTGATCCTCCGATCAAGATGGGCAACTGCATCCCCACTATAGTGACCACCGGAATTAATGCATTCTTCAAAGCATGCCTGATGACAATCGTCCTCTCACTTAGCCCCTTTGACCAGGCAGTCCTAATGTAATCCTGTCTCAGCACCTCCAGCATCATAGTGCGCGTCATCCTCATAGTTGTTCCTGAGAGACCCATACCAAGAATAGCAGATGGAATTATGAACATTTTCAGGTTTCCTAACGGGTCACTAATAAAAGGAATATACACCATGCTTGGTGACCAATGCCACCAGATTGCGGGCAAGACCATTACTAAGGTCCCCAACCAGAAGCTCGGAACAGTGATACAGAGTATGGCAAAGCTGCGTGATATATAATCACCTGCACTATCTTGCCGTATCGCTGAATATACACCTATAGGCAAGGCTATCAGTAACCCCATTACAAGAGCTAGCAGTCCAAGCTCAAATGATATTGGATATCTACGTGTAATCTCCTCGATCACGGGTTCTCCTGTCCATAAGGAAGTCCCAAAGTCACCTTGAACAATACCCGATATCCAGCGCCAATACTGGACGAATATTGGGGCATCCAGCCCCAGTGCGTGCCTAATCGCTTCGGCACCTTTCCCCGATATGAACTCCTGTTCAGACGCCATCAGTTCTATTACATCGCCTGGAACCAGGCGGATAACGGTGAAGACTATAATAGTCACCAAGAGCAGTGTTGGTAGAATTAGCAATAATCTCCTGATCGTATAGCTAAGCATATAATTCCCTGCTCCTTCGCTGGGTCTAGAGTAGAATCTCTGATATCCTCTTCGACGGGTCACGTTCAGAGGGTGGCTATTTTCACCCAGCCCAAAAACGTTAACGTGTTTCCGGCCGCCGTAGCAAGTAGGGAAAGGCTCCTAGCTACAATCTTGCTTAGGAGTGCCTTTCTCTCACTTCTTTCCCGGTTTCCTAGATTCTTGCAGGTGTCAAGCCTATTTTCCTTGCGTCATAGCTTTCTTCATATCCCGGTTCATCCAAAGGTAAGAAAATAGTGTGCCCATACCACTACCACCGAGGCTACCCTCACCGTGGTAGTTTACTATCCATGGATACCAAGCGGAGTAGTTATTTAAACGCGGTAAGGACAGGCCGTAGCACTGCTTAAGAATATACAGATATACTTCTTTTAGCAACTTGGTTCGCTCGGTGTAGTCAAATGTTGCCACTGCCTTGTAATATGACTGGTCAATATACGGGTCATTGACTCTACACCTGTTGAAGCGGCCGGTGCTGAGGTAGAAAATTTCGAGACCTGAAATGGGGTCCCCCCAACCCATCTCGCCCGCGATTATGTGTTGGTATGTAAAACCATACTTCATAGATGCATAAGTACCAGCGTCACGGGGCTGAAGTACCAGCTCAACACCAATGTCCTTCCAGTAGGCTTGAACTAGTTCCATCGCTTCAGCAAAGCATGCCTGCGCTCCTGTCACACTGTAATCCACTGTGGTTTTAAAACCATTGGGATAGCCGGCTTCGGCAAGAAGCTCCTTTGCCCTTTTCGGGTTATAGTTCCAGTACCATTCCCTAACATCCTCAGGGAGCTGCTCAGGGGGGATATAGATATCCCAACTCGAGTCAATTGGAATATTATATAAATCGGCATTACCGCCGAAGGTCTCTTGGGCTATTTCCTGGTAGTTTATGGCTGCGCTTAGCGCCTTACGAACCCTTATGTCGGTGAAAGGCTCGACGTCATTTCTTGGAGAAATGAACCAACTGGTGCCCGCTCTTTTCTGCCACAGCAGTTCAGGGTTCGTCCGCTCTAAATTCGGCTTCTGATCCCACGAAACCCTAGCCTCACCCGCACCACCACCCGGAACAAGATCAATCTTGCGTGTCCGCAGTGCCGCCATCTGGGTAACTGAGTCCAGTATGATTAGTCTATTGACCCCATCTAAATAGGGTAGGTTCCTTCCTTTGGGGTCCTTCATAAAGTAGTCGGGGTTCCGTTTGTAGGTCAGAGAACTTCCGGGGACATAATCCACCAGCATCCACGGCCCCGTCCCTACCACAGTCTCCCAGTCCCTGAAGTTTCCGTAATTTTCGAATACCTCATGCGCCATGATATGAGCGTATTGCCCTAGACCACCAATCGTCTGCAGCATTTTAATATTCATACTCTTCAGCTTAAAAACAACCGTGTATTTATCGGAGGCCGTTGCCGATTCTATAGTCTGGAAAGCATGATTAGCAAATTTAGGGCTTGCCCTAATCCAATCAAAGTACCACACCACATCATTAGCGACAAGCTCCCTACCGTTTACCGGCGGCTTATTCTGCCAATGAACCCCGTGGCGCAGGTGGAAGATAATGGTTAGAGGGTCGGGAGTCTCCCAGCTTTCGGCCAAATAGCCTGTCCATAATTGCGGCAGGTTAGAATAGCCACTTATTAACGGATTTATGGCTCGGTCTACCCACCAGTCTATCATCATTAGCGTACTATGCGTGAAGCTGTTAAACTCATCTACGGAGGCCATAGCGTCTTCTGGAGCAAAGCTAATTGCATCCAAAGCATATATAGTAGTAAGTGTCCCACCATATTGAGGTTCTTCTTCAGTTGGTATTAACACTTCCGCTGATTTTTCTTCCTTTTCCTTCGTTGTTACTACCTGTCGCACCTCCTCTGTTACCTTTGCCTCCTCTTTTGTACCACATGATGTTATAACTACTAATGATAACACCATCGAGAAGCTCACCAGCATCCATATAATCTTTTTCTTCATCTCTTTCTCCTTCCGTTATGTAGGGTATCAAGCCTATTTGGCCATCTCCCCTAATGAGTTACCTCTCCTGTAAATGTCTTTGCCTTTTCTAATACTGCTTTGACCTGTTACTTGAAGGTCGGTCCTGAGCCCGAGGGGCTGTCAAGGGCGAGCCAAAGCTCGGGCAGAGCCTTTACCCTTGACTGCCCGAGGACGAAGGATATAATCTAGCCCCAGGTCAAAGCAGTATGTCATTTCTTAGTGTTATCACCCCCTTCCTGCCTGGATGGCAGTTCCCCGATTGTCAGGACGCTTTCCAGTCCGCTATTCGTGCTCAGGCACTGTTTACCTATTCGCTTCGTACGCTGGTGCTGACAAACCTATCTACGCACTTCGTTTACTGGAGGATGAACGTCATGCACCGCTCATCTCTTTTGGGAACTGCGTCTAATTCTTGCCGGTTAATGTCACCCCCTTCTTAGTCTGAGTTCGGCTGCGATACAATCACAGATGTTACTCTACCACGCCGACGACATACGGCTCTCTACTCAACAAAAGCCCGCGAAGACGCATTGCCAGCTTTCGAGCTACGGCCACGATTGCCTTCTTTTTGCTACCGCAACTCCTCAATACCCGTCTGAATTTCTCCAGCAGTACCGGGTCAAACCGAATAGCCACCCACGAACACTCCACCAGCCATGACCTTGCTCCACGATTCCCCTGCTTGGTAATGTGCCCCTGACGTTCCCGTTCACCACTGGAGTAATCGCTGGGCACCAGTCCCAGAAAGCTGGCAAACTCCTCCTTTCGTCTGAACCGGCTCACATCTCCCCATTCCAGCACCAGCCGGACTGCCGTCAGCACACCGATACCAGGGGCGCTCTTCAATAACTCTACGCTCTCCTTATACCGGTTGCTCCTGGCAAGCCTCATCAACTGTAGCAAGAGGTCTTTCCTCAGCTGACGCAGGTGCTCTAACTCCCGGAACATCGCTTCAAAAGAAAGCCGCAGGGAATCGCTCATCTCCGTCTCGGCAAGCTGCTCCCTGACCCGGGCATACATTGCCTGGCCCCACCGTCCTGCAGGTAAGCCGTTGTCCAGACCGTGAAACTCCAGCATCCTCCGAATACGGTTGCGCACCCTTTTGATGTCAGCATACACCTGCCCGTATGTTCTGGATACCTGCCGGTCCTCCCGCAGCTCCTTGTCCGGAACAAAACAGACGTGATAGTCCCGGTCCTCAAGATTCTTTGCCAGTCGGCGGCAGTCGGTCCGGTCATTCTTCTTGCGCTGGCATTTTTCCTCAGTCACGGTATGCGGCAGTGTTACTATGCACTCCCACCCATCCGCCTCAAGCCGGTCGTGCAACCCAAAGCCCCTGAAGCCCGCCTCATACATGACCTCTATCTGGCACTCCGGAAACTTGTTATTGAAATAGTTGTGCAGCACTTCGTACTGAGCGGGCATGCTCGTCTCATGAACAACCATACCCCCGCTCCGAGCACAGAGCTTCCAGGTCTTCTTGGAGTCCTCCAGCCCCACAAAGACCTTTTCACCCTTCAAGATATAATCGCGTTGCTTGTTCATAGAAAGTTACCCTCCTTTTTTACCAGGAAGATAGCCTTTCTTTGTCCTCGTTTCAAGCTCCCCACCCCTAGCATAGTTAACCTTTTTTGATATACCTATTTCTAAAAGACTTACCCAAAGGGATATTTTTCTTAATTCCTTACTTATTTTTCCTACTTATTCGAATTGAGTAGCCAGGTCATCGGTGATTAAACGAGGGTAAATATCATAACTCATCCTACCTAATTCTATTATGCATTGCTCTCGTATTTTATTTGTGATTTGCCACAATCTATGTTTTTCTTCATCCGTCAGCACTGACATTATTGAATTTATCATTTTTCTACCAGCAGTTTTATCTAGTATTTCGTATCCCTTATCAGTTATACGAATACTCATCAGGTTCCTTTTTCCCCGATTCTTGGATTTTTCAATCCACCCTTCTTTTACCATTCTATTAAGTTGTGCCGATACAGTATGTACTTCTAAACCCATTTGTCTTGCGATATTTGAAAGCGTTACTGCCGCACCGAGCTCAACAATCATATTCAACACAGATAAAGAGCTTAGTGTAATACCAAATTGATTAAGCTCGCGTTGCCTCACTTTGTTCATTAAGACTGAAGTGTTTTGAAATATTTCCCACAGAGCTACATTAATATTTCTCGTACCCATTATCTCGTTTCCCTTTTATTTAGATTTCGTATAACCTTATGGTTGGAGTATTACGTAGGGTAATTTGATAATAATTATTGATACCTACCGAAGGTCCTCCGTTCTCTTTTTCCCAGAAATGCTGGATACTTTGGCGATTCTCATTGTATACGAGTAATTGTCTATTGACATCTGTTGTAATAATATGTATGATACATTTGAGCTTAAGTATACTTATAAGTATACTTATAAGTATACTTACGAGATATCATACAATGTTCATCCATGAAATGCAAGGTGTACAAACATAAAAAGTAAACAGTATGCTCACGTATAGGTCAAAGATAGGCCTAGAAACAATTTTTAGGATCATACAGACAAGAGCGAGATAGAATTGTAAAATTCTACCATAAGGATATAAGGAGGGTTTGCCCTGCCGGGTAAACTAGCGCGCTGTAGGTCTTTCTCGACCTAGGAGTTTAATTAACCTTCCTCCTCCCCTCCCGTACCCGAAGCCCCAGGGCTGATCGGGCTTTGCGGCAGGGCTAGCCAAGTAGGAGGTGATGAACCTTATGGTAAAAACAAAATAATCAAGGGCTTATTGGTATTGATTTCATCAAAAAATTGAGGAGGTGAAATTAAAGTGACAAAGAAGTTTGTCTGGATAGTGGTGAGCTGCTTGATGGTGCTGTCCTTGATGATAGCGTCCTGCGTCCCGAAACAAGCGGCGAAAGAAGTAGAAGTGGGGAAAAAAGAGGTAGTAACAGCACCAGAAGAAAAAGTAGCGGAAAAGGTGGTAGAGGAAAAGCCGGGGCTCCTGCCTCCAGAAGTACCAAAATATGGAGGGTGGGCCTGTTTGCTAGGAAGTGACCCGACTGGCTTTGATGAGGGGCACACCTTCGGTGGGGGAATTGGGATGCTATACCTCACCAACGAAGGGCTAACAACGGGAAACTGGGCAAAGGGGCTAGCGGGTACCGGTGAAACCGACTGGTGGGCTGGATACGGAGGCAACCTGGATTTCATGACAGGCGCTCTCGCTGAGAGCTGGGAGGTGCCCGACAATGAAACCCTCATCTTTCATATGCGTCGCGGGGTCCACTTCTATACTAACCCACAGAGCGAAGCCTGCAATCTAGTTGGTGGCAGGGAGGTCACCGCCCAGGATGTGGTTTTCGAGCTGAACCGGATTTACTTCGAATGCCCAAGATCTGCCGTATATGGTTATTATAAGCCGGAGTATAAACCAAAATCCTTTACAGCCAAAGATAAATATACGGTTGTGATTAAGACGGTTCCAGGTCAGGCGTGGGCACAGTTTCGAATAGCCGATGCGGTCAGCGTGTATCCTCCTGAGGTGATAAAGAAATACGGAGACATGAAGGACTGGAGGAATAATTGTGGTACCGGTGCGTTTATTCTGACTGACTATGTTCCCAGCAGTTCATTGACCTATATTAGGAACCCTAACTACTGGATGCACGATCCCATCCATCCGGAGAACCAGTTACCCTATTACGACGGCATTAAGTTTCTTATTATGCCTGACAAGTCTACCCAGCTGGCGGCAATGCGGGCAGGCAAGATAGATGTTCTGTCCGGAGTTAACCGTGAAGACATGCTGAGTATAACGAATTATAACCATAATGTACTCGTCATAAAAAAGCCAGCGGCAGGCATGCTCTTGACTGGTAGATGCGACAAACTGGAATTGCCTTTCCACGATATCAGGGTGCGGCAGGCACTTAACCTAGCTGTTAACAAGCAGGCGATACTAGATGATTACTTCGGTGGATACGGCGAAATGTTGGGTTGTCCCTACCTCAACACAGTGGGTAACAAGGATTTCTTCATCCCGCTTGAGCAGCAACCATCAGAACCAACAATACCGGGCTCGAGGTGCAGTGTCCAGGAGCTATTTACCTATAACCCGGAGAAGGCAAAGCAGCTCCTGGCTGAGGCAGGATATCCCAATGGCTTCAAGACAGAAGTGATATGCCTCCCGACCGATGTGGACTACCTGTCAATACTTGTAGCTGACCTTGCCAAGGTTGGCATTACACTGCAGATTAAATCGGTGGAATCTACTACGTTCACAAGTATGAAAGGTGGCAAGACATACCCGGAGATGATGTTTTCTCCGATGTCGGGCGCCGCCGGAGTCTGTCATTTATATGTTATGTGGCGTCCAGAGCATGGTGAGTGTATTTCTATGTTGGAAGACCCAAGGATCAGGGAAAGTTACAATAAGGTTCAAGCAGTCGTTCACCAAGACACGAAGGAGATGAACCGACTGCTTAAGGAGATAGGCCCATACATACTCGAGCTAGCTGTTTCAGTATGGTTGCCGGCGCCAGAGAATTACACGCTGTACCAGCCATGGTTTCAGAATTACCATGGCGAGGTGTCGCTTGGCTGGACCCGCGGGACTGAATGGTACCGCCACTGCTGGGTAGACACAGCACTGAAGAAATCTTTGGGTTATTAGTACTGACACCGTTCGGAGAATGAAACAGGAAAGGGGCTGGAGGATTCATATCCTCCAGCCCCAATAATGGAATTGCATCAAGGAGGAGCATAGCAATGGCTAATGCTGTACTTATTTACGAAGTAAAAGATCAGATCGCTTACATAACGATGAACCGTCCTGAAAAACTGAACGCCCTGAACGGAGACCTACAGAATGCATTAAGCCAAGCATGGGAACGTTTCGAAAAAGACCCGGATGCCCGGGTGGCTATTCTTAACGGAGCTGGCAGAGCTTTTTGCGTAGGTACCGACATAGGCTATGTATCGTCAGGAAGACCAGCACAAGAAGCACGGTCACGTCCGCTGGTGAACGGTGTTAATATCCTCAAACCTATTATTGCCGCTGTTCATGGATATGCCCTGGGCGCTGGTTTTGGTATGGTCTTGAAGGATTGTGATTTGGTAGTTGCCGCTGAGAATGCCAAATTTGGCTATCCTGAGGCAACACGCGGTATGGGCGGTATAGATAGCCTAGCTCGGTATATGCCATTCAAAGTTGCTCTGGAAATCACTTTAAGTGGTCAAATGATAAGTGCGCAGAGAGGATATGAGGTGGGTTTTGTCAATAAGGTTGTGCCTGATGCGGAGCTTATGACCGAAGCCACTAAAATGGCTAATATTTTAAAGAAGAATGCCCCGTTAAGTTTAAGGGTTATTAAGTATGGGCATTATACAGAAGCATCAGAGCGGTTGAGCAGGCTGCAAAGAGAGGAACTAGAGTATAATGCCCTTGTGCTGCCTCGCATGAATAGCGAGGATAGTAAAGAAGGAATTAGGGCTTTTCTAGAGAAAAGGGAACCAGAGTTTAAGGGCAGATAAGGATTGGCTGGTATTTATCCTTGCCAACTCTTAGCCTCGGCTAAGATGAAAAAGTTGAGCTGGTCACAATCTGAAGCATTTAACAAGCTGAATCAAAGTTAACGTAATGCAGAGATTTAGATGACAAGGAGGAAAGAAAGGTCATGGGAGAAGAAAGAGGGGCCAGCGTCAAACCTCGTGTTCTCGACTCAGTCCGGGTCTTGGATTTCACTCAGGTTCTTGCGGGTCCCTATTGCACTCGCCTTTTAGTTGATCTAGGGGCGGAGGTTATTAAGGTTGAACCTCCTCCACCGAAAATTGAAATGTCGCGGGTTGACAAGAAGAGCCTTTGGTGGTTGTCTAATTGCGGAAAGAAGAGCCTATGCCTTGACCTGACCAAGGCAAAATCGGTGCAGATCGTCCATGAGTTGGTGAAAAAATGTGATGTTGTAGTAGAGAACTTCAGGCCTGGGGTAATGAAGAGGCTTGGGGTAGGTTACGATAGCCTGCGGGAAGCCAACCCCAAAATCATCATGTGTTCGATATCAGCCTATGGGCAAGACAGCCCTTACTCCCATTTACCAGGTGGAGCGCTTGTACCCCACGCATTAAGCGGCTACATGTGGATACAGGGAAAGGTTACTGACCCCGATGGACCACCAATGAACTGCGCGTTTGCGTTAGGTGACGTAACAGCAGCCATGTACGCCTTAGTTGCTATCTGCAGTGCCCTTTACTTTCGAGAGATAAGAGGAATTGGACAACACATCGACATCGCTCTCGTAGATTCTCTTTTTGCGTTTATGAGTGAGAGGGTTCAGCAGATACTGCTGGAAAAGCAGGATGACACGAAATCTTTCCGTGGTGGATCATTTATCTATGCTGGAAAAGACGGCTACGTAACCATGACCGGCTTGACTCAGGCACAGCGGGCCCGGTTCTTCAAGGCAATAGGCAGAGAAGACCTGAATACTGAAGAATATCGGGGTCCACGCCAAGACGAGTTAAAGCAAATAATCACGGATTGGGTCCAAAGTTTCGACTCTATCCAGCAAGTGGTATCCATAATGGAAAAGGCGGACGTTGAGTGTACACCGGTACTGTCGATCAGGGAGGCTAGTGAACACCCCCACTTTGTAGCTCACGGTATGACACAAGAGGTAGACGATCCCGAACAAGGCAAGGTAAAAGTGATTAATAGCCCCTTCCGATTTAGTCATACCGAATCCGGGCTCAGGGGTAATTACCCAAAACTGGGTGAGCACAACCGTGAGGTATTGAACTCACTGCTTGGTTACTCTGCGAAAGAAGTTGACCAGCTGCAGGAAGAGGGTGTGATCTACTCTGAGCTTAGTTAGGTTTCAAAGATGTAGGAGGTAAAGTCAAGTGACAACATTGAAGGAATACAATAGCTATGGAGAAGACCTTGAGAGATTACTGAGATTAAGGACATCGCCAATAGCAGTAAAATTGCTGGAGAAGGAAGAAGATATCCCAGAGGGGGCTATTAGACCAAAGAAAGACCGCGGTTATCATCTTGCCCAATGTCAGGCCTTTGCTATGTCACGGCGCGAAAAAGAAATTGTAGCTATGCTTAAAGAAGATAACTGGTGTCCAGGACCTTTGATATCTTACGGGATAATGGAAAGACCACAAGAACAAGTCCTTCGTGACAAGCAAAGTTTGCCTTATGCATTTTTTGAGTATGGTAAGTATATTGGTATTGTTTCTGCACCGTTGATGACGACTAATTTTGAACCGGATGTGGTAATTATTTATTCCAACACTGGTCAATTGAGAAGCATGCTTTTATCAATGAAGAATGAAGAAAGACCTTTAATAAAATCTAACTTTTTCCCAATTTCTTGTGCTTCCTCTGTTGTGAGTCCAATATTAACTGGCAAGTACTGGATAACTCTGCCGGATCCCGGCGAATACGAACGAGCACTGGGAACCGAAGATGAGATGATGTTCTCCATACCGAGAGATAAGCTAGAGGGATTTATGTCAGACTTTAAGAAGGCTCAAGAGGGGAGTTGGGGCTATACCCACTCCAATTTAATAATGAGGCCTGATTTCCCCCGCCCCGAATTCTACAAGACACAATTTCAAAAGTGGGGCCTGGATGTAGAGGCATAGCACTTTAGGTACTGGACTACAGTCCAGTACCTAAAGTGTGGTAGTGTCCTGACAGTGGTGGAAAAAAGAATCGGCATATCCTACCTATAGAAAAGCCAAATAAGAAGGAGGGAGGATATACCGATGAAGAAAGGATACCACAAAGGACAGGAATTGACCATGCAAGGGCTGGGGTTATCGCTGGAGGAGCT
>Ga0209102_1000696_pt1 | contig 20906 bp, 19 predicted proteins | sample ConPoolayeHmetaG_FD_185483 | JGI IMG/M metagenome (GOLD analysis project Ga0209102, IMG submission 185483) | Hot spring microbial mat communities from California, USA to study Microbial Dark Matter (Phase II) - Cone Pool mat layer H metaG... ...
GGTCCATGGCACAAGTCTCCTTCCAAGGCATAGACAACACCTCCTGCCTATACCTTATACCTGTAACCCATGTCCCCGGTCTATTTTGTTACCAGTCTACCAGGTTTGTACCGTATGTCCTCTCTCCCCTTGTGGGAGAGGGTGGGTGAGGGGGCAATAATGACATGTGCCGCTAGTCTACTGGACGGGCACAGAGCCTTTGCGGTCTGGGCTGCTGGCAGGTAAAATAGTCCCGCCGTCACACAAACACGGGGTAAGCGGCAGTAAAAGGGAGGTATCTGCGATGAATAAGTCCAGCGTTCTATACGAGGTTCGCGATGAGATCGCCTATATTACTTTAAATCGCCCGGATAAGCTGAATGCCTTCAATGTGGAGATGAGCTTTGCCCTGAGGGATGCCTGGCAGCTTTTTGAGAACGACGCCGAGGCGAAGGTATGTATCCTGAGTGGCGAGGGAAAGAACTTCTCGGTGGGGGTTGACCTCACCGATGAGGACAGGAAGACCGCCAAGCCGTGGCAGTACCACGAGGCATATCCGCCAAACGGTATATCGCTGTTTAAGCCCGTCGTCGCCGCTGTCCGGGGCTACTGCCTGGGGCAGGGCTACATAATAGCCGTCACCGGCTGTGACATCACAATTGCGGCGGATAATGCCGTTTTCGGGTATCCCGAGGGAAAGGCTGGCGTCGCCCAGATACCGCCACAGTATGTGCCTTATATGCCGTTCAAGATAGCTCTGGAATTCATGCTGCTGTCCTGGAAAGGCGGCAGAATGATGACTGCCCGGAGAGCTTATGAAGTAGGACTGGTCAATGCGGTCGTGCCCGATGCTGAGCTTATGGACGAAGCGGTCCGCTGGGCTGAGCTGTTGAAGGGGGTGCCGCCACTATATATAAAGTCAGTCAAATACGGGTACTATACCGGGACGGAGAGGGCGAGTCGGAAGGCGGAAAGGGAATATGTAAGCTTTGTGCTGCCACAGGAGCTGAGCGAGGATAGACAGGAGGCGATCAGGGCTTTTGTTGAAAAACGGGAGCCCCGCTTCAAAGGCAGGTAATCTGGCAGATATACCTGCTGGAGTACACCGCAGTAGGGCTTGAGGTAACGCAAGTCCGCTTCACTTCATAACAAAGCGAAAGGGGAGAAGAGCATGGCTACAAGAAAGCAGAGTGCGCTGAAAGGGCTAAGGGTGCTTGATTTCACCTGGGTGTATGCTGGACCTTTTGCCACCAGGCAACTGGTTGATATGGGGGCTGAGGTGATAAAGGTGGAAACACAGGGCAACGGTGCACTTGAAAGGCGCTATTCTCTGGTCATGGAGCGCAACGGCGTTAAGCAGAGTAGCTACCATGTTTTCCTGAACCGGGGCAAGAAGAGCCTGTCGATTGACATCAAAACAAAAGAGGGGCTAAAGATTGTCCGGGAATTAGTCAAGGTGTCAGATATTATGATTTCCAACATGGCGCCCGGGGCGATGAAAGCGCTTGGGCTTGGCTATGCAGCGGTCAGGAGAATTAACCCCAGGATCATCTACTGCACAATTTCGTGTTTTGGTCATTACGGCTCCTATGCCAGTGAGCCGGGTTTCGACCTGATTGCGCAGGTGGCTAGCTCCTGGTGCGGGCAGACTGACCCACCGACACCGGCGCCTGTAGCTATCGGTGACTGCAATGCGGCGCTCCATGCCACCACAGCCATCCTGGCTGCCCTGTACTATCGGGAGAAGACGGGGAGGGGGCAGAATATCGATCTCTCCATGACCGATTGTCTGTTTCATCTGAATGAGAACAATGGACCGGGTTATCTGTTTAGTGGTCGGACTGTGCCCGCGGTGCCCAATACGCGCTGGGCGGCGGCTTATGCTCCTTATGGTCTATACAAAGGACGCGACGGTCTTATTGCCATTGCTGCGCTCAGTGATGTCCTCTGGGAGAAGCTGGTCAGAGTAATGGGTGAAGGATATGAATGGCTGTTGACCGACCCCAGGACCAATGACCTTGCCGTCAGGCTCACTTACCAGAATGCCCCGTTCATTCACAGGACCCTGGAAGAGTGGGTAGCCAGATTCGATTCCGTACAGCAGGTGGAGGACCTGCTTCGGAAAGCTGGTATCCCTGCCATGAGGGTGAGGACTTTTGCTGAGGTGGTGGATGCCCCCTATATCCGTGACCGGGAGATGCTGGTCAAACTAAAGCAGCCCTTCGTCGGCGAGATCGAGACCTATGGCAGTCCCTTCAGGATGTCTGAGACGCCCGGTCGGGTGATGGGGCATGCACCACTTATCGGTGAGCACAGCGGTGAGGTTTTGTCCCGTATCCTAGGCTACAGCGATGCTGAGATAAAAAGGCTATTTGCCAGAGGCATTATTTATAAAGAGCCTGCGGTGGACAGGCTGGATGAAGAACTGAAGCGACTTAGAGAGCAGGAGTGAGGCTTGACTAGACCTCTTTCAGCGGTCTGCCTTTGGCGTCCTTTTTGATGCCGGCGCCGGTGAGGATGAGAATGCCCTCGATGAAGCCCCAGAGGGCACCGACGCCAAAGGTGAGCAAGGTGACGAATATCTGGGCGATGCCAATGCCAATGTAGCCAAGGTAAAAGCGGTGGACACCGAGTCCACCGACGAATATACCCAGCAGCCCGGCAGCCAGCTTCGATTTTTCGCCAACTGTGACAAGTCTTACGCCGCACTTAACGCAGACCTCGGCGACGGGGTCGGTAGGCTGACCGCAGTTCTGGCAGAACTTATTGCCGCTGGTGGGAGCAGCGCCGCAGCTAGGGCAGAACACGGCTTGCTCAGCTAGCTCTCTTCCACAGTTCCGACAATACATCTCGTCCTCCCTTTGTTCTGGCTATCTAATAAGGCGAAAAGTCCTGCCCACAATAGTATGTCTAAATAGGGAAGTTGTCAATAGGTTGTTGTGCGGTATCCATTAGATCGGTGAAACATGTACTTATTGCCCCCTCACTCTAACTCTCTCCCGCAGTGGGGAGAGAGGACCTTTCCCCTGGGGGGAGGGGAAAAGCAGCCGATGTCCTTCCCACTCTGCTATGTCCTGTGTGTCACCCATCTATTTGGACGGACTCACAGGTCTTTCTAGTCCTTTTGGGAAGGGTTATTTCCCGGGGTGAGATTGCTTGAGCAGCCAATCGAGGGCAGCGGTGATGGCTCTTTCATCGAAGCGGAGCCGGTGACCGGCATCGGGGAGGAGGAGCAACCTTTTGGGCTCATCGGCACTCTGATAAAGGCGTCTAGCGTGTTCCACGGGGACGACGTCGTCTTTTTCGCCATGGATGAGCAACAGCGGGCGGGGTGAGATTCTATCTACAAAGCGAATAGGTGAAACCTCTCTGAAGCCACTCAGCCATTCATCGAGGGACGGTGGGAAGTCGGCATCTTTTATTAAGCCAATGGTGCGGAAGCGCTCCACAAGCGCCTTTGCCCGCTCGCCATTGGTGAGGAAGCCGAATTCAGCAGGGCAGGCGAAGGTGATGACTCCAGCTACTCTAGGGTCGGTGGCGGCGACATAAACGCTCACGGCGGCGCCAGCGCTGGAGCCGAGGAGGAAGAGACGGGAAAAATCGGTCTCCTTAAGGGTTATCAGATAGTCAAGGGCAGCCTTGAGGTCGCGTGTCCAGCCGAGCATATCGATATTTCCCTCTGCCCCACCACAGCCGCGGAAGTTGAAGATGAGCGTGAGGACACCAGCGGCGGAAAACCGCCGGGCAAGCCCGGGATAGCCGCTATCGGCGGGGTCCTGAGGAGCGCCGGAGGGGATACCGTGACACAGGCAGAGCGCTGGATAGGGAGGCGCTGCGCTGTCAGGGAAGTAGACCTCTCCCGGCAGCGAAAGTCCGTCTACTTTTAAGGAGATTTCCTTTCTCATCTATTCACCTCGTTTCCGTTTTTTTTGGACGGTTGAGGGCGCAGCATTAAGTGCCGGGGGCGGAGCAGCAGGAAAAACTCTTTGTTGCCTTCGGCACCAGATATCGGTGAGGGGACGAGCCCGAGCAGTCTCAAGTCGTTCTCCACCACCCATCGGACGAATCTACCGAGGACTCTGGCGTGGACTTGAGGGTCTTTAATGATGCCGCCCTTGCCCACCTCTTCTTTTTGCGCCTCGAATTGAGGCTTGAGCAGGATGACGAGGTAGCCCGGTGCGCTAAGGTGTTCGAGCAGGTTAGGGACGACCTTTGTCACCGAGATAAACGAGACATCCACTGTTGCCATGTTGACCTTTTCCGGCAAGGAAAAAGCGTAGTGGGCATTCACCCGTTCCATAATCACCACTCTTGGGTCTGTCCTCAGCTTGTAGTCTAGCTGTCCGTAGCCGACATCGATGGCGTAGACTTTACTTGCGCCGCGCTGAAGGAGGCAATCGGTGAAACCGCCCGTAGAGGCACCCACGTCCATGGCTACCAGAGAGGCGACATCGATTTTGAACTCGTCCAGGGCATAAGACAGCTTGATACCACCGCGGCTCACATAAGGAAGCTTTTCCTCTAGCTCGATAGGGGCGTGCTCGTCAACAAATGTCCCTGGTTTGGCGGTCTTTTTCCCCAAGACAGTGACCTTGCCTGCCAAGATGAAAGCTTGTGCCTGGCTGCGGCTATCAGCCAGCCCTCTCAGGACGAGGAGGTTGTCCAGCCTTTGCTTCGCCATATTTAACGCCTGCTAGAGTGGGTCTAGCGTCCGGTTAAAGCATACCACAAAGCGCGGAAGGGCTTAATTTTGATGGCTGGGGGTGGTACCTCAAGCTGGATTTTCTCGGGCACGGGGAAGGCGTTGATGCGGTCAATCTCCGGCTTTAACCGCTCTATTGTCTCGTAATCTTTTCTGGCAATCAGGTAGTCGAGTCGATGCGCCATCTCTTGCGCGGCATCAAGGCGCCGCTCGGTGATTTCGGCAAGCCTTTGTGTCACTGTCTGGTACTTGACTCTGAGTCGGTTAAGTTGGCGGATAGCCTCGTAAGATACGTCCACAAGTTGGTCTCGAGAAAGCCACTTTGTCTCGTAATTAAGCGAATATTGCCAGCTCGGGGAGGCGATTGCCTGACGGTGCTCTTCCAGTGAGCGGAAAAGGACATTGTACCCGAAGCGCTGTGGTGATTCAAAAGCAATGCTGCCGGGGTCGAGGAACGGAGCCAGTGGTGAGATGAACAACGACAGCCGCTTGTCGCCATTGGACTTGCTAAAGAGGTGGTCACAGTAATCAATGGTCTCCATCACCGACTGCGGTGTCTGTTTGGGCAAACCGATCATGAAGAAGACGTCGAGCCGACTACAGCCAAGCTCGAGAGCCTCAGCCAGCGTGCTTTCCAGTTCCTCAGTGGTATATGGTCTGCCGATGGTGCGCCTTATCTCCGGGTCGTGTGATTCAGGTGAGATCTCTAAATAGAAGCCGGGGCAAGCCCTGCTCATGCGCTGTAGAAATTCTCTGGGGGCTGGGGAGAACAGTTCAAGAATAAAGCGGTTTTTGGGGCGCGCCTGTTCGAGAAAGTGGAAAATTTCTTCGGCGTAGTCATTACCGGGCTCGCGCAGGTCGCCGAGGATGAAGATGGGACCATTGCTGAAGCGGGAGATGTTCTGGATATCGCGGATGACAGCTTCGGGGGAGCGGAAGGCGGGGCGTGGACGCTGATAACAACTGCGGAAGGTAGCCTGAGAACCGCCGCAGATGATGCAGTTCTGGTTACAGCCGCGGCAGGTGATTACCGCGGTGATGGGGTAACGCAACCAATCGCTAACCGGGGTGTAGCTGAAAAGGTCTCGGTCCCTAATCACCGAGCGGACAACATAGCCGTAGTGGTCGACCATGACATCGCTAATATCGTCGGGCACATATGTGAACGGGTTCTCCTGCAAGTTTCCCCTTTCGTCCTTCCAGGCGAGGTTTGGTATGCTGCTTAGGTCGCCCCCGTTCTTCAGGCAGTCCATCAGTTTGAGGAAGGGCTGTTCAGTGGAGTCACCTCTAAGGACGAAATCTATTTCAGGGTGCTGGAGCAGTTCGTGGTAGAAATAGGTGGCAGAAAAGCCGCCGAAGATCACTTTGGAGTGAGGGTGGTGCTTTTTCACCAGTCTAGCTATTTCCACCGAGCCGTGGCAGTGCACCATCCAGTGCAGGTCGATGCCGAAGATGGGAGCCTGCAGTTTCTTGATAAGCGCCTCGGCATCGAAGTCTTTGTCCCGCATCATGCGCACCGCAAGGTTTACGATGCGGACGCGGTAGCCACGGCGTTCCAGGTACTCCGCAATGCTGGTGAGCCCGATGGGGTACATTTCAAAGACGGGGGATGGGGGGATAAGGTCGCTGACCGGTCCGTAGAGGATGGGCTTCTGGCGGAAGTCATAGACGCTGGGGGCGTGGAGGAGGATAAGGTCTGTGGGCATGATTAAGCGAAGATTCCTGCCAGTAGATAGCCGATGCCGAGGAGTAGCTGGGTCACGAGCACAACGAGTACGTTGTTTGCCAGCCCGGGCATCAGCTTGCTAGCATCGTGATAGTTGAGGGCACCCTGAATAGCTTTGACAGCGAAGGGGATGGTGAGCAGGGCTATTAAGGTGAAAACGGGCATAAGCCTGATAGCCACGCCGATTACCGTCCAGAGGTAGACCATGCCGGTGAGCACGGAGTAGACCAGGGCTGCCTTTTTGCCACCAAGGAGTATGGGCATGGTCTTTCTGCCCCCGCTGCGGTCAGCTTCGATATCGGGGAACTCGTTGAGCAAAAGCAGGTTGCACACCAGTATTCCAGAAGGTATGGAGGCAAACAGCGCCGGGAGGGTATATTCGCCGGTCTGGACGAAATAGGCACCCAGGACGGGCAGTGTACCCAGCCCCACTCCCGGCGCCCACTCGGGGTAGCCTAACCTGGTCAGCAGAGGCGTGTACAGGAGGATGCAAATAGCGCCGACTATCAGCAGGGGCAGCAACAGCCAGCCTTTAACCAGGACGAAGTAAATGCCGATGGGGATGGCGAGGAAGAAGCTGGTGAGACCGAACCACAAGGTGGGCTCGGGCTGGAGTGCTGCTGTGGGTAGAAAGCCGCTACCTCCACTGAACGGGGTGCGCTGTGTCCTGAGGTCGATTCCGCTGCGGTAGTCATGGTAGTCATTGAGCACATTCACAGCGATGTGGCACAGAAGCAGCCCGAAGAAGGCGAGCACTGCATGTCCCGGATGGAAGGCGCCATCGTACCAGGCTATACAGGTGCCCAGAAAAGCCAGCACCACCGAGAGTAAGAGGAACTGGGGTCTAGTCTCCAGAAACCACAGCTTCAGTCTCGTTGCCATCGAACAATCCAGTATAGCAGAAGGCTTTATTTCGTGTCCACAGCACTGCTGTTCAGCTATTTGCCGAACACGTATCTGCGGTACAGGTCTTCGACAGTGTTATCGTCCCAGCCATCCCATTCGTCTTGGCTTACAAGGTCGCCAAGCCCATTCTCTCTGAGCTTCTTCTTGAGCGCCCTGTTCTCCTGGAGGTGGAAGCGAAGACCCATGACGATGGCACCGTTTCTGGCATAGTACTCCGCTGTCTGGAAACTCATAGCGGCATAGCGCGGGCCATCCTTGCGCATTGCCTCAATATCTTTGTCCATCTCTTCGCAGCTTTCCCTGCAGGAACCGAATTCGAGGAGCAGGGCTATACCTTCTTTCTCACGTCCCCAACATGCAAGACCCTTTTGCTCCAGAAAGCGGTAGAGTTCACTATAGAATTCGGGCGACAGCTTTACCCGCAGACGCACCTTGTCGTTGTCCCTCTTCACCTCCAGGGTCGTCAATGGAGGTGTATGCTGTTCGCCCTGCATAGACCTGTCATTCCTGCTGGTCTTCCTTACCAAGTTGCAGTCACCTCTGTCGTTCGCTTTCCGGTCGCTTGTGTTCGTCAAGGATGTTGCGCAGGCGGATGTTTTGCTTGACCAGCGCGTCCAGCAGCTCGCTATCCCTTTTTGCCTGGGCGAATATCTTCTGGAGAGCCCGGTACCATTGTCTCTCATATCTGGCAAAATGCCGCCAGAAGCCATCCATGCCGAGTCTCAAAGCACGGAACAATTCCTCGTCCTCCGGCACACCCCGGGCACAGGCAAGCGCCCTCAGTCGTTCATAGAGTGATGCATCCAGGGTCAACTCGATGACGGGGTCTGGTTTCCCCTTCTCCTTCTTCGGACTGTGAAGCATCCGCATGTTGCGACCTGCGCCTTTAGCAAAAAAGCTTCTACCAGCAGAGCCGGTAGAAGCTATCATCCCTCCCTGGGAGGGCTGTTCGGGGGCATCCCCCGGCGAGCTTCATCGCCTAAAATAGCATTGTACATCAAAAGGTAGCCCCGTGCAAACACCCGCGGAACCGCCCCTACGCTTATCACCACCCCGTTCCAAGCCAAGAGGCATTGGTTTCAAGGTGCTGTGGGTCTCTTGCGGCTGAAGGCGAAGATGTAGATGATTTCCAGAATTGCCAGCGTATTTAGAATGAATATGGCGATGAACCACCACAGGTGTTTATTTCCTGCAGCCCGCCATAATGCCACGCCTTTCCACGGCATTGTCCACACCACCGCCAGCAGGGTGAGCCAGGTTGCTGCTGGTAGACTGGTACAAAAACCACTGAAATCCATAACTTTCCTCCTTTTGGTTTTCCATCAGGTAAGCATTGCGCTCACATATGCCCCTAATACTCGATTGCCCCTAATACTCGATAACGGCGATGGTGTCTCCGGCTTGAACGAACTGTCCTGCTGCCACCTTCACCTCGGTTACCGTTCCTGAGACCGGTGCATATAAAGTATTTTCCATCTTCATCGATTCCAGGGTACAGACCTCATCGCCTTCGTTTACTTTATCACCGGCTTTGACATAAACCTTGAGGACTTTCCCTGCCAGGGGTGCCATCACTGTCTCTTGAGCCATAGTTGCCTATCCTCCTATGCGATAGATTTATCGGTTATCCAGTGGTGCCAGTCAGAGGTTGATATTGGAATACTTCCGCCAGACTTTCCACGGGCAGGTGCCCGGGGTGACGGACTTGTTTTCCAGCAAGTCCAGAGCGCGGTTGATGTATTTTCTGGTGTCGCGGGGCATGATGATGTCATCGGTATAGCCCCGTTCGGCGGAGATATAAGTGTTCTCGTAGATTTCACTATACTCCCTTATCCTTTTTCGGCTGGTCTCCTCAGGGTTTGGGGACTCCCTTATCTCGCGGGCGAAGATGACGCTGGCGGCGGTATCGGCACCGACGATGGTGATGCGGGCTGTGGGCCAGGCGAAGACGAAATCGGCACCGATGCTCTTGTCCAGCATGCCGTAATGGGCGCCGGCATAGGACTTTCTCACGATGATGGAGATGAGGGGCACGGTGGCATCGGACCAGGCGTAGAGCAGCTTAGCGCCATGGCGCAGAATCCCCGCCCAGTCGGCACGGGAGCCGATGATATAGCCGGGGCAGTCCACCAGGGTGACCAGCGGTATATTGAACAGGTCACAGAACCTGATGAACCTGGCACCTTTGTCGGCGGCATTGATATCGAGCACGCCTGCAGCTTCCATGGGCTGGTTAGCCACTATGCCCACCGTACGTCCGTTGAAGCGGGCAAAGCCGGTGATGAGGTTCTTGGCGTATAAGCCCAGTATCTCGAAGAAGTAACCATCATCTACGATGGCGGTTATCACCTTTTTCATATCGAAAGGTTTGAACGGCTCGTCGGGAAGCAGGTCGTCCAGTTCAGGGATGATGCGGTCAGGGGGGTCAGCGGTCTTAATACGCGGTGGTCTTTCCCTGTTGTTGGAGGGCAGGAAGGAGAGAAGTTCTTTAGCCTTTTCAATGACGTCGTTATCGTCCTCAGCCACTATATGGGTCTGCCCTGATTTGACGGCGTGTGCCCTCCAGCCGGAAAGCTCCTCCAGAGTTATCTCCTCTCCGATCTGCGTCTTGACGAAGGCGGGACCGGCGATGCCCATAAAGCCCGTATTCTTTGCCTGGATGACGAAGTCCTGCATCACAGGGTGGTAAGCCTGACCGCCGAGGCAGGGTCCGAGCAGTAGTGCTATCTGCGGTATGACTCCTGAAGCCTGAGTCTGCGTGCGGAATAGCCAGCCGTAAGCTTCAAGAGTGTCCATGCCCTCCTGAAGTCTGGCACCGCCGGAGTCGTTCATGCCGATGAAAGGGATTCCTTTCTCCATGGCGAACTGGATGGCGTAAGCCTCTTTTCTTCCATGGTACTCGCCGAATGTGCCAGCCATGGAGGAGAAGTCTTCCGAGAAGGCAGCTACCCATCTCCCGTTCACCCTGCCGAATGCGGTGATGACCCCCTCTGCTGGTATCTGGGCTTTGTCCATGCCGAAGTGGGTTGTCCGATGCTTTACATGCATGCCTATTTCCAAGTATTCGCCGTTGTCGAAGAGGCGCTCAAGTCTCTCTCGGGCATTGAGCTGCCCTGCCTGACGACGCCTCTGCAACACCTGCGGGTCCCCCATCTGCATGATCTTATCGCGCTTTTCTTTAAGTTCCTGGTACAAGTCTGACTTTTTCTTGTAAACGCCACCCGGGTATTCAATCCACTCTGTCATGCCAGACCTCCTTGTCCTGTTTGCATTGGAGCTTTGGGCGTAACTTCTCATCAATTATAGCAATTACTATGCTCTGGGGTATATTCTGGCTTTATAGCAGTATGGACTAGTGAAGAAGTGGGATGCCGGTCATGTACAGCCCGGCGATAATGGCGGTGGTTACCACACCAGCTACGCAGGGACCCATGGCGAAGGGCAAGATCATCACCCGTTTGTTGGCTTCGGCGGCGCATTTCTGGGCTACCTTTGCAGTTGTCGGGACGCAGGAAACGCCGGCGATGCCAATTAACGGGTTAAATGGCTCTTTGCTCAGTTTGTGGTATATCAAGCCACCGACCAGCCCGCCGATGCCTGATAGCACCAGTGCCAGTATGCCCAGGAGCAACAGCAGAAGCACTTTGGGGTTGAGGATAACATCCACCCCCAGCAGCGCTCCTAGGGTGAAGCCAAGAAAGAATGTTGCTCCGTAGAGAAGGGGACCGGTGAGGAACTCCACATATCTCTCTATGCCCGCCTCTTTGACAGCCAGACCGAGAAAGAAGGAAGCAAATAAAGGTGCTGCCACCGGAAAGAGCAGGCAGAGAAGACCGCAAGCTGCTACGGCAAAGGCGAACTTGGCGCCTCTGGAAACTTTCGGTATGGAGCGCCAGTCCATATCTACACCGCGCAGCTTTTTAGGCACTATTTTCGCCAGAAACGGAAAGCCGCCATAGCAGATGCTGAGGTAGACATAGGCAACTACGGTTATGGGGACAAAAAGTTCCTTCGCCATCATAAGGGAACCGAAGAGCACCATGGGACCATCGGCGCCACCGACGAGAGCTATTGCGGCTGCCGCGTTGGGCGTTAATCCCAGGGCTATGCCGATGGGCAGGGTCAGTATCGTCCCCAGCTCAGCGCAGGCGGCGATAAAAAAGCTCATGAATGGCTTGGCTAAAAGGTAGTCTATCTCGGTCATGGCACCGATACCCATGAAGACCAGACAGGCGATAAGTCCGTTGCTGAAGGTGAAGGTGTAGATGGGCTGGAGGAAATCGATCTGTAAAATTTGCATCAGTTCTTCGAAATTGCTCACCATGGGGTTCAGGAACAACGTGCCGATGTGCCCGGCTTCATATACCATGAGTCCGCCGTTGACCCCAAGCATGCCGATGCCCAGGGGCACCATCAATATCGGCTCCAGGGTCTTTTTATAGCCCAGGTAGGTGAACAGGCAGCCGAGGGCGATGAGGAACAGTCGGGCGCAGGCGATATGTGGTGCCACGAGGAAAAAAGTATAGATACCCTGAAAGAACTCAAGAACTGGCATTTCCACCTCTTCTCTGCGCTAGGACGCTGATCGCTTTGATCATCGCCGCCACCAGCATGGCAATGGCGAAGGTGAGGGCAAAGGACGCCAGTGCAAACAGGGAGAATTTTAGTAGCAAAGGTAGCTCCCGTGGTGGGATCGTAATATGATAGCTTGTGTCATCAGTGTACGATTATGGTTTACCGCCGGACTATCGGCGCCCTTTCCAAGACTGAACACAGGCTATTCTATGTCTGGTGCTGTCCTTTGTCAATGATCCATGTAGCCCCAAAGGTTCGTACAAGGCAGACTTAGTCATTTGACCTTACGACAGAGCGATCATCGGTTGTCTGTCCAGAGGTATCTTCTTTTTTCGTTCCGCCGGTTCATGCTACGCTGGCTAGCAGTACGCTAGGTTTCTATGTTATCATGGAGAGTGAAAATGAGAGAGGTTACGTACGAGGAATACCGAGAATTTTTTAGAAACCACAAGGAGGTGATTATAGAAGGAACGCCGGTCAAGTTATTAGACTGGGGTGAGCTTAAGCTGCTCGAGCCCAAAGAATTTACCTTGGAGAAAACCACCGTTTGGTCTTTTGAAAATAGAGGGAAATGGGCAACCCACCGTGGCAACTACCGGGCGAACTGGGCGCCGGAAATCCCTAGAAATCTAATTCTCCGTTATACCAGCCCTGGTGATGTGGTTCTCGATCAGATGGTTGGTTCAGGAACGACATTGGTGGAATGCAAACTCCTGGGCAGGAATGGGATTGGGATAGATATAAATCTTGACGCTCTGATGGTGGTGTGGAATAGGCTTGACTTCACTTACGCTAAGACAAATTCGTGGCAGAGACTCTACCTAGGGGATGCCCGTAATTTGGATTTTGATGTAATACCCAAAGAATCAGTAGACCTCATAGCTACTCATCCTCCCTACGCCGACATTGTTTCCTTCTCTAAGCAACAACGGATTGAAGGAGACCTCTCTCATGTGCACTCTATTAACGAGTTTATCGCAGGCATAACAGACATAGCTAAGCAGAGTTTCGATGTACTGAAGCCAGGTAAACACTGCGCCATCTTAATTGGAGACACGCACCGGCATAAACACTATGTTCCTATAGCCTATAGAGTTATGGAAGCCTTTTTAGACGTCGGCTTTATTCTGCGGGAGGATGTAATCAAGAGGCAATGGCATACTCAGACAATGCGCGGACGCTGGAAAGAGACGCATGACCATGACTTTCTCCTCATCTTCCACGAACATCTCTTTATCTTTCGCAAGCCGGGTAAAGGCGAGAGGCTGACCAAGTTCAAGGACAGCATGAAATGGCACTAAGCCTCATCTGAGAAGCGGCGCAATTATTTCAGGGAGCACTAAATGATGAACTTCGAAATTGGGGTGCGTTTCCGAGGTAAGGCAATTCTGGATGTTATTCATCTATCCAATGGGTGGATTATTCTCAAGACAGAGAACGCAAAGTCCGCTAAGGACTTCCGGGTCAAGACAGTGTACCAGGTGTCTCCCACCGTCAGGTCATACACACCCAAACATGCTCACTTCGCAATAGACTTTTATGGAAAGGTCTGCGCCGATAGAAGCGCCGCCGAGAAGGTCTTGCGAGCTATAATTGAGGTTTGGAAGCGCGAACCAGTGGTGAATGTGCTGAGTCAATACCAGAGGCAGGTCACTGGCCTGCCTGGATACTCTCTTGAATATATCCTCCACGCCCTTAACTGGATTTTGGAGCAGGAGGACATCAATTTCGTTGGCAGACCCCCGCAAAAGCAACAAGAGTTGGACAGCGTGCTAGGACGACTCGACATTGTTGTTCCTCCCGGTAGGCTGGGAAGCGAGCTTGCCATATCGCTATTTTGTTCCATCGTTGATGGAGAGCACCCGGTGGACGCCTTTATCAGGGCTAATTTGGACGTGCTTCCTGTAAAGAGGGCTCGAGGAGCGGTTTAAGTCCCTTTTTACTGCCTCATGGGTGATTTAACATAAGGCTTTGGGTGCTCCTAGATAGCTCACCGTTGTGATTGACTGTGGCTTCCGGTCGGTCCTGTCCTGATTTCAGAACGGCGGTCGAATACGGGATGGAGCAATGATGGGTGCTGCTATCTTACGCAAAACAGTTGACGCTACGTTTTGCTTAAGTCTGGTAACTCCAGGAACTAGTCCATTTACTATCTTCATAATGGCACTATTATAGTGTCACTAATCTATCTGAACTAGCTCATGAGCGTGCTCGCCTGGTGGATTGGTGACGCATATTCTATTGCTTTCCCCCTCACTCTAACTCTCTCCCGCAAAGGGGAGAGAGGACCTTTCTGCTGTGGTGTCACCCGTCTACCTGAACGGGCTCATAGAGTGCGTTCACCTGACAGAGTGGCGAGGCACAGCCTTTTTCTTTAAGTTGTCCCCACTGTCTCAGGGCAGATGAGCGTTTGGGATGGTGTGTGGTTACCGGAGTCTTCAGGTGCGCCCCCTTCAGCTTCTTGAATACAGAACAGGAGCACTGCTAGACGCGGCGCCACTTCCACTTACCGGTGCGGAAGTAGACAAGGATTATAGCTGCGCCGATGAGCATGCTTGCGGTTATCGCCCAGCGTACGCCTACGGCACCGCTGCTTGTATGGTGGGACAGGAAGTAGGCTAGCGGCACCGTGACCAGCCAGGTGGTGGTGATGCTGATTACCATTGGGGGTACGGTGTCGCCAGCACCCTGCAGTCCGCTCATCAGCACAAACAGGAACCCCATGACAATCCAGCCTAGCATGGCGATGTAGATGAATTGTCTGGCTAGAATATCTACGGCGGGTTCGGCACTGAAGAGGTGAACGACTGGACCGATCCAGATAAAGATCACAAGTGAGACTGCAATTACAAAAGCTTCCACGAACGCCACTGCTATCCAGGCGCTCCTCTCTGCCCTTTCCGGCTGCCTGGCACCAAGGTTCTGCCCAACCAGCACGCCAGCTCCCATAGCAAACGACATCGCTGGCATAAAGATGAACATCTCCAGCCTCATGGTGATGACGTGTGCAGCCAGGGCAGCGGCACCGAATAGCGCCATGAATATTTGCAGGATAAACTGGTTCAGGCTCTGTTGTACACCGGTGACAGAGGCTGGCAGCCCGATGCGCAAAATGCGCCATATAATGCCAGCATCAAAGCGGAATCCTCTAAAGCTGAGACTTATTCTTGACCTGGCGGTGAGAAGCACTCCCAGCCCCAGGACCACACCGAGACCCTGGGCAATAACACCTGTATAGGCGGCTCCACTGACGCCCAGCTCAGGGAAAATCCACCAGCCAAAGATGAGGAAAGGGCAAAGTATTATGTGGAGAAGACGATATATGATGGCGATCCACATCGGGTTCATGGGGTCGCCTGAAGCTTGCATAATGGCATCCAGCATCATACGGAAGACCATTGTGGCGCCGCCGATGAAGGCAATGCTAAGGTACGCCGTTCCCAGCCTTACAATCTCCGGGTCCGGGGTAATTAGCCTGAGTATTTCTTCACTGAAAAAGTGCCCGATAATCGCCATTGCAGCAGCAAGCATCGCCGAAATAACAATGGACTGCTGAGCTACAAGATGGGCGGTCTCCATATCCTTAGAGCCAATAGCGCGAGCAATGAGAGCGCGCATTCCCTGAAATAGGCCCATCATAAGGCTCATCATAAACTGCATTGCTACGCCGGATATTCCGACGCCGGCAACTGCGGCTGCTCCCAGTCTGCCAACCCATATGATGTCTATAGTGGGACCTAATGCCATCACCGTCTGGGTAACAGCCATCGGCCAGGAGAGAAGAAGGACATTCTTCAGAATGCTCCCTTCAGTCCAGTCACGATGGGCTATATCTTTTCTACCTGGTGGGGGAAATGCTCTTACCGTGTCCTTATCCACCATTTCTTCAAAACAAAGGGGCTACAGAGAGAGTGCCGATGGTTTTCTTTTCTGCCCATTATAAGCCATTTTGCTTTGCAATATCTTCCCAGCCTTGAGCGTCCAGCTCACAGGGCTACTCCGAATACCATGGTTTTTGAGGTGAACCAAGAGGTAAACCGGAGTAATTTTACCGCTATATATCCTTGTGTTTCCACCTGCCTAGCTGGAAGTATACGAGGTAAAAGACAGCTCTACACAGCATGCCGGTCACGAGTGCCCAGCGGACTCCATATACTCCCAGGTCCCCGACTTGGGTCAAGAAATGTGCCAGCGGTACCTGTACACCCCACACCGTTACCAGGTTAACTAACATAACTGGCAAGGTATCACCAACCCCATTCAGGCATTGTGACAATACGATAATCAGCCCCGCCGTTACCAGGGCAACTATTTCTATCCTGAGAAAGGTAGCAGCTATGTCTATTACTTTGGTCTGTGGGGTAAAAATGCGGACTATGCCCTCAGCCCAGAACCAGATTACTGTTGAAATGAGGAGCATAAGAGCCGAACTGATAGCAACTCCTAGCCAGGCAGTCTTCTGTGCCCGGTCCGGTTGTCCTGCTCCTACATTCTGTCCTACCAGAATGCCAGCCCCCATTGCCCAAGCCATGATGGGTAGATATATAATCATGTCTATTCTGGCGTGTATGGAGTGGGCTGCCACAGCGATGGTGCCGAATGGGACGACAAACCACATCACTATCAGTTGCGCGAAACTTCTTTCCATGCTGGTAATGGACGCTGGTGCACCGATCTTTACTATGCGCCAGACCATATCAAAGTCAAAATTGAAGTTTCTAAAAGTCAATTGCAAACGGGACTGTCCGCTAAGAAGTATCCATAAGCCGATAGATGCCGCTACGCTCTGTGCAACAACGCCGGACAAGGCAGCACCGCTTATTCCCAGCCGGGGGAAAAGCCACCAACCGTAGACCAAAAAGGGACAAAGGACAGCATGTAAAGCTGTATATACAGCGATTATTTTCATCGGGGTCACCGTGTCTCCCGATGCCTCAAGTATGGCGTCGTTTGTATTGCGCAGCGTCATGAATACTGCTGCTACGAAAGCTATCCGGATATACGGAGCACCCTGGGTGGCAACTTCGGATTCCACTCCTAAAAGGAGCAGTATCTCCTCGGCTAACGAGGCACCTATTGCTGCGAGGACTGTAGCCAGGATGATGCTGACTACATAGCCTTGCTGGGCTGCATGATTAGCAGCCTCCTTGTCGCCGGCTCCAACAAGGCGGGCTATCATGGCTCTCAGACCTACCGTAAGTCCCATGGTCAGTGACTCTGCCACCATGACAGCCAGGGTGCCGATGCCTACTCCGGCAATGGGGGCAGCCCCTAGCCTGCCCACCACCATCATGTCGACTACAGGGCGCAAAGCCACGAGCCCCCTGCTAACAAGCATTGGCCAGGATAAGGATAGCAGGTTGCTTATGATGCCGCCCTGTGTCCAGTCCCGTTCTAAGGCTCTTCCTGTTGCCATCTTGTGTGAGCCAGACGCCCTTTTTGGTCTCAGTTATGCCGGATGTTTCGCAGGTATGCCATAGCAGCGCCCGTTCATCGTCTGGGTGACAAGGTTATTTTTCCCAAATTTAAGGGTTTATTGACGGAAATCTAAATTTGAGACCTTGTAAATATACTGTACCGCGGTCCCGTATTACGGAAGCACCGATTCGTAGTCACCCCAGGCATCAAGCTCTTCGCGATATGGGTCCAGCTCTACCCGGCAGGGGATATCAAAGAGCATGGTGGCACGCCTTTCGGGGGTATAAGGCTCCCATCTAGGGATGCCAGGGTGGTTCGGGTCTCCACTTCGGGCAAAGGCAGTCCACGTCTCACTCATTATGCGTGCCATCTCATACCTGTCAGGACGGGAGCCGGTAAATGGCACGTCATCTATGTTGTCAAATATAAATGAGATTTCGACCCCGTGACCTGCTTTGAAAAGCCCGCCCATGAAATCAGACTGATAGTTAAATATATACATAAAGACCGGTGCTGTTCCGCCCACCGCTTTACGCTCGGCAAGTTTGATAGACGACATCCGGAACGGTTCGGTGCTAATTCCAATCAGCAAGTCCCAGGGGGTAGCCTCGGGGCGCGTCTTCTTATAGGTGTTGAGTACCTTGTCCAGGTTTTTACCCAGCATGGGAGCAAGGCGTTCGCGCAATTCGGGTTCGGTAAGTCGCCTTCTTCTGGGGTCTCCCGCCAGGAAGGTCGCTGATTCATCGCGGGTTGTGCCGATGATAAGCGGTACATCCGCTGCAGTTGGCGCAGCTACCGGGTCGAACGGGTGCCAGGGGAGATAATGTCCATCCACCACAGGGGCGAAAGCCATTATAGCTGATGTAGGAGCACCTATTATGCTGGTGCGACGGCTTACGGACGGCAGCCTGGTAACGGCATCCAGTATTTGTTGGGCTGGCAACTGCTGGAGTTTATCGAGTTCATTCTTCTTGAGACCGAGTTCTGATAGCAGGCGCTCAGCAACTTCTGTAGCCTCTTTGCGCTCTACGCCACGAATTCCCGGACCGCTCTGGATAACAGCCCGGTTGAACAGACCTTTGGCGCCGGGCATAGCCAGAAGCTTGGATACCTTGCTCCCGCCGCCAGACTCACCAAAGATCATCACCCGGCTCGGGTCGCCGCCGAAGGTTTCGATATTGTCCTGGACCCATTTGAGAGCCAGCACTGCGTCTAACATTCCGGCTACCCCAGAGCCGGACCACTCCTCCCCGCCGATCTCTTCCAGATATAAATAGCCGAACACATTTAGCCTGTGGTTAATGGTGACCACCACATTACCATGTCTGGCAAGCTCGGCACCGATATACATCGTTTCTGAGCCTGCCCCTTGAGCGAAGCCACGACCGTGCAACCAGACCATGACCGGGTGTTTGCTGCCGTCTTTCAGGTTCGGAGTCCACACGTTAAGCACCAGGCAGTCTTCGCTCTGAGGGAGGTACCTGACGAACCCTGAAACACGACGATTGGCATACGGACGGGTCTCATCAGCCAGCGGTCCCCCTATCTGTGGACAGATGGGACCGAAATCGCCAGCGTCACGCACCCCTGCCCATGGCTTGACCGGTTCCGGTGGCAGGAAACGGCGTTTACCACCTGTTGGCGCTCCGTAGGGAATGCCCTTGAAAGCAAAGACACCCTTCTCTTTGATACCACAGATTTTTCCTCCGGTAGTCTCAACGATGATGTCTTCCATATTTAATTTACCCTCCCTTTTGTATTTGTGAACAGGCGCAACGACTTTAAATAAGCTTGAGGATGCCGTGCCTGTAATGGCGTATTATATACCAATTGTTTCAGGTAAGTGTACCTGTCAGCAGCTTCGCCAGACATACTATCATTGCTCTAATTTTGTGTCCGCCTTCTTGCGGTGTGCCCACAAAACAGGTGGCGAGGCTGGGTGTGGTCCAGCGGGGTGCTGTTTACAAAGCACGGGCGTTTGGTTATGATTTGCCCGTGGGCTGGCTACTTCACCGTTTATCCTGGATTGACCTCTATGGCTGGCTCTGCACTCAAAGCGGTCACATTTCTAGTTAACTTGGTTGAAAAAAATGGAGGTGAGAGGAAATGGACTTTCAGTTGACTGAAGAGCAGAAGATGCTGAAGAAGATGGTGCACGATTTTGCCGAAAAGGAGTTGCGCGATAAGGTGGCGGGCTGGGAGGCAAGAGGGGAGCGGCTGCCGCATGAATATGTGAAAATGATGGCTGGGCTAGGACTTCTGGGGTTATGTCTGCCGGTGGGGTATGGCGGGCAGGGGCGGTCAGCATTTGAGGCTATTCTAGCCATCGAGGAGCTGGCACGGGTGTCACATCTGTGTGCCTCGCCAGTGTTTGAGTCCAATGTGGGACCGGTCAAAGTGATAGAGCAGTTCGGCACCGAGGAGCAGAAACGGAAATACATACCACCGATATGCCGTGGCGAGTCTATGATTTCCGTTGCCATGACAGAGCCGGAGGCTGGCTCAGCCCTTACCGACCTTGCCACCAGGGCGGTGCTCGATGGTGACTATTATATCGTGAATGGGCAGAAGCGTTTTATCAGCGGAGGTGGTGAATCGGATGTCTATGTGGTCTATGTGCGGCTGAGTGAGCAGAAGGGGGCTAAAGGCATCGGTGGTCTGATAATAGAAAAGGGGACACCCGGTTTTTCCTTCGGTAAGCAGGAGCAGTTTATGGGCTTAAGGGGGATGGCTTCCTGCGACCTTTTCTTTGACAATTGCCGAGTACCTAAAGAGAATCTGGTGGTGAAGGAGGGTGAGTTTAGAAAGCTGATGCTGGCATTTGATCTGGAGCGCTGCGGCAACGCCACTATGTGTCTGGGCATAGCCCAGGGGGCTCTGGAGGTGGCAATGGAGTACTCCCAGCAGAGGAAACAGTGGGGCAAGGAGATATGCGAATTTCAAGCCGTCCAGTTCATGCTCGCCGAGATGGCTATGAAAGTGGAGGCTGCCCGTCTTTTAATCTACCGGGCGGTGGTGAATGCCGGGGTGGGACTGCCTTCTCCTCTGGAAGCCAGCGTGGCGAAGTGTTTTGCCAATCAGATGGTCAGAGAGGTCACCGCCATGGCGGTACAGATACACGGCGGGTACGGGTACTCTAAGGAATATCCCGTGGAGAGGATGATGCGGGATGGCTGGGGGTGGGGAATCGCCGGCGGCACCATAGAAATACAGAAGATTACCATAGCGTCCCAGTTGCTGGGGCGCAGGTTTGACCAGCGGCGCTAGAGCAAGTTAGGTTAGGGGGCGGCTTAGCTGTGTTGTGGGTAGCTGGGCTCGTTCAGATAGATGTGGGTGGCGCAGGGGGCATAGTAGGGCGGGAAGGGCGCTGGGCACTTTATCACCCTCACCTTAGTCCTCTCTCCCCCTGCGGGAGAGAGTTAGAGTGAGCGGGTCACCCTCACCTTAGTCCTCTCCCGTCAAGGGAGAGGGAACTAGAGTCCTCTCTCCCCTCGAGGGAGAGAGTTAGAGTGAGGGGGAACAAAGATAATATTTGTCACTGATCTATCGGACGAGCACTGCGACTTGACTTGCCCCGAATTTAGAAGTACTATTAACAGA
>Ga0209102_1000697_pt1 | contig 20867 bp, 21 predicted proteins | sample ConPoolayeHmetaG_FD_185483 | JGI IMG/M metagenome (GOLD analysis project Ga0209102, IMG submission 185483) | Hot spring microbial mat communities from California, USA to study Microbial Dark Matter (Phase II) - Cone Pool mat layer H metaG... ...
CAAGCCCTGATTAGCCGAGACGACTTAAAGAGCGTTACCAACGCCCTACGGAGAGCCAAGAGGGCGAGGATTAGCTTTGAGCCTAGCGGAAGCCTAGACAGTAAAAACCTTGTCCTTGATACCGAGCTAATACGCTATAAGTGGAATGGCGTCAATGGCACTTATCCCGACTGGCAGAAGCTAATCCCTACCGAGTTTAAGGTTACCGCCCACCTTGACGCTATTGAGGCGTTGAAAGCCCTCCAGTCGTTAAAGGCGATAGCCGATAATCCCAAAGCCTACCCGATAGACATTACCATTGGCGACGGTAAGATAGTGATGGCTAATCCCGATGATAAGGCACAAGCCGAAGTCAAAGCCGATGCCGATGGTGAGATGTATATCAGGGTAGATGGCACTTACCTAGCCCAAGTCCTGAAAGCCTTTGGTGGTATGGTGGACTTCAGGCTATCAAGCCCAACAAGCCCAATGCTCTTTAGCCAAGATGGTTATCAAGTGGTGGTTATGCCGATGGTTAGCGAGAAGGCAAAAGAGTATGAGGCAAAGAGGCAAGCCGAGACCACTGCTACTACCGAAGCCCAGCCAGCCGAAGCGGTAACCGATGAGGAAGGGGAAGGGGTAGCAGGAGAGCCTACCGATGAGGAAGCCGAAAAGCCGAAACGCAAGCGGAAGGCGAAAGAGCCTGTAACCGTAGCATAGACCGTTTCGCCAAAACAGAAGCCACGCACGAAAGCGGGGTATAAGCCCCGCTTTTTTGCTTTTTAGGGGTATTCCTGCCCCGAGCGGGGCGGGGATACCCCTCTTCTATTGCGTGGCTAGAAAGGGGGTAACGATGTCAGTCAGGCACGAACTGGCAAGCTGGATAGAGACCGACCTCATAGCGGAGGCTATCCTTGATGAGCTTGAGTGCCAAGAGGTAGAGCCGACGCTAGAAAATGGTAAGACTATCTGGCTGGATGTGCTGGAGAGCGAATTGAGCCAAGCTATACACTCCAGCGTCAAGGCAAAATTTAATCTTGGCTAGAGGGGGGGAAAGCAGTGGAACACCTAAAGGATAAAGACATCCTGAATCCAGACGAATTTAAGACAGTATTCTGTCAGCACTGCCACGAATATGAGGAGTGTCCGAGGGACTATAAGAAGATGCTCGGATGCAAGGCGTTTGTGGACACTGGGCTTTGGGACAAATTCTACAGGAAGAATTAGACAAAACTGAATAGCGAAAGAGGGGCTGACCGCCCCTCTCAGGTAAGGGGATCGGGAAGCCCTGGGGGAGACCGACCCCCTTACTTTTTGGTCGGTTCGTAGGGAGAGCTAACCCATTCACTCTGGCACCTAGCCTCGGTTAAGTGCCAGGGATGAGCGGGCTAGACCCGCTCAAGCTATAGGGCTACCCATGCCCAAAATCAGGGCTAGAAAAGGGGTGAGTAAGGATGCCTATAAGGTGGAGTGCTACAAAGGTAAATGAGGCTATGGATGAAGTAGAGCACCAGATTAGTCTGTCCGAGGCATTTCTTAGTGAAGCCAGAGCAAAGGCAAGTAACGCAAGAACCATAGCTAATCTACCGGGCTATATTGATGACCGCCTCTCACGGCTAATCTGGGAGATTGAGCGGATAGAGCGTGTCAAAGACGCTATCAAAGCTGTCCGTAGCGCCATCCCAGAAGGGGCGATTGAGGCGGAAAGGAAAAGGGCAAGGCACGGCAACCAGCAAGCCCTTATCTAAGAATCGCCGAAACTGCCTTTCCTTCAAGGGAGAGGAAAGGGTAACTATTGCCAGAATCAGGAGGAAAGGGGTGATTTTATGACGGGTCAGCTGGGTCTCTTTGAAAAGGCGGGGGTCAAGCTGGAGAAGCCAGAACCGATGACCACGATGCGGGTAGGCTCAAGGGTAGTTCAAATCCCGCTCCGCAAGAAGCGGAGAGAGGCTATCAAGCGGCTGATGGAAATCCTTAGCGAGCTCCATGGGAAGGACATCTACATCGGCTCGTATGACGCCGGAGGGAGGCACTTCTGGCTTGACAACCTCAAGCTCCCCAGACTCAAGCTGGATTTCTATCCCATGCGACTACGGGATGACCAGCACTACATCCCCAGCGTCATTGTCCTGTGGGGCAGCCGAAGTGCACAGGTCAGGATATTTACTGATTACCTCGTAGCTGTGCGGGAACAGGAATACCAGGGCTACTGGCACTACTTGCTTGATTTCCGCAACGGCACCTGGGAACACCCAATAGACAACTATAGGTGCCATTATGCCTGTCTGACCATAACCAGGTTCAAGGACTAAGAGAGGTGGCGACTCTCTTAGTCCAAAGGGCAATTATTGCCAAAAACACGAACATGAAGGCGCTCAAGGGTGAAGGGATGACTGGCACAGACGCCGAAGCTTGCGTCTACCTGATGACTGTTTCCTTCACTCAGCCCATGGATAGCGATTGGAACCAGATATACCCCCCTTTTTGTCTTTTTCATGGTCAATTTCAGTAGCTGACCAGAGGGAGTAAAGAAATTATGTTATCCACTCCGGAACGGGCTTATTTTTGGACTAAGAAGCGTGTCTCAACCCTTCCGGCGCTTTGTCGGCGCCTTCCTGACGTATTTCCGCTCCCTTCTCTTTTCCCGGAAGTATTCCAGCCCCCGCTGTGGATAAAGGGTAAGCTGGGGATTTGACCACTGGTAATCTGGCGCCTCTTTACCCTTCTGCGTCAGGCGGTAATATCTCCTTGGCGGAGCGTCCGGATAGTCGGGCATGACCTCCTGCACCGAGCTCCTTTCCTCTTTTCCGGCAAATTCAACCCATCCGAGCTGCTTGAGCCAGTGAAAATAACGCTGAAATGAGTGATAACGAGCCTTCACCAGCTTGTAAGGGATACGTCTCAGGTGCCAGTCCACCCTCTGGGCGTATTCCTGTTCGGTATATGGCCCTTTGCCAGCCCTGACGCGGTCGTCATTTTCCCAGGCGACGGCATCATCGGCATAGGCGCGATGCAAGGCGAGCTTGTAATGGTAGAAAATGTCCTCCTGGCAGGCGCCGACCTCGGGGTCAATCTTAATTGAGCCTTCGGGGGCATGACCCAATAAGAATTCCCGAATAAACCAACCGCAGCCAAACGGCCTGAGAAATCCTCCTCTATTTGGTCTCAATGGCAAAGTCATGTCTATTCTGCCCCTCCGGCGTCATAATAGAATGTTCGTACTCTGCATACAGGGCACCATGTGGTGTGTCCCCCACGGCAGGGCTTCTGTTCTAACTGGTGATGGCAGAGCTTACCTCCGAAACGGAGCCGCTCCAAAAGCTGCGAATTGTCAAAGAAGGTTATCGCCCCGCACCTCAAGCAGTGGGCCATGTAACCCCTCTCCAGTTCGAAGATGCGAGCCTTTTCCCCGCAGGGGCAGTCCAGCGAAAATTTAGTTGGGCTTTTCTTTGTTGCTTTCTTTCTTGCCATCTCAATCCTCACGGTAACAGCTTAAGTGGTGTGCTAGGCGGCTGGGCTACGGCAGCGTAAGCGTTCTTATCAGGCTCAACAAGAGTCAGGCCGCACCAGGGACATTTATAGACGCTGGTTGCCACGCCACCCGGTCGAAGAACCCAGAATAAAGCACCACACCACAGGCAGTGGTGAAAGGTTAAATGATCACTGCCGCCCAGATACTCGATAAGTGGTCGCAGATGGACATAGCGATGGTAAAAGCCTACCAGCTCACTTTTTTCAGCTATCTCAGCTTTGAGCTGGGATAAAAGTAGCTGGTGCTCTTCTATCTCTTTCTCTTGGCGAGATAGGACGCCTTCCAGATAGCGCCGCTTGTCCTCAACGGTCTTTATCTCCGTTTCGAGTGCCGCCAGATAGCTGGTGAGCTTCCCATGTTTCTTAAGTGCCTCAGCCAGCCTTTCACGAGCGCTCGCATAGCTAGCAAACTCTGCGGCTAGACCAAGAGCGAGTTCAAGAGTGAAACCGTGCTTTGTTACCTCCTGTTTTGTCTGGCCGGCAGTGGCAATCTCTGCCTCGGTAACATCAGCCTTTTGCCGGTATTCGGCCAGTTCTTCTTCGATGCGCTTCCTTTCCCTTGCCGCCTTCTTCTGGAAGGTTGTGAGAGCCTTTTCCTCGCTTTCTTTTTCTTGCCTTAGCTTCTCTAGTTGCGCCGCAGCATCCTGGACCGCCTTGACGAGTTCCTGGCCTCTCTTCTCAATTGCCTTTTGATGCTCGTTTAGTGCCTCCAATCGGCCATTTTGGGCAGTCAGCTTCCGCTTGAGTTTCTCATTCTCGTGTAGGAGCTGACCGTGCGCTTCCAGAGCCTCACTCAAGGTGATGCCCGTTTCCTTCTCTAGCTTCTGGAGGCCTTTTACAGTTTCCAAGTAGCCGGGGTCTGCGACGTGTCTCTCCAGTTCGATCAAGCTTTGAAACTGCTCTTCACTAAAACCGGGGTTGAACACGCGCGCTGCCCTGATAACCTCTTTTAGCTCCTCTGCTGTGAATTCGTTTGCCATCATTATCCTCTCTTTCCTTCATTTTGCAGAATGACCCGTATCGCCTCCTCCAGCGTCTGGTCGGCCCTCAGATATGGCCCAGCACGGGCGACCATCTCTTTTGCTTCACTTAGCTGATATGCCATTGCCTCCAAAGCGCTAAGCAACTGTTCATACGTCCACCGCTGCTGGCCAAGCGGGAGAGCTTTTACAGTGCCCATAGACTGCAAGCCCAGCAAGCTGCCAACGACCAGAGGCATTATGCTTCTTCCCGGGGAGCCAAACTCTTGAACCCATGCCGCCACCGATTTGCGTTTCAATACCTCCGAGAGCCTCGCCAGAAAATCGTCAGGAAGCTGCACTGGCTTGGACCCGGGTACTTCCCAGGTGGTGCTGCCGGCGCTTCTGGCTAATATGGTAAATCGGCCGAGGTCATCGTCAAGGATAGCCTGGAGCAACAGAATGGGGATAACCAACGTTTGCGACTTCCTCATGGGGCCGACCAGCGTCACCGGATAATAGTCAGCAGCCGTCTCCACATCTCCCGCCGCCACGATGTATCTCTTAAGGTCAATGGTGACTTGCGGAGTGCCCCTGCTATCGTAGCCAGGTCTCGGAACGGAGATGCACCACCAATTTCCATCCCAGGTGGGATTACCCCGATACTTCCCTCGAATCGCAGCCATAATATCCCTTTCGGCTTCGGAACGGAGCTGGATGACGTCTACCTCCTCAAATAGCACAGCAACCGACACAGACATATCGTCTGCCCCGGCCTCACTAAAGGCCAGTTCAGCAGCTTCCCTGAAATTCCTCACGCGTTTACCCGGCAATATCTTCATTGACTCTTACCTCCATGTGACACAAGCTCGACCGATTTGAGGAAATCACTAATAGCGAGGAGAAATTCCTGAATGTCTTTGGTTTCTAAAGGTTGAGGCGACCGGCAAGACCGAGCCGAGCGGGATACAGGACTCATACCCGCCGGCGCCATCGAGGGTCTATTACCGGCTGACCGAGGCTGGGAAGAAGGCTACCCTGGCTGAGGTGAGTAATCCGCTCAGGCTGCTGTACCCGGAGTTTGACAGTGCATATTTTAAGGAAAAACGGAGCGGCAGGAGGTATTACAGTAAAAAGAAGAAATAGGTCAACCTATGCTCTTGATTTTCTGCTTTTCACTCTTTATAATGAGCATATACTCGTTAGTGGGAGCGATAATGTAATGTTTAACCCTCATCTCATATTTACAGTTAACCAGAAAGTCCTGAGTCTTTTTGCCAAGTTCTCGGACAAAGAGTTTTACGAAAGACAGATTGCCCGTAAGCTTGGCATAGGTTACAGTTCCGCCAACGGCGCCCTTAACGAGCTGTATTCTTCAGGCGTGATTAAACGGAGGCGAGAGGGGAAAATGTACTTCTATTCTATCGACCGTTCTAACCCTATCGTCATCGTCTTGAAGAAACTGGTGAACTTATTATTGATTGAATCTCTGGTGGAAGAGCTTAAGAATACTTCTAATCGTATCATCCTGTACGGTAGCTGTGCCCAGGGAACCGACAATTCCGGAAGTGATATGGACCTATTTGTGATGACGAATAACAAGGACAGCGTCATGGAAACTCTAAGCAATTTCAAGTTCCCCAAGGGATTTGAAGATATCCGCGTTCAGGCTGTAATCAAGACTCCGGTTGAACTTCTGGAAATGAAGGGGCCGGAGCAGGCGTTTATTGAAGAAGTTGAACAGGGAATCGTCCTATGGGAGAAGGCTGGCAGTGAATCAAGAGTTTAAACAATGCCTTGATAACGGCAAAATCATTTCTTTCCCCAAAGGCAAAAAGCTCGTCGGAAAAGAGCTATCGGTGGCCCGCAGTGACCTGCTGGATGCCAAGGCCGGCTACGAAAACCAGCGCTACAAGTGGTCAACGATTCAAGCATATTACGCCATGTTTCATGCTGCTAGGGCTCTCATTTACTCCCACGGCTACCGGGAAAAGAGCCACTTTTGCCTTTCCGTCGCCCTGAGAGCTTTGTTCATCGATGAAGGCAAACTGGATACTCAAACCGGACGGGACTTTCTTAACGCTATGAATCTCCGTGAGGCGGCCGACTACGAAGCCGAGTTTTCCGCGGAGGGGGCGAAAGCGGTTATCGCCTCCGCCGAAAGATTTATCGAGAAGGCAACCGCAGTTCTGGGTATTAAAGAGTGAATTCTGGAAAAGGTCGATTCAATGAGTGAGCAGGAAAGTAAACCATCATCGCCCCAGCCAGAGTCACGGTTTCTAAACCGTGGCCTGTTTTCGGACCACTTTCTGAAAGCACGTTTGCCCGAATGGAAGGAATGGCAGTGCGATACAGAGCTGAATGAGTTTCGCAAGAAATTGGTATCGCTGTATGAATCGACGAAAGCAATATTACCCGATGCAAACGAACCTCAGACCGAAAAGGAGTTCATCCAGCCGGCTCTTGAGCTTCTCGGTTATGCTAGTAGCTATATCGTCCAGGCCCCTACCCAGGTAGGCGAACATACCAACCGTCCTGACTATGCACTGTTCCCGGACCAAACGGCAAAGAACAAGGCATATGGGAAGCTCAAAGACAATGACTACACGCTGTGCATCGGCGTGGCTGATGCCAAGTACTGGGAGCGGGAGCTTGATTTAGCCAAGACCAGCCCCCGGGATACCTTCACCAACCAGAATCCATCTTTCCAGATTCACCAGTATCTCGTCGGCACGAAACAGACCTGGGGTATCCTTACTAACGGCAGGCTGTGGCGACTATATTGTGCTAAGTCGCATCTACCTCTTGGCAACTATTACCAGGTTGATTTGCTTCAGCTTCTTGATGCTCCTGAAGAAGCCCTCAAATATTTTTACCTCTTCTTCCGCAAAGCAGCCTTAATCCAGATTGATGGTAAGTCGTTCCTCGACCGGGTGCTGGAGGACAGCAACCAGTATGCCGTAGAACTTGAAGCCGACATCAAAGAGCGCGCCTACGAGGTGGTGGAACTGCTGTGCCGCGGCTTCGCCGCCGGTTTTTCGCCGAACCAGCTTACCGGGCAAACTTTGAGAGATATCTATGACAATTCCCTGACCCTTCTCTATCGCCTGCTCTTCGTCTTCTACGCCGAAGCCAGAGACCTGCTGCCTCTGACTGCGAATCAAACATATCGTGATAAGTACAGTCTCCACAGGCTGACGCAGGAAATTGATGAGACTCTGGCTAAGGGCTATCAGCTCAGCGCGAAGTCAACTGTCTACTACAATCGTGCCAGAGACTTGTTCAAACTGATAAACGAAGGCGACCCTGACCTGGGCGTGCCCGAATATAACGGTGGGCTTTTTGACCCCGAAGAACATCCATTCCTTGAAAATCATTCTATTGCCGATGCCTTCCTGGTCAAGGCTATTCACCAATTGGCGCGGATTCCTGATAAAAAGCTGGAGCGTGAGGTAGCCGTTGATTACAACACCCTCAGCGAGCGGCACCTGGGCAGCATCTATGAGGGGCTATTGGAGTTTAAGCCGCGGATAGCTGACTCCGACCTGGTAACTATCAAAGAGAAGGGCAGCATAAAATACGCTCCGGCTGATAAACATCAGGAAAAGAAGGTGACCTACAAGAAAGGCGAGCTGTATCTGGCTAATGACAAGGGAGAGCGAAAAGCCAGCGGCTCATACTACACTCCGGAGTACATCGTCAATTATATCGTGGAAAACACCCTTGACCCCCTCACCAGGGAAGCCCAGGAAAAGGTCAAGGCATTAAAGCCGGGAGTCGATAAAGCTATAGCCAAGTGGGAGAAGCTGAAGGAGCAGAAACAGGGTCTGGAACCGACCGAGAAGTATGACCGCGCAATTGCCGAAGAGCGGGAGAAGCTCCTGAAACCATACCTATCCTTGAAGGTGCTCGACCCGGCCATGGGCAGCGGGCATTTCCTGGCAAGGGCCACCGATTACCTTGCCGAGTCTATCGCGACTGACCCGTATATCAAACCGCCGGGCGAAATCGGCGAGGACTCGGAGCTTACATACTGGCGACGGCGAGTGGTGGAAAGCTGTATCTACGGCGTTGACCTGAATCCCCTTGCCGTTGAGCTTGCCAAGCTGACATTATGGCTGAAAACGATGGCTAAATCCAAGCCTCTTTCCTTCCTCAATCACCACCTGTGTGTCGGCAATAGCCTTATCGGCGCCAGGGTGGCAGACCTTGATGAGATACCGAAAGCAAAGCCCAGGCGAGGCAAAGCGGTTGACCTCAGCCGGGCGCCGGTGCAACTGGGGCTTTTCCAGGAGGCCTTCAATAAAAAACTCTATGACCTGCTCCAGAACCGGGCACTTATTGCCCAGCTACCCACCGAAACGCTGGAGGACGTTCACAGCAAAGAGAAGTGGGAGCGTGACTTTGAGCACAATATGCGGCGCTTCCGCATCCTAGCTGACCTCTGGTTAAGCACCTATTTCGGCAACGATGTTGCCTGGGATACATACAATACACTTGTCGAGAATCTGCAAGCGCCGGAACCTGATTGGGAGAAACTGCTGCAAAAAGAGGCTGTCCAAAAGGCAATAGCTATGGGTGAGGAGAGGCGCTTCTTCCACTGGGAGCTTGAGTTCCCCGAAGTGTTCTATGATACTAATGGCAACCGCAAGGCAAACGCTGGCTTTGACGCCGTGATAGGCAATCCGCCGTATGTTTTGGAGGCAAGAGATAACGCTGAACTTTTCCGCGAACTCAAACGACACCCCATATTGGCGGAATACTACGAAAAGAACATCGATATCTTTTGTTTCTTCTCCGATTCAGCACTAGACGTGCTGGCATCAAGAGGAGTACACAGCTTTATAGTTCCCATTTACTGGGTAGACAGAACAGGGTGCACCAAGATGCGCCAAAAACTTTTTAAAGAGGGAACTCTGCAATTGATAGTAGATTTTGATGATTACCCTGTTTTTGAAGAAGCATTGGGACATCACAGTTCAATATATCAAATTACCAAGAAGCTGGACAAGCAAAGTCCGCAGTACCATATTGAAATTGAGGTAGACCATTCTCTGCCTAGAGATGCACAACGGTTTTCGGTCATCGCTCAGCTAAAGACAAAAGAACCTAAGCGGGTATTATTTTATCTGAGCAATGGAAAGCTGCTAATCAGTTCCATCGGGCAGGTAAATGTGGCGGGGCATTTAGAGAGCTTACACCATTTCCACTTGGGAAAAGTGAATCTTATGAGAGGAGTGGATACATCCCCAAGTGACTATGAGGGACACGGCGTTTTCGTACTGTCAGAGAGCGAATACCGAGACATAATTCCCGTTTTGAATGTCAAAGAGAAGGAACTCCTTAAGCCGTTCTATTTTGCATATCAAATTGATGCCTATTATTTCGAACCAATCAATACACATTGGTTAATTTATACGGATAAAGACCGTAGGCATAAACTTGAGTCGCACCCTGAAGAATACCCTCATATTATTTCCCATCTGGGGAAATATTCCCATGTCATCACCTCTGATAACAAGCCGTACGGATTGCATAGACCGAAGGATGAACAAGGGTTTTTAAATAGCAACAAACTGGTTTTTGTGCGGAAAACCATGCGTCCCCGGTTTGCGTTTTGTCCTGTTCCGTTCTTTTGCGATGAATCGACCTACATAATTCTACCTGGCACGGAAGGTCATTCACTACAATATTTACTTAGCATCTTAAATTCAGCTTTATTCCATTGGTGGTGCTCGCAACATAAGACCCATGGAAGTCAATTGCAGATAGACAAAGAAATAGTGTTGGGGATGCCTATCCGTCGTGTCAACTTCACCACCCCTGAGAAGGAACGCAAACAGCTGCAAGAGAAGGGCAAAGAGCTGTATCAACGATATCTGGTGAGCCGTGACTGGGGCGAGGTTCTTGTTTTTGTGGCTGAGTGCCTACCGCAGAAAGCCGATGGCACGCCGGACATGGAGCATGAGAAGTCAGACGTGGTGCATGACCTGCTGGCTTTCTTGGCCGAGGAAATGACCCGGGTGAATAAAGAAAAACAGTCAAAGATTAAGGGATTCTTGACCTGGTTGGAAAAGGAAATACTCAAAGGCTCCGTTGAGGACCAGAAAAATAAGACTAAGATTAAAGATTTCCATAACGGCACTTTTGAGGCCCTGCTGGACGTCCTCAAAAAGAATAAGGTTGTTCCTGACCCGTGCCCGTCAAGTATCCGAGATACCATAGCCAGCGAATTCTCCGCGGCGGTGAACGCCATCACTCCCCTCAAAACTCAGATTGAAGCAACCGATGACCTTATTGACCAAATTGTCTACAGGCTCTACGGGCTTACCGACGCGGAGATAGCTATTGTGGAGGGAGCTAAAACCAGTTGAAATAAGTGAATCCTATTGAACGGGAGCTTTGATTTGGTCGTAAATAGAGAAAGAAAAAGCAAGTTCGTCAGGCTTTTTGATAAGACACCACCGGGGGTGTGCTGCCCTCACTTTTATGAACTGATACTGTCTAACGGCTGTCCTTATGACTGCTCTTATTGCTACCTCCGTCTCACCTTCCGTGGGAATACCCAACCAACGTTATTTATCAACGGTTGGCAAGATATTAAAACCGAGTTAGATACCGTGCCGGAGGGCGTCTTCTCTACCGGTGAGCTGGCTGATAGTCTGGCGGTAATACCACCTGCTCTTCCCCAATGCCTGGAATACTTTTCAGGCTTACAGAATAAATTCCTACTTCTTGTAACCAAAAGTATCAATGTGAACATACTCCGGCAAAGGGAACCCAGCCGGCAGGTAATACTCTCTTTTTCGGTAAACTCGTTACCGGCAGCCGAAAAATATGAAAAAGCCGCTCCCAGCCCGATTAGGAGGCTGGAGACTGCGTCGGAGTTGATTGAGCGTGGCTGGAGAGTAAGGATTAGGCTTGACCCTGTCATCCTTGAAACCGGAATTGAACATTACGAATCCATATGCCGGCGAATAGCAGACATCCATCCGGAAATGGTAACCGTAGGCACTTTACGGCAATATCCAGCCCTCTTCCGTTTCGCCCCGGATGCTCCGAGGAAAGGTCTTTCAAGGGCCAGAGACGGGCGAATGCGTTATACTGTCAATGAAAGGCTTAGAACCTACGAGAAGGTCGCATCCTGGCTAAGATTTCAGCCAGCTCTCTGCAAGGAAACCGAGGAGGTCTGGCAAGTTTTGGGATGGGAAAATAATGGCTGCAATTGCACGAGATGAGCCTAAAGATTCTTCGTCTCCATTATCTTTCAGTGAGAAGAAAATCCCGACCCAGATTAAGCACTTGATTTTGGGGAAATATCTTAGTGCCTGGGGCGGTATCATCTGTCAGAAAAATCCAACCGTGAACCTTGCTTTCGTCGATACCTGCGCCGGCCCTGGTAGTTATGAAGACTCCAAAAACCAGGGAACAAAAGAGGGCTCACCTTTAATAGCACTGCAGACCCTGTATAACTTAAAAACAGATACGCGTTTTGCCGGCAAGACGATTAGCACCAAGGCTTTATTCATAGAGAAGAATCCGAAGTACGCCTCAGCATTGCGAACATTGCTGAGCTCCGGCAACACTTTTGGCGTGACGTATGAAACAAGGGAATCGGAATTCGACTCGGCGCTTGCTGATATCTTAACTTTTATCAAAGGATGCTTTGCCTTTGTTTTTGCTGACCCCTTTGGCCCCTCTTCCATACCGTTTTCATCAATAAGCAAAATCGTTTCCCAGAAATTCTGTGATGTGCTCATTAACTTCCCGCTTTATAGTATTCAGAAGTGGAGCGGCTTCATTGATAAGTGCGATGCTAATGACATAGCAAAGGAACGAGTTGATTATGTGACCAGCTTCTTTGGGACCGACGAATGGATAGACGTATACGAGAAGCACCGTGGAACAGAAGAGGTGGAAGAAGAATGGCTGAACTTGTATAAGAGAAATCTTAAAAGTGCCGGGGTAATGGTGGTAAGTGTCCCAGTTCTATATGAACTAAAGGAAAGAAGCATTTTCCACCTGATTTTCACTACCCGTAACCTGGCAGGGTTGATGGCTATGAAGGAAACCATGTACAGTGCCAAAGAGGAGGAGGCAAAACGGAGGGAGGAGCTACAGCGTCAGACAAAATATCCCGGGCAGATGACGTTTGCTGAGGTGAATGAGAATTGGAGTATCCCGGGTACGCCATCAATAAGAAGTTCTCCTGAAGAAATAGCAAAACAAATCACTGAGACCATGGGGAAAGGCGTGTTCTCGAGGCGCCAGATATATGAAAAATTCATTTCCGATACGCCTTACCTTCAGGCAGACATTAACAAGGCCCTGACCGTTCTAAAAAAGCAGGGCAAAGCTGAGTATGCCGGTAAGACAGTATTTGACCAACAAATCAGACTCAACCCGGATGGCAGCGACCCGGTGAGGTGAGGAAACATGACTTTGATTGACCCAGTAATCTCGCTAGCGTTCTCAATGCATGAAAGCAGGGGCATTTACGCTTTGTTGCTGGGTTCTGGGGTATCTAGAGCGGCGGGTATCCCCACCGGGTGGGAAGTCGTCTTGGACCTTATCCGCAAAGTAGCTCATCTCCAACATGAGAATTGTGAGCCTGACCCTGCAAACTGGTATCAAGCTAAATTTGGCACATCTCCTGACTATACCAGACTGCTTGAAATGCTTGCGGGCTCCTCAGCAGAAAGGGCTCGCCTGCTGAGCACGTACTTCGAACCAAACGAGGAGGAGAAGGAACAGGGTCTTAAGACACCGACAGAAGCCCATAAGGCCATAGCTGAACTCGTAGCCAATGGCTTTATCAAAGTGATTGTCACTACAAATTTTGACCGCTTGTTGGAACAGGCACTCGAGAACACGGGCATAGTGCCCACTGTTATCAGTACTCCTGACGCTGCAGAGGGGGCGCTTCCCGTCACCCATGCCAAGTGTACTGTTGTAAAGGTAAATGGCGATTATCTAGATACTCGCATAAAAAATACTCCGGAGGAGTTAGCCCAATTTGATGACAGAATAAATAGGCTTCTTGACCGAGTGTTCGATGAATTTGGACTTGTTGTCTGCGGATGGTCTGCCGAATGGGATACGGCTTTACGGGCTGCTCTAGAGCGGTGCCAGAGTCACAGATTCACTACCTATTGGGCATCTGTCGGTGAAGACAGCCCTAATGCCCAACACCTCATAACGCTACGTCGCGCCCAGCGCATCCAAATACGAAGCGCGGACACCTTCTTCCAAGATTTAGCGGAAAAAGTATTGGCACTTGAGGAATACACCCAGCCACACCCATTATCGACTAAGGTGGCTGTAGCCCGTGCCAAGCGGTACTTATCAGAAGAGCGTTATCAGATTCGGCTCCACGACTTGGTAATGGAAGAGACAGAGAGAGTATATGGAACCCTATCTGAGTCTAACTTTCCCGTCCAGGGAGCCACCTTTAGCGTTGAGGAACTCAAGAAGCGTTTGGCGAGATATGAGGCTTCGGTGGAGACTTTAGTTTCATTGCTGACCACGGGATGTTATTGGGGAACCACCTCTCATCAAAAACTCTGGGTGAAAGTTCTGGAGAGAATCGGAAATCCATCAGGAGGCAAAGGACTGGTAATCTGGATTGATATGAGACTTTATCCTGCTCTCTTGTTGTTCTATGCCTCCGGGCTGGCAGCCATAGCCGCAGATAAATATGCCACACTTGCTGCCTTGTTCAGCGGTCCCACATACAATGAGGATAATGAACGAATACTTCTATTTGTGAAGCTAGTCCCCGCGAAAATAATCAATAGCAATGCGATGAACAACGCGTTGGGACAGCAATTCTACACGCCGGTTAGTGAGCATCTCATTAAGATACTTCGTGCTCCACTCCGGGAGTTCTTACCCGTTGAAGTAGTCTATGAAAGGACATTTGACCGGTTTGAATGTCTCTTCGCCCTTCTTTATGCAGACTTCTTGAGGAAACAGGGACGAAGGGTATGGGGCCCAATCGGTAGATTCGGGTACAAATTGGACTATAGCAAGGGACAGAATCCCTTGCAAGACCTGCTAGCTGAAGCTGAACAAGAAAAGGAATCTTGGGAACCAATAGAAGCAGGACTATTTGGCGGGGACTACTCACGCTTTAGAGAAATTGCTCTTGAATACGCCAAAGCAGTTTCGAACTTGAATTGGGGGTAGTACTCACATCCTTCCTGTGCCATCCGCTTTCGACAGCGTCGGCTATTCGCAGGTTCGGACTAAGCCAATAGCTAAGGCCACCAAGACAATAACGGCGATACCCCAAATAGTAACCGGAGAGTGCGTCTTCTAGCGTTGGGTTTCTTGTTATGTTTTACTGTCACTCCTACTTGCCCATTTCGATTTCGCGTATAGCTCCACCAATTGCGTCATTCGTTGCATGTAGTCCTCTCGTTTTTCGTTCACAAAATCGAGTAACTGGGTTTCCAATAGTGGTGGTAATTCCTGCGCTTCGACATTAGGGTGAGATTCCCGTTTTTGCAGTTCGTTTATCAAGTCCTGCTTATGCTTGACTTGAATCCAATAGAGCCCCTCCTTTGAAGCCAGTGTATCCGCCACTTCATACATTCTGCGGAACACACCAGGAATATCACCATGCTCAAACGATGCCGCCATAGTATCACGTGGCTGTTTGGATGACCTTGAGATGATGAGCTGCAATTGCTCAATCAGATTGAACTTCATCGGAAACATCAGACACCTCCACAAAATTGTAGTCCAGACAAAAGAGATTCCTTCAAACAGTATAGCATGTCGTAGTTTATAGCGTGGTTTCCGATGAAAAAAGTAAACCTGCCGAGGGGGGGAGGAGGATAAAGCAATTGCTTTTTCTAATATTCACGAAAGTTCTTTTTGTTGGATGATGAAGCTGTAAAAACAAAAACGCACCTTAACAACCGAATACGCCGTGTCCAGAGCCTTGCCCTGTGGCTAAAACAAAGTGCCCTAGCCAGCGCTTAACCGAGCTAGGGCAAGTATAACAAAGGGGGTAAACCACAGTGCTAGACTATGCTGAATATACCATAGGTGGTAACGGCTATCAAGGCAACGGCAACGGCTTTCATCCTAATGGCTATGACCACCTTAACGGTGACTGGGCGGTATTCTATAAGGTAGCTAAAGGCTTTCTCCGCCGTGTCAAACCAGATGATAGGCAGGACTTTCTCCACGATTTGTTTTTGACAATGGCGAAGGTCAAGGCGAAATACCAGCTCATCGGCAAGCCTTTGACGGAAGGGGGACTGGTAAGGGTTGCCAGCTTTGCGGTAGCACAATACTGGCGGGACTACTACCAGCATACTAGAGGGGTAGATTGCGGGCGGTGCTCAAATAGCCAGAGGGCGGAATGTAAGGAAAAAGACCTTTACCGTGAATGTCCGAAGGCGGTCAAGATGGAAAGTCTTGATAAACTCATTGAGGATGGGGAAGGCGACCATACCGAGCTATACCAGATGATTGCCGATGATAACGCCGTTGACGTGGTGGCGATGCTGGATGCCAAATTCACCATACAGGGTTATCCTCACAAGCTGGTGAGGATTGCCTATAAGCGGTATGCGGGGTATCCGTTAGAGGATGGAGAGCAAAGATATTTAAGCCGTTTCCGAAAAAGACTTCAGAAAACCTTGTGCTAGGTGTCCGATTTCAGGGACTTTTACCGATATAGATAGTGGAAGGGGTAAAAACCTTCTCTAGGGACTTGAACCAATGCCAGCGGGTTGCGGGTTGGGCAAGGCTCTGGACAACTGAATACAGGGCTACTACTCACGGGTAAGACTTTCCCCTGTTTTGAGGGATACCCTTGAAAGCCGACTTGTGGACTGGCTCACGGGCTAATATCTGGGCTAGTCCACAAGCGGTAGCGCCAGCGGGGTGCGGGCTACCGATAAAACGCTTGAGGGGGTGGACAGTAAAAACAGGGCGATAACTACTCGGTTTGATATAGGGCAGGTCTTGCCTTCAGCAGTAGGTAGCCACCACGATAGTGGAGAAAATCACAAGGCAAAAGTGCCCCTGATGATGTAAGGGGTGCTTTTGCCTTTTTTCGTGCCTGCGAGGGGCAGTCAGGAAACTGACTGCCCTTTTTATTTGCCTATTTTGGGGGATGGTGGGGTTCCAGACGAACCTGCTATCCCTCTTGTTATTCTCATATCCTGCCTGTATCCCTAATCAGCACCTCAGCCCGGATGCGCCGGTTACACTGGGGACACCTGAGATATTTCCACGCCCCACCACTCCCGACGCCGTGTGGGCTAATCAGGTCAGTCAGGAAGGATATTTCAAACTCATGACCGCAGTTCGTACAGCGGTAGGCAGTTATCTTTGAGTGCCATCTCACGAGCAAAATAAGCCCGCCTACGACTACTAGTGCCCATACTACAATTCCTACAGTGCCCCTGGTCAGCAAGAGAAAGGCCCCCATGCTGATAGCACCGATATACACAGCCAGATAAACGACCGTTTTTACCCAATCCGACCGGGTCGGCTTCCGGTATGGTGTCACGGTTTATCCTCTTTCTCCAATACCCTTCCTGATTGCCTTCATCACGCCTTCCGGATTCCTTGTGGAGAAGACGAACTCAGGGTAGCTGCCTTGTCTCTTTTCTATCACTACTCTCGGGCTACCGAGGATATTATAGACCAGACGTTTCTTACCATCTGCCCAGCCTAAGCGGATGCCCCATCCCCCGTATTTCACCGCTGAGGCTTTGTCCAGACGGCAATCAACAATATTGCTCCAGGGGATATGATGACGGATAATGCCGTAGCCCACTGTAAGACCCTGCATATCAACCTTAATGGTAAGAGTGGCAAAGTTAATTCCGATTACGAGGAAAAATAATATCATTCCTACGAAAAACCAGTTCGGGGCGGGTCGTGTTCCTAGCGGGCCAGCTACCATCTGCCAGATAAGCGAAACCAGCAACGCCAGGACCACTACGCTCATAATCAGGATGTTCCATCTGGAATAGATTTTTTCTTCGTATAGAGTGCTCTGCATTTCGTTCCGTCTCCCCGTATTCTCGTTTTTGTATCCTATACAGCGTTGATGGTGACGATTCTCCCCAGGCTCAACTATTTGGTCACGCTATGTCCCGGCAGCCAGCGATGACAGGTGTTTCACCCTCTTGAGCATATTGGGGTGGGTGGTGAAAAGTTCCATCATTTTATCAGCCGCGCTGAGCCGAACCTTCTTCTGACGTAGTATCATAAGCTCATCCTGGTCAATGGTGCCGCTCATATCGCGGTCAATCTGCGATAGTTCCTTTACTTCGTACCACGCCCGGGCCGGGTCGTTAAGGAAGAATGCCCTGGCGCCCTCAACCTGCTTGAGCTCACCCTTATCGCGGAAACGGGCATTACCATAGACAAGCTTGTAAAGAGCCGAGGCCAGATGGTGGGGTTTGCATCCCAGACGGACGCTTCCCTGGTCGGCATAGTATTCCCGTATTCTTGAACCGTAAAGCACCAGAAGGTTGGTGATGAAGTAGAGCAGGAAAGCCCCCAGCCCGATGAGCGCCGCATAGCTGCCTCCCTGCCGACGGTTGCCGAAGGCTCCTCCCCACATCATGCTCCAGGCAAGCCAGTATAATATCATGGGAATAGCTGAAAGAAGGGTGATGATAGCCATGTCACGGTGCTTGATGTGAGAAAGTTCATGCCCCAGAACAGACCTCAGTTCATCCCGGCTCAACAGGTTTATTATGCCCCGGGTCACGCAGACCCTGCCGTCCCGCTGCGTCCGGCCGAAGGCAAAGGCATTGGGTATATTAAGTTCGGAAATGCCTACCTTAGGCTTAGGCAGGTTTGCCTTTTCCGCAAGCTCGGCGACTATCCGGTGCAGCTCCGGCGCTTCCCTCTTCGATACCCACCTCACCCTCATCGTCCAGGTCACTATTGAGGGACCGATAAGATACTGGATGCCAAGAAAGACAAAAGCCAGAATGAGGTAGGATATGGCGCTCCCGGCGCCCATCCAGGTGCCAACACCGGTAATGACGCCGTAAAGAATGCCAAACAGTACGGCAACCAGTAAGAACATTCTCGTTTGCAGCCACATACTGTCTCCTCTGTGAAAATATCTGCTTTGTCTTCTCCTCTAACCTTTCTTCTCCCGGAAGTGAACATTCCACCTGCTGCACAAATGGTCTATGAAGTTTTTCACCTGGGGATTTTCGGTTCGGTGTAAATCGGCGAGAAAGCCATGCAGCAGCTCTCCGCCGCTCATCCCCGGCCTGGGTTCCTGCGGGCCAGGCAGGTTGATATACACAATCTCGGTCATTATTTTCTGATATTCTATTGCCTGTGCCATGGTTATTTGCGCCTTCTCACATCATCCAAGATGTCTAAAATCTAGTTTATAAAACACCCCTGATGTTGTAAAGTGGCTTTACCAGCTACCACATACAAGAAAGAGAGGGAGGCAATGCTCCCCCTCTTCTCAGGAGTCAGGCGTTGGCTTTTCTCTACGCATCGGCAATTCGGCAAGGACCTTCGTTATGGCATCGGTTTGAACCAGCCTCGGTGGAAGTCTCCCCTTCCCCACTTCATACCGCCATGGAAACCGTAAGCGCCAAAGTCCCTTGGTAGCGGCATGTCAGGCCGCGCCTCCTGCCACTCCTTCCACTCGGGTGGAATACCTGGTCTCGCCTTCTGCCATTCCCTGAGCTGCTCCCGGTACGGCCCTATGTCTGGCCTTGACTGCCACCACTGCCTGTACTGGTCGGCCTGTTCCTGGGTTATCTTACCCTTTTCCACCAGGCCCCTCAGGCGGCTGTCCAGAGCTTCATCTCGCATCTCTTTTTGAGCCTGAGCAAAGGCGTCTTCCAGTTTTTGCTGGTCGATGCCTAGAATAGCGGCTACTCTGGCAAGTAGAGTCTTCTCTGGGTTATCGCCGGTGCTGCTGGTCTGAGCCAGCGCCACGCCACCCACACTCCCTGCCAGCAGCACTACCACCGCCAGTATGGCAGCGGCAATAATCCATTTTCTTTTCCGCCACATTCCTGTATCACCTCCATTCTTTTACAATTTTCTATTTTATCCTGTGCTAAAGTTTATCCGCAACGTAATTAGGGTGCAGTCACTTCCAGAGTTACAACCGGGCTGGTAACACCTGATAGGGCTGCAGTAATCTCGGTAGTCCCAGCGGCTACACCGGTAACTAAGCCCGACTCAGAGACAGTGGCTACGTCGGTATTAGAGCTGGCCCAGGTTACCTGCGAGGTGATATCGGCAGTTGAGCCATCGGAATATGTCCCCGTCGCCGTGAACTGGAGCGTGGCATCTACAGCCAGACTACCCGGTGATTGCGGCGTGACGGCGATTGAAGACAGTGTTGGTGCGGGTGCCGCCACCTTCAGGGTCACTGCCGGGCTGGTCACCCCGGATAGAGAAGCGGTTATTTCCGCGGTCCCAGCAGCTACACCCGTAGCTAAGCCTGCCTCCGAGACGGTCGCTATACTGGTATCGGAGCTGGCCCAGGTCACCTGCGAAGTTACGTCTGCTGTTGAGCCGTCTGAATAAGTCCCGGTGGCTGTAAACTGCAGTGTAGCGCCGACCGCAAGCTCATCCGGCGATACGGGCTTTACCTCAACAGAAGATAACGCTGGCGCAGCAGCTACCACTGTCAGGGTTACGGCCGGACTGGTTACCCAGGACATGGACGCGGTAATGCTGGTGGTTCCCTCGGCAACAGCGGTGACCAGACCTGAAGAGGAAACGGTGGCCACATTGGTATCAGAGCTGGCCCAGGTTACCTGGGACGTGATATCCGCCGTAGAGCCGTTCGAGTAAGTGCCGATGGCGGTAAACTGCTGGGTAGAACCAACCGCCAGATTGTCCGGCGAAGCCGGCGTCACGGCAATGGAAGATAACGTAGGCGCGGGTGCAGGCGTTGTCGCCGGTTTCGATTTACACGCCACTACGCCCACTGTCATTGTTGCCAGCAAAGCAACGATTAAGAAATAGCTGATAAGCTGTATTCGATTTCTTTTCATGCTGATTCCTCCTCGTATGTGTCAATTCATTAGACCGTTCTTGTAGTTCCTGCGGTTATAGACCGTATCAATGATGTGACATGCGTAACCACCTCCTTCTCCCTCAAATTGACAGGACTGCCCTGTCAGCCTACAATAAAAACGGTGCTAGACTTTCCCTGGCGCCCAGGAGACTTTGTTTGCTTCGCGGCCAACGGGTCTCCTGTTTATTTACCCAAGATAGCTACAGTAATATCGACAGATTTTGTTACGAGTCTACTTTCTGACCTCTGTTGTTCACCTCCTGATTCTTAGCGCCCTCATTCAGGATTGAAGACATTGGCTTTGCCATGCTTGGCTTTGGGTATCAGGCCTACGCTTGTCACTGTGCGGG
>Ga0209102_1000698_pt1 | contig 20866 bp, 11 predicted proteins | sample ConPoolayeHmetaG_FD_185483 | JGI IMG/M metagenome (GOLD analysis project Ga0209102, IMG submission 185483) | Hot spring microbial mat communities from California, USA to study Microbial Dark Matter (Phase II) - Cone Pool mat layer H metaG... ...
TCGCTTTCAGGAAGATCTATAAACCAGCTCTTTGGGATGAACTTTGGACAAAGTATCTTAAAATCCATAAGCCGTTACGGTTTTTTAAACTGAGAGTTTCCTATGCTTGGATTTAACCTTTCCCGTCACTTTTGGACAAAGCCAAAAAATAATAATAAGAAAAAATATTGGATAAATATATGGAGTGTCACCGATTTATATGGTCGCTTCTGTTATCCTGGACTTAGGCTTAAAACCAGTCTTTAGAAGATAGAAGAGAAATAAAAAATTCGCTTATAGCGAGCTTTAGGCTAATAAAATTCGGGCTAATGAAATCAACTCAGCCAGAAAATTCTCGGTTTTGACTCCCCGTTCTTCGGCCGAAAAGGTGGGCATAATAATAAAAAATGGGGATGCTGAAGAAAATAAGTAGGGTAGAGCTGGAAAGACCGCCGACAGTTGCTAAAGCTAGAGTGGCCCAGAGCCGCCGTCTCGAGACTTCAGACTGGATGAGGATGAGAGGCAGCATGCCCAGCACAGTGGTTCCGGTCGTTAGGAAAATCGGCCTTACTCTTTCGGTTGTTCCTGCTAAGACCGCTGGCTGCAATTCTTGACCAGCTTGGCGTTTCAACCGAATATGGTTAATTAAAAGGATAGAATTATTGACGACGATACCAAAAAGCAGAATAAGACCGATATAAGCCGAGGAATCAAACGGGAAATCAGCGAGGACGAAAGCCAGGAAAACACCGATTAAGGAGAGAGGTATTATCAGAAGAGCCACCAAGGCGTCGCGAAAGGATTCGTAGAGGGCCGCTAAAATCATCAGGATAGCGACGACGGCGGCCATGATGGCTAAATTTATCTGCCCCCTCTCTTCTGTGGTCATTCTCCAGGGAGATTCCATAGTGGCCGAGAATCCAGGAGGTAGACTGAGGCTGGCGAAGACCTCTTTTCGGAAGCGCTCCGCGGCTCGCGACGGGCCACGAAATTCCCAGAGAACAGTCTGTTGAAAACGCTGCTGGTCACGGTCGATGGAGCCAGAAATGGGTCTTTCTTCCACCGTAACGACATCCCGCAAGCGAAAATATTCTCCCTTTTCCGAAAGGATTAGGGTATCAAGAAGGGAGCGTAAGTCGATTCGGTCGGCCTCGGGAAAGCGGACCACGACGGCTAGCTCTTTTCCTTCCAGGCGCCAACGCAATGGCGCTTGAAATTCGCCTCTCAAAAATGATTGGAGATGAAAGAGGAGGGCTTCGGGGTTGATTGGAAAACGATAAAGGGCGTCTTTATTTATTTTTAGGATATGTTCAAAGGAGTCAACCGACCACCAGCCCCTTTCGCTGGCAACTATTTTTATTTCTCTGATTCGCGGGTTTTGTCTCAGCCTTTTCTCCAGCTCGGAAGTAAGGTCTCTCAATTTCTTGAGGTTATAGCCATAAAATTTTATCCAGGACTCATAGAAAGTGCCTGGTCCGATACTGGAATAATAACCTTGAGGGTCAAACCCGTAAACACCGATGCTGATTCCGGCAAAATTGGTCGCTAATTGAATAAGTTCCTCCTTGAGCGCGTAGGGACGCCAGGAGAATTCAATTTCTGGCGGGAAAGAAACAGAAAGATAACCCCTTTCGGTGGTAACGGAAGAGTTCATTTCAAAGGGATAATCCTTGGCCAGAATTTTGGCTTCGAATTTTCGGATGACTTCGTCCGTCTGGCTTAGGTCTGACCCAGGCGGTAGACTGACCGAAACGATAAGTCTGTCTCGAGCTGTCCAACGAAAAAACTCGCCAAAGGTCACGTTTTGCCGAAAATAACGCCAGGCTCCCCAGATGAGAAGGCTAACAAGCAGGATTATTTCTATCGGATGTTTAAGAACAACAGAGATAATTTGACCATAAAACCGAGCCACCCGCCCCCGCGGTCTTGGCCGCTGCCGGCGGAGTAATTTTGGGCTTAGGGCAGGAATTAAAGAAAAGGAAACCAGAAGGGAGACAGTGAGAGCAGCCGAAATAACCAAAGCTAAGGGCCAGTAATAAATTCGCAATCTTCCTTGAAAATAAGGAAAGCAGATAAAAACGGCAATGGTAGTTAGAGTGGAGGCTAAAACGGCGGGGAAGACTTCCAGGGGAGCTTTAAGAGCCGCTTCCTTAGGCCCCAGACCTTCTTCTCGCCGCCTCAAGATATTTTCAAAGACAACAACCGCATTATCAACAAAGAGGCCAAACCCAAGAGCCAGAGCCCCCAGAGTAAGCATGTTTAAGGAAATTCGGAAAATATAAATAGGGATAAATGTAATTAAGACGGAAAAAATGATTGAGCTAAGGATGAGAAGAGAAGGCCGCAGTTGACGCAAAATAAATAAGGTAAAAAGGAAAATAAGGCTCAGGATGAGTATGGCAAGAATAAATAATTCGCGTAGATTCTTAGTAATTTCAGTCGCCTCGTCATAAATTGTCCGAAAAACAAGGTCTGCGGGTAGCTCCTTTTGGAGCTTCGTCAACCTCTTTTTTACCTCTCGGGACACCTTAAGCGTATTAGTTCCCTTTTCTTTATGCACAATGAGCCGCACTGTTGGCTGGCCGTTAGTCCGGTTTAAAACCCGGATTTCGCTGTAACCCCGGCTGAGGCGGGCTATTTCTCTGAGGTAGACAGGCACTCCGCCTACTCTGGCTATCGGGATGGTCTCGAGTTGAGCTAAATTTTCGGCGGTGGCGGCGATGCGGAAAAGAAACTCTTGCTCGCCTTTCTTAACCAGGCCCGCCGGATAAGTCCGGCGCCAGCTCTGTAAAGCTAAAAGAATCTGATAGGGATTGAGGTTCAAAGCTGCCAGCTTTTCTCGGTCCAGGATAATCTGAATTTCGGGGCGAGCACCACCTGTAACTTCAGCGGCGGCCACTCCTTTGGCTGACTCTAAGCCATACTCAAGCTTGTCCTTCACTAACTCGTAAAGGTTCTGGACCCCGTAGGGGCCAGCAATCGTCATTTGCAGGAAAGGCTCAGTCCGGAAATCTTCAGGTACATAGGGAATCACTTCCGGCCAGGAGGCACTAAGCGGAAGCTCTGAGCGCAGGCGGCTTATTTTTTCCCGCAGCAGCAGCCGCGCTAATTCCATGTTTGTCTTGGGGTCAAACTCGAGAGTAATCATTGATTGGCCAACGGAAGAAGAGGAGAAGACCTTGCGGACTCCTTTGACGGTGGCCGCCACTTCCTCCAGGGGCGCGGTTATTTGGGCCTGGATGATGTCAGGAGGAACATCAGGCCAGGAAGTCCGAATTGTAATCTGAGGATATTCTTCCTGGGGCGCAAGCTCTAAGGGGATATGAAGAAAAGAATAAAGGCCGACGAGCGCCAGGGCGATGAGAAGCATCACGGTGGCGATGGGGCGCTCGACAAAAGCCTTCATGGCTCTTTTCTGGCTCTTCGGCTCTCTGCGGCCTCATAAAGGCAGGGAATTAAGATCAGGGTAAGAAAGGTAGAGAAAAGAAGTCCCCCGCTAATGGCAATTCCCAGAGGTTTTTCTAAGTCACTTCCCCCGCCCATTCCTAAGGAAAGAGGGATGAGGCCAAAAATGGTCGAAAGCGAACTCATGAGAATTGGCCTGAGGCGCAGTTTACAGCCCTCAATAATGGCTGCCTGCAGCCTGAGGCCTTGTTTTCTTAACTGGTTGATGATGTCGATTTCGACGATGGCGTTATTAACTACTATACCGATAGAAACGATAACCCCGATGACGGAAAGGAGATTAATCGACTGCTTGGTGGCCGCTAAAGCCACGACAGAACCGGCCACACCCATGGGCACGGTAAACATGATTAAGAAGGGATGAAGCAGGGATTCGAATTGAGCCGCCATAATCATATAAACCAGGATAATTGAAAGGATAAGCGCCACCAAAAGGCTTCTAAAAGAAAGCCTCATCTCTTCTGCCTCTTGGCCAAAGCCGACTCGGACTCCTGTTCGGGGATTGATGGAGCCAGCCGCCTTTTGAATGTCAGGAATAACCTGGGCCGAACGCCGGCCTCTAAGACTGAGTTTAATTTCCACTAAACGCTGCTGATTTTCCCGCCGGATTTCAGCCGGGCCTCGAGTCAATTCATAGGTTACTAAGTTCCGCAGGGGAATGAGCCCGGAAGAAGAAGGGAAGGAAAGGTTTAAAAGGGTTTCTATATCCTGACGGTTTTCGGCTGCAGCCCTAACCGTAATATCGTATTTTTTATTAATTTCTTTAAAAGAAGTGGCCACTTTTCCCCGCACTGCTTGGACGAGAAAATTGCTGACTTCCTCCGGTGCCAAATTATTGGCCTCGATAGCTTCTTTTTTAAGCCGGAGCAGAAACTCTGGCTTACCCTCTTCAACATTGACGTTGGCAGCGGTGACGCCCGAAAGGGCTTTAAGTTTAGCCGCAAAACTTATGGCTTCCCGTCGCAGAGTCTCTAAATCATCACCATAGACTCTTATCCCTAATTCAGCCGGGCCAGTGCCGAGCCATTGGGCTAAGGTTGATTGCTCTCGAAGCAGCGAGAAATTGATTTCCGGCAACGAAAGGGCCCAGGAGCGAAGCCGCTGGATTATATCTTCTAAGTCTTTGGAGGTTCTTGTCCGGAAAAGAATTCGGGCCGAGTTGAGGGAGATTTCGGGTGAAAAAGCTTTTAAACCGCTGATAATTCCGGCCTGAGAGAAAACTTGAATGACGGCTGGCTCCCGGCTTAATCTTTGCTCCCAGGCGTTAACCATTTCGACTGTTTGCTCAAAGGAATATTCTACTGGCGTTCTCAATCTTATTTCGGCCGAAGCCACTTTGAGCTGAGGCATCAGCTCTCGAGGCAGGTTGAGGCCAATAACAATGACAACGGCCAGAGCAATAAGAGAAAATAGGCCGATTCTTCCTTTATGTTTAAGACTCCAGGTCAATGAACGGTCGTAGAAAAAGGTAAATTGGTTATAAACCAGATTAAAGAGCCGAAAGAAACGGTGGACAAAGCCTCTTACCGGTCTTAAAACGAAAGTAACTAACCTATGAATCGAGCGCAAAAAAAGAGGCATGATGAAGGTAAAAATGGATAAAAAGCAGAACAATATGGCCGAAATGAGCCAGCGGATAAAGAAGAGGGGGAAAAGAGGATGTTTCCAGCGAGGAAAAGCCGGAAAGGCGCTAAAAAAAAGGGGTTTATTACCTTGAATTAAATTTTTTTCAGCTGGCTCACCTCCGGAAAAGGGTCGAGAGGCTAACATAGGAATAAGTGTTAGCGAGACGAAGAGCGAAGCTAAGAGAGAAAAAGTCACAGTCAAGGCCTGGTCGCGGAAAAGTTGTCCAGCCACGCCATGGATATAGATTACGGGTAGGAAAACGGCGATGGTGGTAAATATGGATGCACTCAAGGCCATACCCACTTCGCTTGTCCCGTAAGCGGCGGCTTCGCGCCATCTTCGCCCCAAGCGGCGATGACGGAAGATATTTTCGGTGACGACGATAGCGCAGTCATCAAGCATGCCCACCCCCAAAGCCAGGCCTCCTAAGGACATCAGGTTGAGCGTGATGGAGCGGATAAAGAGCAGGTTAAAGGTGGCAATGATGGAGGTGGCGATGACGGCAAAAATGATTAGCGAGGTTCCTAATTCCTGGAGAAAAAGATAAAAAATAAAAAAAGCCAGAACTCCGCCCAGGACGACCTCTTTCTCTACAGAGCGAATTGATTCTTCGATTGTTTTGGCTTCTTCGGAGACCACAAAGAGCTTTATTTCGGGATGCTCCTTTTCGATTTCTTTCATTATGTTGTGGACAAGCCGGGTTACTTTGACGGTGTTGGCCCCTGCTTCCTTGCGCAGAAGGAGGCTTACCGTCTCCCTGCCATTCAGGCTGACCATTCCCTGTCTTTCTTTAAAAGAGTCAAGAAGTTGAGCCACATCTCGGAGCTTGACAACCCCACGCTCAGGCGTGGTCTTAAGAGGGATAGAGGCGATTTCATTTAAGTTATCAAACTCGCCCACTACCCGCAGGGCATACTTAAACTGACCTTTGCGGATAATCCCGCCTTGGAGGTTGCGGTTAAAAGCGTCAATGCGGCGGGCTACTTCTTCGATGGTTAAACCATAAAGAGCGAGGAGCTGGGGATTAACCTCCACTTTAATTTCTCTTTCGACGCCGCCAACGACTTCCGCTGAACCAATACCTTCGACTTGTTCCAGGCGGGGTTTGATTAGCTCTTCTGCCAGTTCTTTAATTTCCAAGAGTGAAGCTTTGGTTAAAAGCGCCACGATCAAGATAGGCTGGCTTTGCGGGTCTACAGTAACTATGGTTGGATTCTCTGCCTCCTGGGGAAGGAACACCCGGGCCGAATCAAGCTTCTCTCGAGTATGGAGCAGGGCCAAGTCCATGTTGGTTCCCCAGATAAACTCCAGACTGAGGAAGGAGACGCTTTCCTGACTAACAGATTCCACCCGGCGCAAGCCAGGGATACCGCTTACTGCGGCTTCCAGAGGGGCGGTAATCAAGGTTTCCACTTCCTCGGGCGCTGCCCCGGGAAAGCGGGTGATAACAGAAAGGCGAGGAAAGGCAATATCAGGGAGAAGGTCGACGCTTAAATGGCGGAGGGAGACAAACCCCAGAAGAATAACGCCAAAGTAGAGCATCAGAGTAGCCACAGGACGACGGATAGCCAGGTGCGGTAAAATCATGGCCTAAATCCCTTTTTATCAGCGGTCGTTTTCAATCTTTACGCGGGCATCGTGAGCTAAGGTGAGATGGCCCTCGACAATGACCAATTCACCTTCTTTTACCCCATCGAGCACTTCGACGAAGGATTCATTTTCAGCGCCAGCCTCGATGTACCGCCATTTGGCCAAGCCATCCTCAACGACAAAAACCAGTTTTCGTCCGCCCCGGACAAGGACAGCATTTTGCGGCACAAGGAGGCGGTCTTTGAGGACGATGGCCGCAATTTCTACTTCGGCGTGCATACCCGGTTTTATTTCTTCCTTAGGGTTGGGAACAGAAATATGCACCTGACAGGTTTTATCTTCCGGAATGATGAGCGGAGAAATAGCCTCGACTACGCCGGAAAATATTTGGCCGGGATAGGCGACGAATTTGACCTCAACTTCCTGACCGACTTTAATTCGGCCGATTTCGCTCTCCAGGACCCGGGCGATGACTTTGAGGCTACGCATATCTACTAAGGTAAAAAGCTCGCGGCCAGTCTCGACGTTTTCCTGGGGCGAGACGCGAATATCAGTGACCACTCCCGCGAAGGGGGCGCGAATCTTGGTTTTTTCCAGCTGGAGCTTTGCCATTTGAACATCGATTTCAGCCTGCGTTAAACCCTTAGCGGCGGCCATCACTTCCTGCCTCATCTCGCCCGTCTCAAGAAGGAGGAATTCATACTCGCGTTTCGCCTTTTCGTATTGCTCAAGGGGAATCGCTCCTTGGCCCAAAAGAGAGGCGGCTTTTTCATAATTATTGCGGGCAGCTCTAATTTTTTCTTCTATCTCTGGGGAAAGATGCCGGGCCGGCTCGGAAAAGCGCTGTTCCAGGAAAAGCTCAGAGAGAGTGCGGAGTCGAGAGGCTTCTCGCTGCTCGAGTTGGAGACGGTACGGTGTGTCCTCTATTTCCACCAGGAGTTCATTGGCATTAACATGCCGGCCTTCGCGAACATAAAGTTTTTTGATGATTCCCGCGACTTCGGTTTTTAGGACGATTTGCCGTTCGGCCACCGCTTCCGCTGGCGCACTAAGGCGTAATAGAAGCTCGCCCCGGCTGGCCTTAACTACTTTGACTGGTATCGGCGCCTCTTCCTGGGTCATTGGGAAGGCGGAAGACGAATCAGGAGAAGAAGGAGAAGCCTTTTGGTCAAGCGCTTCCTTTTTCTGGCAAGAAGAAAAGCTCAAGGTTATGAATAAAAGTAATAGAATAAACAGAAGGCGATAAAAAAAACCAAAAATATTCTCTGTTTTTCTCTTCGTCGCTTGTTTTCCCACCTTACTAAATCCTTTTTTATTACCTTATAAGATTATACGCTTTAACTTGTCAATATGCTCAGGCCTCGCATTAAAAAGCTCAGTTCGCAACGCCTTAGCCAATTCCTTTTTTTTGCCGTAATATGCTTTTTAGTGTGGCTACTCAGCATCAGCTTAGGAGCATGGCTATTGTTTGCCCTTAGAGCAAGCTTTAAAAATATTGTCTAGGGTCAATTAGCCACAGTTTTGCGCAGGGGTCTTTTGGTAGTCAACCTCTTTTTTCGTTAATGTCTGTGGCGCAGGGCATAAGTTAGTTATAGGATGAAAGATGAAAATTCTAGGATATGAAAAAAAGTCACTATTTGGCCCTACTGGATGGATTCTAAGTTGTTACTAATATATCTGACCTTTCCCTGATTTTCTCGCCCATTGGCCTTGATATTATCCGCGTTAGGATTAGTTTTTTTAAAAATACACCTGATTTTGAAAAATCTGAAGACCTGCTCTTTTTCCTGCGAAATAGTCTCTTTCTCCGACTCAAAAAGGAAAACCCCCTCCCCTAAAAAGGGGAGGGGGTCGGGGAATTTCTTCAGGGGTTTAGAATTGGAAGCGAACGCCGAACCTGACGACTCTGGGGTTAAGAATCTCGTTGGGTTTGCCCGAGGTTGGAGATGGAGCTACCCACTGGCCGGTATTGACGTAATAAGTGCCATAGCTGATGCTGTATTTCCGGTTAATTGTATGCTGGTCCAGGGCGTTAAAAACATCGGCGGCTAAATAGATTTTTTGCCCTCTTGACCCGAAAACGATGGATTTTTCTACTCTCAAATTCAGCACCCACATGTTCGGCAGTCGGTTTCGGTTATCATAGGCGACACATTCAATCGAGGCGCTTTGGCTGGAAGGGTTGGGCAAGGTGGTGTCATAGATGGTGAAGGATTCACCCTGAAAAGCCCCTTCGCGGCCGTTTAAGGTGAAGGAAACGTTAAAATCATATGGCAGCTGATACAAGCCAGACAGCTTAACCATCCACCGGGAGAACATCGGCACGCTGACCTTGCCCGAACCGCCACCCATGGAGATGCCGTAAATCTTGCCCTCATAAGCCCAGAGATTATTGGGATTTACATAGCCCTTTTTTCCGTAATAATTCTTCTGCATCTGCAGCGTAACCGAACCGTTGAGCATCCAGCGGTTGGAAAGGCGCTTGTTGAAGATAAGGTCGACGCCGTAATAAACCTGTTTGCGGTCGTTGGACATATTGGAGACATAAGAATAGCTGGTGCTGGCTCTCTCGGCACCAGGCTTAAGAACATACCAGGGCTTTCCGGCTGCCTCTTTGGTGCTATAAACGGTCCCGGTTTTCGGGTCAGTGAAAGTGGCCGGGATTGTTCCCGCCACCATATAGTCATCTTGGTTGCGGATGTATCCGTTGAGGCTAGGATAATAGGCAAGGGACCAGGAGAAGCGGGTATAGAGCCTGTAGGTAAATTGGAGAGATAAGCCAAAGTTGGGCATGAGCTCCCGTTCGATGGCCGAGAAGATTTCATAGGTCAAATCATGTTTCCAGTTATCATCGACTTTATAATAGGGGTCAACCAATTTATCGGGCTGAGTCCATTCAAAACCAGTCCACATTAACCCAAATTCGCGAGTATAATTACCCACGAATTGTCCGGCGTCGTTAAAAGCTCGGTAAGAAGTTCTGGCTGAGGTATAGGCAGCCCAGTAAAGCTCGTCCCAGTGAATAACGCTATCGCCGTTTTTGTCCCACCAATAAAATCTTATAGTGCCGCCTAAACCGCCAGGAGCCCAGTAGCCGGCACCAAGGGCGCCGCCAGGATAAACTGCCAAAGCCAGTTTAGCAATGGTTTTGCCGTTGCCAAAAACGTCGTAGGTAATACCGAGACGCGGAGAGAAGGAGACAAAAAGAACTGGCCTTTTAACCCGGGGGCAATGATTATCGGGAAGCAGTTGGGCGATTTTTTGGGCGGTCTCGGGAGTAAAGGTCTTTTTGACAATTTCATAATAGCTGTCATACCAATAAAGGTCAGTATCTTCGAGATAAAGAGCGCGCGAATCTCTCGGCTTGTAGTAGCTATCTACTTTATCCCAGCGAAAGCCCAGGTTAAAGTTGAAGCGCTTCCAGGTGATGACGTCGCTTAAATACCAGGAATAGCGGTCAGCGCCGCTAACCGACCGAATTGTACTCCGAGAAATATAAACATACCGGAGGTCGATACCGAATTGATCCCGGACAATATCGCGCTTTCCGTCGCCGTTCCAGTCGACTGTCAGGGAATTGTAATTATAATTAATGTACATATTGCCAGGATAGCCACCCACGGCATCAGTTTGGTTGTTATCAATTTCAAAACCTACCTTGACTTCATGGGAGGTGCCAAAGAGGTCGTCATTGAAGTACTGAGCTTGAAGCACCGCATTTAGATGAGGTCGTCCGGAGAAAAACCAGGTGTTCGTATTCTCATAAAGAGCTTTTTCCACGTTGTACCAAAGAACTTTGGTGATTTCTTCATCGTTGGCTGGCCACATGCCGAATCCCTGGTCAGTATAGCCCAACTTGGCCGAGACAAAGAGTTTATCGCCGAACATATGGTCGTCTTGGACTTTATAAATGGGGCTGCCAAAGTGGTATTTGCCGTGTTGATTCCAGCCCGGCGGGAAGTTGAGCGAGGAACTGCGGCCGAATTTTTCTTTTTCGCTGGCGTGGATCATAAACTCAGCCCGGTTATTAGGCAACGGCTGAAAATTTAGTTTGAAGGCCATTTGGGTCAGAAAGGTATCATCTCTGACTCCGGTGATGACCGTTGTTTTAATATCTTGGGTCGCCCAGCTCCCCCACCACCAAATTTTATCTTTAATCAGCGGACCGCCGATGTTGAACCCGTAGTCCTTGATCTCAATTACCCGGTTATAACCAGGAACACCAAGTTCAGCAATGCGCTCGGGAGTAATTTTGTTCTGAAATTTTTCGTCTGTTAGATAAAAACGGCCAGCTAAACTCATCAGGTTACCCCCGCGCCGCGTCACCAAGTTGATCGATGTTCCCGCATACCGCGATTCAATGTCCACCAAGCCGGTGGTGATGCTTATTTCTTCGAACATATCAACATCCCAGTAACCAGGTGAAGCGCCGGCGCTGAGGTCAGTGACATTGACGCCGTCCATGTTCCACTCGTTAGAGGTTGTCCCCCGGACCTGCCAGCTTGACTGCTGCCCGGACTCAGAACCACCGACGTTTTCTCGGTCAACCTGAATTCCGGGCTGGAGCTGGAGAATGACCCAGGGGTCACGGGCAGTAGGCAACTGCTGAATCTGAGTCATGGTTACGGTGCTGGTGACTTGAACCTTTTTCGGCTGAACCACTGGCGCGGTCGCCACCACGGTGATTTCTTCCTCTAACCTTCCCACCTCCATGACTACTTTAATGTCAGTATTTAAACCAGCATTGACAATAACGCCCTTATGGACAGAAGTCTTAAACCCCTGGAGTTCCGCCTTGACTTCATAATTTTCTCCCGGTTCAAGGCTAAGGAAGCGAAAACGACCCTCCTCGTTGCTGACCATGGTTATAGCCGCGATCATCGGGCTAGAAAGAGTTACATTAACTCCGGGCAGGGGGTTGCCCTCGGGGTCAACGACCAGCCCGTAAATATTTCCCCTTCCTTTTTGCGCCGCCAAAGGCAGTAGGAGAAGAAAAATTGAAGCAATAATTAATACTACCTTCCTCATTTTCCCTCCTTCTTGTTTAAATTACACCTTCCCTTTAGCCTAGACTAATGATTATTTCCTTTCCCCCTTTATCACCTCCTTCTGAAAAAATATTTTAATTCAATTATAAAATAAGCAAATTTCATGCCAATTATTTATTGGAACACTCGCGGGTGGCTACTTTTTTTGTAACTTATTGAAAACACATAAATTATACCCTCTCTTAAATGGCCATTACAAGTAATTAATTTTGGACCAAAAAGATGCCAAAAATTCAAATTATTGAATTTTGAAGATATAATTATTCGGACTATTTTCTAACTGATTGAAAATAAAAGAAATAGGGGTGATTCTAAAGCGGTAGCGACAATTCATAAAATTGAATCTGTTTCAATTATCTGAATAGACACTCGCCCGGCGGCTAAAATTATTCCATTGACCGTTAAGAAATTATCGCTTATCATGAAAAAACCAGTAGGCAGATAAAAAAAGAGATAAATAAGGGCATAAAAAAGCAATATATAATGAGGCAACTTTAAAACAACAGGAAGAAGAGATGTTGGAGCAAGTCGCGGAAAAACTGCAAAAGGTGATGCGCTTCTTGCGTGGGGAAGCCAAGATTACAGAAAGGAATATGGCTGAGGCTCTCCGTCAGATTCGGTTGGCTTTGCTGGAGGCTGATGTTAACTACCAGGTGGTTAAGGATTTTATCGAAAGAATCAGAGTAAAGGCCTTAGACCAGAAAGTTCTGGAAAGCCTGACTCCGGCCCAGCAGACGATTAAAATCGTCCGGGATGAGCTGACAGCCATGCTCGGCGGCCAGGCTCGGCTACTCCGTTTCAATTCTCAGCCGCCTTCGGTTTTTATGTTAGTCGGCCTTCAAGGCAGCGGCAAAACCACTACCTGCGGCAAGTTAGCTCTTTATTTAAAAAAAATGGGCCGCACGCCTCTTTTAGCCTCCTTCGACCTCAAAAGGCCGGCTGCTCAAGAGCAACTGCGAATGATTGCGGCGGCCCTCCAATCGCCGTTTTATGAATTAGGGTCAGAACAGATTAAGACTCCCGAGATAGCTCTAAGAGAGCTCGTTGCCTACACACGTCAGCACGGCTTTGACCCGCTTATCGTCGATACGGCTGGCCGCTTGCACGTTGATGAAGAGCTTATGGAAGAATTACGCCTGGTGCGAGACATTCTCAACCCCTCTGAAGTCATCTATGTCGGCGACGCGATGACGGGTCAGGATGCAGTCCGGAGCGCTCGGGCCTTCGAGGAAAAAATAGGTTTAACCTCGATTATATTGACTAAGCTGGATGGTGACGCCCGGGGCGGAGCCGCTCTGTCAATGGTCGCGGTGACTGGTCGGCCAATAATTTTTCTCGGCGTCGGCGAAAAATATGACCAGCTCGAAGTCTTTCATCCCGATAGATTAGCCTCCCGTATCTTGGGTTTAGGCGATGTCTTAAGCCTGATTGAGAAGGCCGAAAAAGAAGCTGATTTGAAGGCGACAGAGGAGTTATCTCGTAAGTTGCGTGCCGGAGAATTCACCCTGGAAGATTTCCGCCAGCAGCTTGGGCAGCTCAGAAAAATGGGCTCCCTTTCCCAGCTCTTTGGAATGTTGCCTAACATAGGTCCGTTCAAAAATATTTCCCGGCTAAACCTCGACGAGCGCCAATTGCTGCACTTTGAGGCGATAATCAATTCTATGACCCCAGAAGAGAGACGCCAGCCCAAGATTATCGACGGTCGGCGTCGGGCCCGGATTGCCCGGGGCAGCGGCCGGCCTATTCACGAGGTCAATCAGTTGCTTCGTCAATTCATGGAAATGAAGAAAATGATGAGGACGCCATTATTTAAGAAGATGATGGGCGCAACAAAACTTCCTCCTCCTGATTAATTTCTAAATTAAAAAAGCCTTAATTGATTTTCTTGCCCAAAGTTGAATCTCTTGGTTTCATTGGCTATGGTCAAGCAAAAGCTGTAATCTTCCCGATGGAGCCAGATGGGACAAATTCTTTATCTTAGGGTCGGCTTCGGTTCGGAATAAGCAGCCGCGTCTTTTTAGAAGGCAGATAATGAGGTTTAAGAGCTTTTTAAATTTATTTCTTAAAGAAAGAACGAAGCCAAGGAGGAGATTTCGGAGGTCTGTATGGAAAAAAGGCCAAAGAGACTGTTTTTCTCGAGAAAATATCTGAGATAGAGAGAAAAGAAGCTTAAGATGATAATAAAAAAGCCCCTTCTGCCGCCAAGGGCAGAAGGGGCTTTTGTCTTAACTCGCTTAGAACTGGAAGCGAATGCCGAAGCGGGCAACTAAGGGGTTGAGCACCTCATTTGGCTTGCCGGAAGTTGGCGATGGCGCCACCCATTGGCCGGTATTCACATAGTAAGTGCCATAGCTAATACTATATTTTCGGTTGAGGGTGTGACGATTGAGAGCATTGAAAACATCCGCTGAGAAATAAATTCTTTGACCTCTTTCACCGAAGGGAATCGATTTTTCCAGCCTCAGGTTCAACACCCACATGTTGGGCAAGCGGTTTCGGTTATCATAGGCGACACATTCAATTGAGGCGCTCTGGCTACGAGGATTGGGCAAGCTGGTGTCGTAGATGGTGAAGGATTCACCCTGAAAAGCCCCTTCGCGGCCGTTCAGAGTAAAGGAAACGTTGAATTCATAGGGCAGCTGGTATAAACCGGAGAGCTTGACCATCCAGCGAGAGAACATCGGGACACTAACCTTCCCGCTGCTTCCGCCCATCGAGATACCGTAAATCTTGCCTTCATAAGCCCAGAGATTATTGGGGTCGACATAACCTTTTTTCCCGTAATAATTTTTCTGCATTTGGTAAGTGAAAGAGCCGTTGAGCATCCAGCGGTTGGAAAGACGTTTATTAAAGACCAGGTCTAATCCATAATAAGTTTGTTTGCGGTCGTTGGGCATGTTGGTGACATAGCTATAGCTTGTCGACGCCGTATCCGGGCCGGGTTTGAGGACATACCAAGGCCGGCCAGCAGCCTCTTTGGTGCTATAAACAGTGCCGGTTTTCGGGTCAGTGAAAGTAGCCGGAATTGTTCCTGCCACCATATAGTCGTCTTGGCTGCGGATATGACCGGTAGTGGGATAATAAGCAAGAGACCAGTTAAAGCGCGTATAGATACGATACGTGAACTGGAGGGAAACACCGAAGTTAGGCATAAGTTCGCGTTCAATCGCCGAGAAAAGCTCGTAGGTCAGAGAGTATTTCCAGTTTTCGTCAACTTTATAATAGGGGTCAACTAACTTGCCCGGATTGGTCCATTCGAAGCCGCTCCACATTAACCCAAATTCGCGCTGATAATTACCGACGAATTGTCCGGAGTCGTTGAAGGCGCGGTAGGCGGTGCGGGCTGAAGTGTAGGCAGCCCAGTAAAGTTCAGTCCAGTCAATAATTCTATCGTTATTTTTATCCCACCAGTAGAAATAGAGGGTACCACCCAGCCCACCAGGAGCCCAATAGCTAGCACCGAGCGCGCCGCCGGGATAAACTGCTCCCGCAAGCTTTGCGATGGTCTTGCCGTTTCCAAAGACGTCAAAGGTGACTCCAACTCGAGGCGAGAAGGAGATAAACCTAATTGGCCTTTCGACCCGCGGACAGTGGTTGTCAGGGAGAAGAGCGGCGATTTTCTGAGCGGTTTCTGGAGTCATGGCGCTTTTCACGATTTCGTAATAGCTATCGTAGGAATAAAGGTCGGTATCCTCGAGGTAAAGAGCCCGCGAATCTCGCGGCTTGTAGTAGCTATCTACCTTATCCCAGCGCAAGCCCAAATTAAAATTAAACCGCTTCCAGGTGATAACATCGCTCAGATAAAGAGCGTAGCGGTCGGCACCGCTTATAGAACGAACCGTGCTCCGGGTGAGATATATCCGGCGGAGGTCAATCCCGAATTGGTCTCTGACTATATCCCTTTTACCGTCACCATCCCAGTCCACAGTCAGCGAATTGTAATTATAGCTGATGTACATATTGCCGGGATAGCCACCAACAGAATCAGTTTGGTTATTATCGATTTCAAACCCTAACTTGATTTCATGCGAGGTACCAAAGAGGTCATCGTTGAAGTACTGGGCTTGAAGCACGGCGTTGAGGTGGGGCCGACCAGAGAAAAACCAGGTATAGGTGTTCTCCACCAAGTCTTTTTCCACGTTATACCACATCAACTTGGTAATTTCTTCGTCGTTCGCTGGCCACATACCAAACCCATTGTCGTTAAAACCGAGCTTAGCAGAAACGAACAGTTTGTCGCTGAACATATGGTCGTCCTGGAACTTATAAATCGGGTTACCGAGATGGAATTTGCCATGCTGGTTCCAGCCAGGGGGGAAGCTCAGCGAGGAACTGCGGCCAAACTTCTCTTTTTTGTCAGCGTGAACAAAAAGCTCAGCGCGGTTATTGGGAATGAGCTGAAAATTGAGCTTGAAGGCCATTTGGGTAAGATAGGTGTCGTCTCTGACGCCGGTAATAACCGTTGTCTTTATCTCTTGAATGGCATAGGAACCCCACCACCAGATTTTATCTTTGACCAGCGGACCACCCATATTGAAGCCATAATCTTTAATTTCAATGACCCGGTTGTAGCCAGGAACGCCGAGTTCAGCGATGCGCTGCGGAGTTATCTTGCTCTGGAATTTTTCGTCTGTCAGATAGAAGCGGCCAGCTAAGCTCATGCGGTTACCCCCGCGGCGAGTGACTAAGTTAATGGACGTACCGGCATAGCGTGATTCGATGTCAATCAAGCCGGTGGAGATGCTGATCTCTTCAAACATGTCGACATCCCAGTAGCCTGGCGAGCTTCCAGAGCTGAGGTCGGTTATGTTGACGCCATCGAGGTTCCATTCGTTGCTGGTTGTGCCGCGAACCTGCCATGTTGACTGCTGTCCGGATTCAGAGCCACCCACATTTTCTCGGTCGACCTGAATTCCGGGTTGCAGCTGGAGAATAACCCAGGGGTCACGGGCTGTTGGCAGCTGCTGAATCTGCGCCATAGTCACGGTGGTGGTGACAGTAACTTTTTTCGGCTGAACTACCGGCGCGGTCGCTAAAACGGTAATTTCTTCTTCCAAGCGGCCGATTTCCATAACTACCTTAAGGTCGGTGTTCAAGCCAGCGTTGACAATAACATTCTTATGGACGGCGGTTTTGAACCCTTGGAGTTCGGCCTTAACCTCATAATTTTCCCCTGGCTCTAAATTGAGGAAGCGGAAACGACCCTCCTCGTTGCTGACCACGGTTATAGGAGCAATGGTCAGACCGGAAAGAGTTACGGTGACTCCAGGGAGAGGATTGCCTTCCGGGTCCACTACCAGGCCGTAAATATTGCCTCTTCCTTTCTGGGCGGCCAGAGGAAGCATGAGGAGCAATAGAGAAGCCATGATTAGGAAAGATTTTTTCACTTTTCCTCCTTTCTTTAAGAAATTTTTCTTCCCTTTTTACCCAGTCTTGCTTTCTTTCCCTCTTCCATTCACCTCCTTTTTAAAGATTTGGATAAAATTTTTAGCAAAAAACGTGCCAATTCCCTTTCGCTGGCTCATTATAAACCTTCATCGTTTGGTAACTATCTGAAAATAAAAGAAAAACATCAGCTGGCTGACCATTAATCAGGCTGAGAACCATAAACTGGAACCAAGTGACAAATACCTGTCTGTAATTCAAATAAATGAATTCTGAAACCAGACTAATTTTCATCTCTTTTAACTATCTCTAAATAAAAGAGTTAGGGCTTATAATAAAAATAACCAGCAAAATTCGGAAAATTGAAGAGATTCAAATATATGAATCACCGGTTTTGGGTTAAAAGGGAAATAAGGAGCGGGGTTGACCCCAGGCCGACGTTTAAAATATTATTTTCTGGGAAAGAAACAGGGCCCAGAGTGAAGAAAAATTTAATTAAAATCATGCCTTTCCTCGACCTTGGAGCGTTTAGTTTATGATAAGTCCGGAATGGCCTCGCTCTGGTTCAGGTTTTTCCTGCCATTTCTTCTCCGCCTTTCTCAGCGGCGGCGCAACTCACTTGTCTGGGCGGAGACGCCACCGAGGCGTCCTTGGCCTCTTTTTGGCCTCTCCCATGGACCGATTTAGGCTCAGACATCCTCGGCAGCCAGAGATTTCTTCAAAGGACGAAGCGGAAAGGTCAATCTTTCCCGGCTCGCTTCTGCCTAGCCGGACTTATTTTTCAAACCAGCCCAGACGAAAGGGGAAAGAACCAAGTTCATTGTCCAATAAGGATTAGGTTTTTGACCTCAAAACCGGATTCTAAGCTTAAAGCAGCCTCGGCCGAAGCCTTGGAAGATTATTCGCTTCGTCCTGTTCCTCTCGTCCGAAAAAAATCATGGGTTGACCTGGCGATGGTTTGGGTAGGAGTAGCCGTCGTTCTTTCTGCTTTACTGCGGGGAATGATGATCGGCCTCGGCCTTGGCTCTCCTGGACGCGTCCTTCTCGCTTATGGCTTGGGAGAATTTATTTTAATCTTAATGATGACCTTTACTGGCTACTTGGGAGCCCGGACTGGCTTGTCTACGCCTCTTCTGGCCAGGTTTACCTTTGGCTCGGCCGGTTCAACGCTGATTTCCTTACTTTTAGGAATGGCTTTTTTGGGCTGGTTTTCTATTCAAGCCGGGCTGTTTGCCGAGGCGGTGGCGTTCTACACTAATCTTTCCTTGTCTCGAGCCTGGCTGGCGTTTCTTAGCGGGTTAGTGATGATGCTCCCAGTTGTTCTCGGTTTCCGTGGACTAAAAGCCTTGAGCTTCCTGGCCGTGCCCCCGATGCTGTTTATCTTTTTTTATGCTGCCTTCAAAATGGGGTTTCATTTTTTACCTCGCGAAGAGTTGCTGCGGCTGGCTCAAGCTCACCAGCCTTCCCCTTATCCCACCGCCTTGGGCGAAGCTGCTTCCTTGGTGGCTGGCGGTTTTATCGTCGGAGCGGTGACTTCCGCTGACATTTTCCGCTATGCCAGACCTAAGTGGCACGAGGTGGGGGCTGCTGCCTTTATTTCCATGGCCGTAAGTGCCTTGATGCAACTTATAGGCTCGGTGCTGGCCATGCGAACCGGTCTCAGCCACGAAGAATTACCCCGCCTCATCATCAGTCCGGAGTTCGCCGGTCTGGGGTTTCTGGGGTTCTTGGCTATCGCCTTGGCGCAGTGGACTACCAATGATTCCAACCTTTATTCTTCTGTTTTGGCCTTTAATAACCTCGTCCGCATTAAGAGATGGAGGCTAACACTAATTTTGGGGACGGGTGCTTCGTTCTTAGGGGCGGCTGGTTTTTTAGGCCGACTGAGCCTTTTCTTGAGTCTTTTATCGGTAGCTTGTGGCCCGGTGGGTGGCGTTCTTCTGGTTGACCATTATTTAGTCCGCAAGATAAACTCTGCGTTAAGCTTCGAAGCTCGAGGGAGTCAGCGGCAATACAACTGGCCGGCCCTGATAGCCTATGCCTTAGGTTTTCTGGTGGGCTGGTTAACCTCCGGCCACCCGTGGCGGGCCTCTCTTTTCCCGTTTTCTATCTTTGCGTTTAACGGCATTTTAGCCGGAGGAATCTTCTATTGGCTCCTCTCCCTTTTTCTTCGGCCAAAGCCTGGCTTAGGATGATTTTTTGGGTTAAAGCTGAAAGGCCCTTCTAAAAATAATGGGGCAAGGCCCATTTTAAGGAGAACAGGAAGATTCAAGAGAGAAAAGCAATTAGGGAAAAACACAAGAGTGGAAAAGCATATAAAAGTCAACTTATTATCTTTAAATTAGTTAAAGTTAGTTTGTCATTACTTATTATTTAACGAGGGAACCATTATTTTAGGTGCCATGTTCATGGAAATTAGTCGTTCGGGGCCGATTAGAAAGCTCAGGATTATTTGTTGTTCGGAATGTTATCAGAAAAAACATGACAGGAACCAATAAATTTAAAGCGCGTGAGTATGGGGTGTGGAAAATTTATCCATGACCTAAATTATTCAGGAGAGATGCCGGCTCAATCAAAGCAAAAGAAGAGACTAAATGAGTTAGTGAATTAGATTGATTTAGGACGCTATAAGCGTTCGCCAAGGAGGGTAAAATGGTGCTTAAAGAATTAATCGAGGTCATTGACCTCGTTGACGGCCCGGATGGTGGCCGAAGCAGCCTAAAAGAATATTTTCTATCCAAAGGGCTTGGGCCAGAAGAGGTCTGCTTTACCGAAGTTGCGGGCGATAAGGGGAAAACCACATTTATTAAGCTGACAATCACTGGTCAGAAAGGTCGGAAAGGTGGGGGAAAAGCGCCCACCCTGGGCGTCGTCGGCCGTTTGGGTGGTCTTGGAGCCAGGCCCTACCGTCTCGGTCTAGTCTCAGACGCTGACGGCGCGCTGGCTGCTCTGGCCACGGCGGCCTTTTTAGCCAAAATGAGACTCAGAAGGGATCATTTAGCCGGGGATGTGGTGGTGGCCACTCATTTGGCCCCTGACTCGCCCATTGTTCCCCATGAACCGGTTCCCTTTATGGGGTCTTTCGTCTCGATGGAAGTAATGAACCGCTACGAGGTCGACCCGACGATGGAAGCGATTCTTTCCATTGATACGACACGGGGAAACCGCGTTATTAACCAGCGAGGATGGGCCATTTCGCCGACGGTGAAAGAGGGTTATATCCTCAGAGTAAGCGAGGATTTGCTCAGCCTTATGGAAGTTGTTACCGGCCGGATGCCCGTGGTTTTTCCCCTTACTACCCAGGATATTACCCCTTACGGGAATGGCCTGTATCATTTGAATAGTATAATGCAGCCAGCGACCGCCACTTCGGCCCCTGTAGTTGGCGTGGCTATTACCTCAGAAGTGCCTATCCCGGGCTGCGCTACTGGCGCCACGCAAATCATGGATTTAGAAGCGGTCGTCCGCTTTGTCGTTGAAGTAGCTAAGGCTTATGGGGAAGGCCGATGTTCTTTTTATGACCCCTTGGAATTTAAACGCCTTCTCTCCCTTTATGGTCCGATGAATCATCTCCAGACAAAGGGACAAGACCCAGAAAATCATTAATTCGGAGCCTGTCAAGTCATTTAAAAATCTAACCGTAGAGGGTATCATCTTGTCATCTAAAATCTAACCATGGTTGATCCTAACGAAGTCTCCTCCTTTTCTGCCCCGGACATAGACATTGATGCCGAAAATCTGGCATATGGCCTCGAGAGTTTTGCGCTCTGCAG
>Ga0209102_1000699_pt1 | contig 20794 bp, 18 predicted proteins | sample ConPoolayeHmetaG_FD_185483 | JGI IMG/M metagenome (GOLD analysis project Ga0209102, IMG submission 185483) | Hot spring microbial mat communities from California, USA to study Microbial Dark Matter (Phase II) - Cone Pool mat layer H metaG... ...
TATCGCTGTGGTATAATGACAAAGATTGACGGGGTCGTCTACACAGCGAGGTGAGGAAATGAACGCAGTACTGGAGAAAATCGGCGAACTGGGCATCGTGCCGGTGGTCAGGATTGAAAACGCCGCTGACGCCGTGCCTCTGGGAAAAGCGCTATTAGCCGGCGACCTGCCCATTGCTGAGATTACCTTCCGCACCGCCGCCGCAGAGCAAGCCATACGCACCCTGGTGAAAGACCTGCCGGAAATCATGGTCGGCGCGGGCACGGTGCTAACCGTTGACCAGGTGAAGAAAGCCGTAGACGCTGGCGCTCAGTTCATCGTCAGCCCCGGCTTCAATCCCAAGGTAGTTGACTACTGCCTTGAAAACAAGATAGTGGTCACGCCGGGCATCAACAACCCCACCGGGCTGGAGGCGGCGCTTGAGCGCGGGCTGGAGGTGGTCAAGTTTTTCCCGGCTGAGGCTTCCGGAGGCGTCAGGTTTCTGAAAGACATGGCCGCCCCCTATGGCAAGGTGAAATTCATCCCCACCGGCGGCATCAATATAGGCAACATGAACACCTACCTGTCCGAACCGGGCGTGTTTGCCTGTGCCGGGAGCTGGATGGTGAGCCCCCAGCTCATTGCGGAAAAGAAATTCGCTGAAATCACGCGCCTCACCCGTGAAGCCGTCCTGACCATGCTCGGCTTTGAGTTCAGCCACGTGGGAATCGCCTTAGAAGCGTCCGAGGCAAAAACATCAGCCGAACGGCTCGCCAGTATTTTCGCGTTTCCTATCAAAGAATCCGGGCAAGCGTTCCTCATCGGCAAAGGGGTAGAACTGCTGAAAGAAGCGCCGGAACAGCAGAGCTACATCGCTGTGGCTACCAATCACATCGCCCGCGCCGCGGCTTACTTCAACCGCAAGAACATCCCGGTGGCGGCTGAGACCAGGTATGAAGAAGGCGGCAAAGTGAAATCAGTCTCCCTCAAGATGGAAATCTCCGGCTTTGGCATCAAGGTGGTGCAGAAGTAAGCCGCCCGTATTCCGCTGACAGACAAAAATTTGTGCTAAAATTGTAGCATATGATTACTTCCGTGCCCCTATTCCTGTTTCAGCTAGCCGTTGTCCTTTTTGCCGCCAAGCTGGGCGGGGAAATCTGTCATCGCTACCTGAAACAGCCCACCGTCCTCGGTGAACTGGTCATGGGCATGATTATCGGTCCTTATGCCCTGGGGGGCATTCCCCTTCCCGGCATCGGACCGCTGTTCACCCCTTTCATGTCCACCGGCGCACACTCCACCCCGTCTAACGGTAATGAGCTCTATCTCATCGCCCAGGTGGCAATCATCCTTTTGCTCTTCTCCGCCGGGCTGGGCACTGACTTCAGGCAGTTCTTCCGCTTCGCCGGGCCGGCTTCCATCGTAGCACTGGGAGGAGAGGTGTTCTCCTTCGCCTTTGCCGCGCTGGTGGCGGTCGCCTTCGGGCTGGCTGACCACTTCCTGTCCCCCGGCGCACTGTTCATCGGTGCCATCGTCGGCTCCACATCCGTCAGCATCGCCGCCCGCGTCATCCGCGACATGGGCAAGCTGGGCACACCGGAAGGTATCACTATTCTGGCGGCGGATGTGATTGACGATGTCATGGGCATCCTCATCCTCACAGTCGTCATCGGCATTACCACCATCGGCGAATTCCATGCCGTTGATGCCCTGCTCAGCTTGGGGAAGGCGGTGGGGTTCTGGCTGGCGCTTACTGCCGCAGGCATCCTGCTGGCAAAATACATCGTGCACTTTATCATTTCATTCCGTGTCGCCGGCTCAGCCATGGCGCTGGCGCTCGCGCTCGCCCTTTTCTCCTCCGGTCTGGCTGAGGAGTTCGGGCTGGCGACCATCGTAGGGGCATACGCCATCGGGCTGGCGCTGTCAAACACAGAGCTTGCCAATATCCTTGCCCGCCCCATGGACACCCTGCACCACATTTTTGTCCCCATTTTCTTTGTCGTCATGGGCATGCTGGTTGATTTCCAGGCAGTTTGGGGGGTGTTTCTCTTCGGACTGGCGATTGTGGTCGTCGCCATCGTGGGCAAAATCATCGGCTGTGGCTTGCCGTCTCTGGGCATCGGCTTCAACTGGATTGGGGCGGCACGGATTGGCTTCGGCATGGTGCCCAGGGGTGAGGTATCTCTGATTATCGCCGGCATTGCCCTCACCCGCGGTCTCATCCCCAGCAATATGTTCGGCGTGGCGGTTATGCTGGTAATCTTCACCGCCGTCATTACCACGGTGGTCTTACCCTGGCTTTTCAAAAAGGGCGGCGCGGGCAGGCGGACGTGACTCAGAAGGAGGATGTATGAGCTTTCACTATGAGGTAACAGTAGAACTTCCCCTGGCGGAGGTCTTCCGCCAGATGTTCCTCAAGCACATTCGCGGCGAGCAGTGTTGTGAGTTATTCCGGCTGGTAACGCCTGATGCGCCCAATATCTGGGATTTCAGGCTGGGGGAAGATATCTTCAGCATCGCCTTCACTGAAGAGGCAGGTGAACAAAAGGAAAGCATTGATATTGACTCAGACACGCTTGACCTGACCAAGGTTATTGCGGGTGTCATGGAGAAGGGGGTTATTGACTTTCTCATACAGTTCCTCTCCCCGCTGGCAAAAGTCCCCAAAGCTGAACTGGAAAAGCGGATAAAAGCCCGCCTTAAAGACCTTGAGCGTGACCTGGCACCATAAGCATTTGCTTCAAAAGCGCCCGTCTCCACCTGTCTGTCTCCCGTAAGGACTTTCTTAAACAACCTCACTCCATGTTTGAACATTTCCCGCGTTATGTCTTATACTAGACTATCCTGACAAATTGTATCTTTACCCAAATACTAGGAGAAGGTGGTAACCATGAAGACGGCGCTGAAGCTAAGCCTCATTGCAATCGTGACACTGCTACTCATCCTCCCCATCGCCAGTTGTGCCGCCCCGGCACCAGCCCAGGTTATTACTTTGACCTACAGCAACTTTTTCCCGCCCACTCACCTCCACTCCATCCTTGCCGAACAATGGATTAAGGAAATTGAACAGCGCACCAATGGGCAGGTAAAAATAACCTACTACCCCGGCGGCTCGCTCACGCCAGCGCCCAAGATTTATGATGGCGTGGTGCAGGGGATTTCAGATATCGGCATGTCCGCCATGGCATACTCCGTGGGACGTTTCCCGGCTTCAGAACTGATTGACCTGCCCCATAAGTACCCGAACGGCTGGGTGGCAACCAAAGTAGCCAACGACTTCTACCAGAAGTTCAAGCCGGCAGAGTTTAACGATGTCAAGGTGCTTTACTTCCACGCCCACGGTCCCGGCGTCATCTTCACCACCAAAAAGCCCGTCCGCAAGCTTGAGGACATGAAAGGACTCGTCATCAGGTCCACGGGCGTCGGCGCTAAAATCGTGGAGGCGCTGGGCGCAAGCGGCTACGGCGCGGCTCAGGGAGAAGCTTATGAGCTGATGTCAAAAGGCGTGATTGACGGTAGCTTCACCCCGCGCGAGGTGTTAAAAGGGTGGAAACAGGCGGAGGTGGTGAAATACGTCACCGGCTGTTATGACGTGGGCAATACTACAGGCATGTTCGTAGTCATCAATAAGAGCAAGTGGGACGCCCTGCCCGCAAGCGTGCAGAAGGTCTTTACCGAGGTCAGCCAGGACTGGATTGAAAAGCACGGCATGGTCTGGGACTACTATGATGAAGAGGCGATAAGCTACTTCTCCAGCTTGGGCGGTGGCAGAGAAGTGATTCAGCTTTCCCCACAGGAAATGGCGCGCTGGGTGGCTACGGCGGTTGACCCGCTCATCAATGCCTACCTGTCAGAGAAATCCGCCAAAGGTCTCCCCGCCGCAGACTATGAGAAATACCTGAAGGAGCGCGTCAGCTACTGGTCCGGAAAATCTCCGAAATCCGCGGAGAGCGTGAGCTGGGTGAAGAAGGAGCTTGAGCCGCTGGCGGCGCAGAAGAAATAGCGGTGTGAAGAGTCCCTGCCATAATCTTCCACGCTCACTTCTCACAGGGAGCTGGAATTCTCCCTTATGAATAACGTGTTGCTTCAACTGGACAGATTGGTTCATGCCCTCAGCCGGTGGTTTAATCTGGTAGCCGGAGCGGCGGTGGTGGGGATGTTGGGGCTGGTGGTAACGGACATCATCGGCGTGAAGCTGTTTAAGGCACCCATCCCCGGCGCCATTGAAATCGTCGGCTACCTCGGCATCATTGTCGTCGCCTTCGCCATCGCCCATACCCTTGTCATTCGCGGGCATATCCAGCTGGAGTTTTTCACCATGAGGTTGCCGCCGCGTATTCAGGCGGGTGTGCTGGCAGTGGTCAACCTGCTGAACCTGGCGCTCTTTGCCATCATCGCCTGGCAGAGCTACGAGTTTGCCGCAGTGCTCCGGGCGACCGGGGAAGTCTCCATGACCCAGCGTATCCCGTTTTATCCTTTCGTCTATGCCATCGCCCTGTGCTGTGTGATGGTATGCCTGGTGATGCTCACGGACGTCATAAAACAAATCCGGAAAGCGGTGCAGAGTTGAGCCCGGCAGTAATTGGCATCATTGGCATTGTCGTCCTCATCATCGTCTTCATTCTGGGGATGCCCGTAGGCTTTGCCATGGCGCTGGTGGGCTTCCTGGGCTTCAGCTATATTGCCAGCCCCGCGGCGGGTTTGAGCCTCCTCGCCCGCGATATTTTCACCAGCTTTTCCTCGTATTCTCTGACCGTCATTCCCATGTTCCTGCTCATGGGAGCAATCGCTTACGTTTCCGGCATGAGCCAGCGCCTTTACGCCGCCAGCCATGTCGTCTTCGGGCGACTGCGCGGGGGGCTGGCGCTGACCACCATCGGCGCCTGTGCCCTGTTCGCCGCCATCTGCGGCTCCACCGTCGCCACTGCGGCAACGATGGGGCGGGTGGCTATTCCGGAGATGAAACGCTACGGCTATGATGACGCGCTGGCTTCCGGTACGGTAGCGGCGGCAGGCAGTCTGGGCATTCTCATTCCCCCAAGCACCATCTTCGTCGTCTATGGGATTCTGACTGAGCAGTCCATCGGCAAGCTGTTCATCGCCGGCATCGTGCCCGGGATTGTGCTTGCCGGGCTTTTCTTCATTACCGTGGTCATCCTCTGCTGGCACCGTCCCCACCTTGCCCCGCTGGGAGAACCTACCAGCTACCGCGAGAAAATCGCCGGGCTCTTCGGCATCAGCGAGATGGTCATCCTTTTCGTGCTGGTAATGGGCGGGCTTTTCCTCGGCTGGTTCAGCCCCACGCAGGCAGGAGCGGCGGGGGCGGCAGGTGCCATCATCATCAGTCTTGCACACCGCAACCTGACCTGGTCCGGTTTCCTGCTGGCGCTCAAGGACACGGTGAAAGTCACCTGCGAGGTGATGGTCATCATTGCCGGGGCAGTGGTGCTGGGACATTTCATTGCGCTGACACGCATCCCGCTGACGCTCACCACCTGGGTGGGCGGGCTGGAGTTGTCTCCCGCCGGCATCATGGGCATCATGATACTCATGTACCTCTTCGCCGGGACATTCATGGACGCCCTGGCGCTGGTCAGCCTGACCATACCAATTGTCTATCCCGTGGTGCTGGCGCTCGGCTTTGACCCCATCTGGTTTGGCGTTATCATCGTTCTGGTGACACAGATGGGTGTGATTACCCCTCCCGTGGGCATAAACGTATATGCAGTGCGGAGCATTGCCGGCAACATCCCGCTGGCAACCATTTTCAAAGGCGCCATGCCTTTTCTCATCGCCCTGCTCGTGATGACGGGAATACTCATCGTCGCGCCACAGCTAGCCACCTTCCTGCCTGACCTCATCAGGTATAAAATATAGTGAAAGAGTAGCATTATGCCGACTATCTCAGAAATGCTCGCCCGGAATGCACGGATGTTCCGTCATGAAACAGCGCTTATTGAACTCAAGCCGAGCCAAAATCTGCGCCGGGCAATCACCTGGCAAGAGTTTGATGAACGGGCTAACCGCTTCGCCAACGCCTTACAGCAGATAGGCATCAGGAAAGGTGATAAAGTCATCCACCTCATGATGAACTCCATAGACTGGCTGGTGGCTTACTTCGGCATCATCCGCACCGGCGCCTGGGCGGTGCCGCTCAATTTCCGCTTCACCGGCAAGGACATCAGCTACTGCGCCGCCATTGCTGAAGCAAAGGCAATGGTCCTCGGTGAGGAGTTCACCGAGCGTGTATCAGCTATCCGTCCCCGCCTGACTACCATTGAGCACTACATTTTTGCCGGCAGTGCTGTGCCAAAGGGCATGACATCATTTGTTGAATTAATTAACCGTTCCTCCGCCAAGCCCGCTGATATTGAGTTGCGTGATGAAGACCCGTGCGGGCTGTATTTCACCTCAGGCACTACTGGCGACCCCAAGCCCATCCTGCTCACCCACAAGAACATGGAGTGCGCCGCCATCACAGAAAACAGGCACCATTACCAGACTCCAGATGACAACTTCATCCTCATCCCACCCCTATATCACACCGGCGCCAAGATGCACTGGTTCGGTAGCTTAATCTGCGGTAGCCGGGCGACCATCCTAACCGAATTCACCCCGCAGAACCTCTTTGAAGCCGTCCACAAGGAAAGAGGGACGATTGTCTGGCTGCTCGTGCCGTGGGCACAGGACATCCTCACCGCCCTTGATAATGGTGAACTGCGGCGGGAGGATTATGACCTGAGCCAGTGGCGCCTGATGCACATCGGCGCCCAGCCCGTGCCGCCCAGCCTGGTGAAGCACTGGAAGCAGTATTTCCCCGCCATGCAGTATGACACCAACTACGGCTTGAGTGAGTCCACCGGTCCCGGCTGCGTCCACCTCGGGATTGAAAATGAACACAAGGTGGGCGCCATCGGCAAGCCCGGCTTCAACTGGGAAGCCCGTATCGTCAATGAGCGAGGCGATGACGTGGCGCAGGGAGAAGTGGGAGAGCTCATCGTGCGCGGCAACGGCGTGATGAAGGAATACTATAAGAACCCCGCTAAAACGGCAGAGGTCATCAGGAACGGCTGGCTCTATACTGGTGACCTGGCAAAGACGGACGGGGACGGTTTCATCTATCTGGTGGACCGCAAAAAGGACATGATAAATGTGGGCGGGGAAAAAATCTTCCCCGTGGAAGTGGAGGAAGTGCTCATCAGCCATCCGGAAGTTTATGATGCCGCAGTCATCGGTCTGCCTGATGAGAGGCTGGGAGAAATCGTGGCTGCCGTCATTGACCCCAAGCCCGGCGTAACCCTCACTGAAGCTGAAATAACTGCTTTCTGTGAGCAGAATCTGCCCCGCTATAAAAGACCCCGCCGCATCATCTTTGACAAAGTGCCCCGCAACCCCACCGGCAAAATTGAAAAGCCCAAGCTAAGACAGAAATACGCCCGCCAGTAAGACGCCACAGAAAACGGTTGGGATTTTTCATTGGTTATATTCGGCTTTGCTTCATACTGAGTCCCTGCCCCGCATTGCCCAGTGGGTCTCCGCCATCCTGGCAATCATGGGCGTGATTATCCTCCTGCTGGCGGCGTCAAGGGTGCAGAAGAGACTGGCGTAAGAGTGTATTGAAATCTAAATGCATTATTGCTATAGTGAGGTAAAATTTAAGCACACGTCAATGAGGAGGGAGCCATGTTCTATGAAGTCAGCGTTCCGGAACCAAAGGGGAAGAAGATTGCCGCGCTGGTGACGCTCAATCCATCGGAGTCCAGAAGGTTGCTCGCCAAAGCGGTGGTCGCACTACCTGAGGTGCAGTATGCCTGGAAGAACGGCACCATCATCATCGCCCGCGGCATCACCAATGCCTTTATCACGGAAGAGCTCCTGGGCGTCAAGATTGAGCCTAAAGCCGGGCAGTGTGTGGGCATGGTGGTCAACGGTGCCACGAATGCCAACTCCGGACCGCCGCCCTACGTCCCGCACGTCTTCAAGAAAGGAAAACCTGTGGAAACCTCCGGCAGTGTTGAAATCCTGAACTTCACCAAAGATGACGTGTTCATCAAGGGGGCTAACGCCGTTGACCCGCAGGGCAACGCCGGCGTTCTGGTCTCCTCATTGAAGGGCGGAACGTGGGGTATGTTCACGCCTGTGGTCACGCCGCGCGGCGCTCATCTCATCACCGCGGTGGGGCTGGAGAAAATGATTCCCTCCGTGACGGAGGCATACCAGCACAGCGGCATTTACCATTTCAAATACAGCCTGGGTCTGCCCTGCCGCCTGGTGCCGGAGCTCACGGACAAGGTGGTGACAGAGATTCAGGCGCTGGCGGTGCTGGCAGGCGTGAAAGCCTATCACATCGCTTCAGGCGGGGTGGGTGGCTCTGAAGGAGCGGTGGTGCTCACCATTGAAGGAGATGAGGAGCACGTGGTGAAAGCCTTTGAGCTGGTGAAATCAATCAAGGGCGAACCTCCGGTGGCACTGCCGAACACCTTCCGCGTCAGCTCCCCTGCCGACTACAACTACGATGCACTGGCTCAGCTGGCGACCCTGGGAGGGATATAGGGAATTAAAGGGACTTTAACTCCGGCTATGATTTCCTTGACAGGCTTACCTCAGTGACAGGACCCTACAGCGAGAGCTATACTTATAACCAGATAGGCAACATGACTGCCAGGAACGGTAATGCTTATACCTATGGGGCAAAGCCTCATGCCGTCACGGCAGTATCGGGCGGAGCGAGCTACTCCTATGATAACAACGGCAATATGACCGCCCGCGGCGCGCAGACCATCACCTGGGATGTGGAGAATAGACCCGTTTCAATTACCGGCGGGGCAAGCTTCATCTATGACGGAGACGGCAACAGGGCAAAGAAGACCGAAAACGGTGAGACCATCCTTTATATCAACAAGTACTACGAGAAGAACCTGACCACGAGCGTGGTGACGGTTAACTACTTCCTGGGGGAGAAGTTGGTTGCCATAAAGACAGGGGACACCTTGAGATACGTGCATCAAGACCACCTTACCGGGACTTCCCTCATGTCTACATCCGGTGGCGCGTTGGACAGCAGCATCACTTACCTTCCTTACGGCACAACCAGAGGCGGGTCTATAAACACAGATAAGAAGTTTACCGGGCAGAGGCTGGATGGGACTGGGCTTTACTACTATGGAGCGAGGTACTATGACCCTGTGATTGGGAGGTTTATAAGTGCGGATGTGTTCCTACAAGACATCTCTAATCCACAAGCATTGAATAGATACTCTTACGTTTTGAATAACCCCCTCCGTTACACAGACCCCAGTGGCTGGTGGACATTTGGGTTAGGTATCAACTTTACTGGTACATTCCTTGCATGGGTACTTTCTGGAAGCGTTATGATTGTAACGAGTGGCCACGGAGAACTCGGTGTGGTCTGGTCTGGTGGTGGCGGTGGAGGTGGGGCCTCAACTATTGGGGCTGCAAGTCTAACTCTGCAAGGGCAGTTGACAAGTGCAGATTCCATCGGGGACTTGAGAGGTGTAGCCGTGCAAGCTGGTGGCTCTGGAGGCGCAATATGGGGAGGTGGTTTGGAGTGGACTGGCGGTAAAGGCTATCAGGGGGTTAACGTTCAAGGTGGCTTAGCTGGTGGATTTGAGATGCACGGTATTGCTGAAAAGGCAGGAGTAAAAGTATTCCCAGTCCAGATGCCTTGGGGGGATACTTCTCAAGAAACCTCATTGCCATCTACGAAATCAGCTCCTATATCTACGGACCCACCTAAGCCAGCAACTCCATCGAATATAGCGGCACAATCTACCTTAAGTGGATTTACTGCCTCATTAGCCCAGTTAAATAGTCTTGGCTCACCAGTCGGGTCAACATCATATCAGCAGGCGGTCGACACGGCCTATAACGCCGTCGCTTCAACTTTGGGGTCAGGTCAGATGATGGCTTGGTCGAGCAGCCAAGGCTACTATGCCGTTGACACTAGTTCTTACGACTACATTAGTTGGGATTACTGGTATTAATGAACTCGACACCTGACGTAATCAATTGTGAGGCTGATATAAGTTGATTGGTTTTATTATACTTTGTGTTTGGTCCGCTCTTTTTATTGGTATAGGTATCTTCATGATAGTTTCTGCTGAGCGAGTTGGCATTTGTGTTGCAAAAGTTGTCACGGCATACTTCCAGTTTGTTTACAAGGTATATTTTAAATCATTTCGTGTTAATCCAAAGGAATGGCAATCATTTAAAGGCACATCGGCTACATGGAGGACCATAGGAAGTAAAGTTGTAGGAATTTGGTTGATTTTAGCAGGCTTGACGTTTTTCATTATCGCTATATGGCCTAAAAGCTAGCAATTTACGCCTATTTCAAGCTAAAATGAGTCAAAACAGTTCTGAGAGGGCGGATAGAATGCTCAGGCTTAAATCACCCCAGGTTTTGTTTTTCGGCAGTTATCTATGTGACCGCTTTGTTCCACAAGACCACGAGCGTGGTGACGGCTAACTACTTCCTGGGGGATAAGTTGGTCGCCATAAAGACAGGGGACACCTTGAGATACGTGCATCAAGACCACCTGACTGGGACTTCCCTCATGTCTACATCCGGTGGCGCGTTGGACAGCAGCATCACTTACCTTCCTTTCGGCACAACCAGAGCCGGGTCTGTAAACACAGATAAGAAATTCACCGGGCAAAGGCTGATAGTGTTCCTTTATCTTGAATAGCTAATACCCTTATCTCACCCTGACAAACTTCTGAATGCGCCTGGTGCGGACAATCTCCCCCACGTAAATATCGCCGCGGGAGTCCACGCAGACGCTGTGGCTGTTGTCCAGCACCTTTTTCCCTTTATCTTTCAAATCGTCCCAGAAGCAGATGATTTTCCCTTTCAGGTCACGGATGGAGACGCGCGGCTTGTTCGGTCCGTGGAGCTGGCTCTCCACCACGTAGACGAGGTCATTCTTGCGGTCAATATAGAGGTCCTGGGGCCAGATAAAGTCCGTCCACATGGACACGAACTCACCGTCAGGAGTGAAAATCTGGATGCGGTCGTTATTGCGGTCAGCGATATAGACCATGCCCCTGCGGTCCACCTCCACGCGGTGAGGCAGGGCAAACTGCCCCGGCTCTTTCCCGCAATCGCCCCACGTCTTGATGAGGTCGCCCTTCGGTGAAAATTTATGCACCAGGAAGTTGCCATAGCCATCGCACACGTATATCTCGCCGGCGGCATTGAGGGAAAGGTCGGTCGGCTGGCTGAACGGCTTGCGCAACATGATGGGAAAGTTCTTGTTCTTCGTCCCCAGGGTCATAAGAGGCTTGCCGCCCGGCGTGCACTTCTCCACGATATTGGTCGCCCGGTCGGTAATATAGACTGAGTCGTCCGGACCCACATAGACGCCGTGCGGGTCACCATAGACGCCTTCTCCCCAGCAGGAAACGAAGTTGCCCTCGCGGTCAAAGATGAGCACCGGGTGATTGCCACGCGACCCCACGTAAACACGGTCGTGCGAGTCCACCGCCACATCAACGGGGTCGTCCATCTCAAAATACTCCGGGAGCTTGCCCCAGTTCTCTATTACCTCATAGCGGAAATCGCCTTTGCCGACAATCATGTCACCCTCCTTTCAGATGCTCCTTTACTTTACCATACTTACAGCTTCCTGTGCCAAAAGGTTCTGCCTTACTCTAGCTGGTGTATTTGCCAGGAGAGCGGCGACATGGCAATACCAGTAAACTGATATAGATTGCTTCGCTCGCCATGACAAAATAAACCAAATGCAAACCATGCGCGGCAACAGTTGCCAAGCGGATAAGCGCCCATTATAATGTCAACAAGCCAGAACGTTTCCGGACTATTGCAAGGAGGCACTACATGTCAGAAAGAATCGCCGTGCTCGGGGCGGGAGCAATTGGGGCATCAATGGGGGCATACCTGATTCGCGATGGGCGAGACGTCACGCTCATAGACTACTGGGCGGCTCACGTGGATGCCATGAAGAACCGCGGGCTGACCCTCACCGACCTCAATGGCACCTTCACCGTCAAGGCAAAAGCCCTCCACCTGAGCGAGGTCTGCAACCTTCAGGACCAGTTTGACATCGTCATCCTTTCCGTAAAGTCATATGACACGCGCTGGATAACCTATCTCATTGAGCCATATTTGAAGCCCACCGGCTTCATCCTGCCAGCGCAGAACTCCCTCAATGATGAAACCGTGGCGCATATCGTGGGCTTCAACCGCACCGTGGGCTGTATTCCCATGCTCAGCGCAGGCTTATACCAGCCGGGACACGCCATACGCACCAGCCCGCTTGATGTGCACTGCTTCACCATCGGCGAGCTTTCAGGTGTCATCACACCGCGGGCGCAGAAGACCGCCCAGATGCTCAGCATCATCGGACACAGCGATACCACTACGAATATCTGGGGCGCCCGCTGGTCAAAGCTGGTAATCAACTGCCTGGCAAATGCCCTCGCCGGCATCGTCGGACCGGACGTGTCCACCAATGCCGCCGCGCTCAGCCCTGACCAGCAGAACACCATTTACTTTGTCCGCACGCTCTTGGGCTGTGAAGCAGCGAAGGTGGCTTCCGCACTCGGCTTCACGCTGGGGCCAATTTACTCCCTTCAGCCAGAGGAATTCGTCAACGCCAAGACCAGAGAAGATATCAAACAGCTCAAGGAAAAACTTGAGGCGGTGATGAAAAAGAGATACCCTGATGTGGCGCAGAAGGTGGGCGCACCTGACCGCCCTTCCCTCCTTCAGGACATTATCAAAGGCAGGCGGACCGAGGTGGACTACCTCAACGGCATCATCGTCAATAAGGGCAAAGAGCTGGGCATCCCCACCCCCATGAACGAGGCGGTCCTTAACCTCACCAGAAAGATTGAAACAGGAGAGGTAAAACCCGGTCCCCACAATCTGGAAACACTAAAACCATACCTGAAGATGTAGCGCAACCCTTTACAGGAAAGGGTCTGGCGCCAACCCCAGGGAGTTTCATGGGCACAATTGAGGCTGTTGTGAAGGGTATTGAGCGTTTTATAGAGCGAGTCTGCAGGATGACCGCATGGCTCACCATACCCCTGATTATCATCATCGCCTGTGATGTCATCTCCCGCATCCTTTCAGCACACCTGCTGTCTGGGCGTTTGACATCAACTTCATGATTGGCACCTGCTTTTTTCTAATTGCCCTGCCAGCGATGTAAAATAAAAACAGTGGAGAGGTGCATTATGCCGAAAACAGTAACCCTGCGTGAGATGCCGTGGTACGGCGATACTGAATTTGAAATTGATTTTCCTGATTCATGGGATGTCCACGTATGCCAGATGAAAGGACATGACGCCCCTCCGTTGAGCAATGCCGCCATTAAGAAAGCCTTTGCTAACACCATCGGCACGGAGACCATCAGGAAGCTGGCGAAGGGCAAAAAAGAAGTGGTCATCATCTTTGATGACATGGCGCGTCCCACGCCCTCTGCCCAGATTGTGCCCTTCGTGCTGGAGGAGCTTGCCGCGGCAGGCATCCCGGATGACAATATCCGGTTCATCGGCGCACCCGGCAGTCACGGCACGATGAACGCCGAGGACTTCCGCAAGAAGCTGGGCGACGATACCATAGCCAGGTTCCTGGTCTTTAACCACAACCCTTATGAAAACCTCACCTATCTGGGAAAGACGAGCCAGGGCACGCCAGTCTATATCAACAGCGAGGTCATGGCGTGCGACCTTAAAATCGCCATCGGGTGCATCGTCCCCCACCCGTTAAGCGGATTTGGCGGCGGGGGAAAAATCATTCTTCCCGGCGTGGCGGGCATTGAGACCATCCACGCCAACCACGCCACCTTCGCCCCCCACCCGCTCTGCGGCATCGGCGAATGCCACAACAACCCGTTCAAGCAGGACCTTGATGAGACGGCGCGCATGGCAGGACTGGATGTTAAAATTGATGTCATCCTTAATATGAAGCGGGAAATTTCTGCCCTTTTTGTGGGCAACCCCACCGCGGAACATGAGGTGGGGGTGAAAGTAGCCCGCGAACACTACGCCACCGAGCTGGTCCCGGACGCTGACATCGTCATCGCCAACTGCTACATGAAGGCAAATGAAATCATCCTGGGTCCCCTCATCGCTTCCTCGGTGCTCAAGCCCGCCGGTGGGGACATGGTCATCATCTTCAATACGCCGGAGGGACAAATCCCCATGTTCTGGACGCGGAGCTGGGGCAAGAATATGGGTGGCAGGGGCTGGTACCCGCGGAAGAGCCTGCCGCCGAACACGAAGCGCCTCACCATCCTCTCTCCCTACCCGGAAAGAGCGGCGGTTGATTGCATCGCTCCGCCGCACCTCGTCAACTGGAGAAGGACCTGGGCTGAAGTCCTGGCGGACCTGAAGAAGACCTACGGCACAAAGGCAAAAGTGGTCGTCCTGCCTGATGTGACCGTGCAGTATTTCCCCGGAGTCCGGGCTGGTAAGCCCATCGGCGCCAATAAGTAGGCTGTTTCTGCGCTGGCGGTACAGACCATTTGAGCTTTACCACTGGATAAGGTAAAATCACAGGGCATTATTGTGCATGGAGGAGGTAGCTATGAGTGCTACGGAAAAGCTGGCAAAGTTCGCTGTAGAGACCACCTATTATGACCTTCCCCAGAAGACCATCAAATACGCCAAAGACCTGGCGTTAAGCAATGTGGGGGTGATGGTGTGGGGTTCCACGCTTCCCGCCGGCAGGATAGTGTCAAAATTCGTAAAGGATATGGGCGCGGTGCCGGAGGCGGGCGTCTTCGGCAGCGGGTTCAAGACCACTGTCGCTGAAGCCACGCTGTGCGGCGGCACTTTCGCCCATGCGGCAGAGTGGGAGGGTGACAGCCGCCCCGAAATGGTGGGGGTGATGCCCATCTTCCCTGCCGTTTTCACCCTGGGAGAAAAGCTGGGGGCGTCCGGGAAGGACATCCTTACCGCGGCAATCATCGGGCATGAGGTGTCAGCCAGAATCGGGCTTGCCTGCGTGACAGCTACCAGCAGGGGGTTCTTCGCCGTCCCGGTGATGGGTAACTTCGGCTCGGCAATAGCCGCCGCCAAACTGCTCAAGCTTAACGTGGAGCAGACTATGGTCGCGATGAGCCTCGCCGCCTCTCAGGCAGCCGGCACCCTGCGCCAGCATGACACCATGGCGCACTTCGTTGAGACCGGATTCGCCGCCCGCAATGGCGTCATGGCGGCATTAATGGCAAAGGCAGGCATCAACGCGGATAAGAACATCCTTGAAGATACTGATTCCGGCGTGGGGTTCTGCAGTGCCGTCGCCGGAAAAGAAAATTTCCAGATTGAGAAGCTTACGGAAAATCTCGGCAAAGACCTGCGCTTTGACCACCTTGACACCAAGCACTTCCCCTGCCACTCCTACATCCAGCGTTCCATTGAAGCGGCGCTACAGCTCGTCCATGAGAACAACATCAACTACAAAGACGTGGCGAGCGTGGAAGTGGAGATGAAGCCGTCATTTGCCCGCGACCTTGACCATCCGTCGCCACCAGATGGAGAACATGCTCGCGTGAGCGTCCAGCACGCCATCGCCGCGGTATTGCTTGAGAAAAGGGTGGACATTAACAGTTTCACTGACGAAAAGACTGCTTCCGCCGCGTTCATAGAAGCCCGCCAGAAGGTGAAGGTGGTGCCCCGCCCGCAGTGGGAAAAAGAGAAGGACTTTGAGATTGTCACCATCATCCTCAAGAACGGCAAGAAGTTCAGCTCCAAGTGGGATACCTGGCGTGGACATCACACATCGCCCTTCAATGAGACCGAGCTGACCGCCAAATTCAAAGATGCCACCGCCGAGACGCTCTCACCCAAGCAGATTGACCGCGCCATAGAGCTTCTCATGAGCCTTGATAGCCTGAAAGATGTCTCCGAGCTCATGAAGCTTGTCTGCTTCCCGAGCAAAAAATAGCGGAGGTTTACCTTGAACGCATCTAAACAGCCCTGTGAAATGACCTTGAAAGAAGCCTCTTCAGCCATCGCCACAAAGGAGCTTCTCCCCTCGCAACTCCTCAACTCCTGTCTGGAGCGTATTGAAGCGCTAGACAGCAAAATCAAGGCGTGGGCACTGCTGGATAAAAAAGGTGCACAGGAAACGGCGCAGCGCCTTGATGATGAGGTAAAAAGGGGAAAGCTGAGGAGCCCCCTCCATGGCATCCCCGTGGGACTCAAGGACATCATCTACACCGCCGGACTGCGCACGGAAGCCGGCTCTAAGGTTATGGCTGGCTTCGTCCCGGAGTATGACGCCACAGTGGCGGCACGCCTGAAAGAAGCAGGGGCAATCATCCTGGGTAAAACGCACACCACTGAGTTTGCTTTCTCTGACCCCGCGCCCACCTGCAACCCGTGGAACACTGAGTGCACCCCGGGAGGTTCCAGCTCAGGCTCTGCTGCCGGCGTCGCCGCAGGCATGTGTACCTTTGCCCTCGGCTCACAAACGCTGGGGTCGGTGCTGAGACCCGCCGCCTATAATGGCGTCATTGGCTTTAAGCCTCAGCACGGACGTATCAGCGTCTATGGCGTCGTGCCGGTGAGCTGGAACCTGGACCACATCGGTATCTTCGCCCGCACCGTGGAAGACATCCCTCTCATCTTTCAAGCAATCGCCGGCTATGATGCCAGAGACATATTCTGCCTGAACGAGCCAGTTCCCGATTGTTTGAGCCAACTTGAACAGAAGAAACCGCCACGCATCGGCGTGGTGAGACAGCATTTCTTTGCCCGCGCTGATGAGGAGATGCGCCGCCATACGGAAGACGCGGTCAAACGCCTGGAGAAAGCCGGCGCCACCGTTTTGGAAGTTAAATCGCCGCTTGATTTCGCCGCTGTCCATGAGACCGGCAAGCTCATCATGTTTGTTGAAGGCGCCGCCTATCATGAGCCTATGTTCATCAAACACAGCGCCAAATACCGACCCGGCATAAAAATGCTGGTGGAAAACGGGCTGAAGGTGCGCGCTATTGAGTATACCAGAGCACTGCAGGCACAGCTAAGCTACCGGGCGGAAGCCAAGTCCCTCTTCACCCAGTGTGATGTCCTGCTCACCCCCTGCACCACCGGCGCCGCACCAAGGGGACTGGGCTCCACCGGCGACCCTGTCATGCAGGCGCCATGGTCAATCCTCGGCCTGCCTGCCATCAGCCTGCCCATCGGCTTGAACAAAGATGGCCTGCCGCTTGCCATTCAGCTCACCGGTCCGGCGAAAGCTGAGGACAAACTGCTCGCCGCGGCGCGGTGGTGTGAAAAAGCACTTAACGTACACCTTAAGCCGCCGCTCAAATAAGGAGTTGAGCGCCCATGCCAAAACTCCTTGAGTATCAGGGGAAGAAACTGCTCGCCAGCCTGGGAGTGGCAGTGCCACAAGGTAACATCGCCAATACGCCAGAGGAAACCCGCGATATTGCTCAGAAGCTGAAGCGTCCGGTGGTCATCAAAGCCCAGGTGGGTGTTACCGGCCGGGCTCAGGCAGGCGGCATCAAGTTCGCTGATAGCCCCGGCGCCGCAGAAAAGGTTGCCCGGGAAATGCTGGGCAAAGACATCAAAGGGCAGAAGGTGGAAAAAGTCCTCGTAGAGGAAAAGCTTGATATTGCCCGGGAGTTCTATGCCAGCGTCATCGTCAATGATTCCTACAAGGTCAAGGGACCGGTTATCATGTTCAGCACCAGAGGCGGCACAGGCATTGAAGAGATTGCGGCACAGTTCCCGGAGACCATCACCAGCCAGAATATAGACATCCTCAGCGGGCTTTCCCTGGATGGGGCAAAGGAAATTGTCTCACGCCTTGATGTTGCCAGGCAAATCGTGACGCCTTTGAGCCAGCTTCTCCACGGTCTTTACCAGACCTTCCGCAAATACAGCTGCCGCAGTGCGGAAATAAACCCCATCGTCCTAACCAGAGAAGACAAAATCTACGCCGCTGACTGTCACATCGTCATAGACGAGGCGTCCGTATTCAGAAATCCGGAGCTGGACATCGCCTATCCCCGTGATATCGGACGGGAGCCTACCGAACTGGAGAAAATCGCCTGGAAAGTGGAAGACAAAGACTACCGCGGCATCGGGTACTTCGTCCAGATGGTTCAGGACTTCCAGCCCGGCGAGGGCTATCTGGGTTTTCACGGACTGGGCGGCGGCGGAGCCATGCTCGGCGCTGACGCGCTCATACGGCATGGTCTCAAAATCGCTGATTACGCGGACACCAGCGGTAATCCCACTGCCTCCAAGGTATACCGCATCGTGAAAATTATTTTTTCCCAGCCCAATATTGACGGCTACATCCTGATGGGTGCCTCCATCGGCAACCAGGAGCAGTGGCACCACGCCCATGCCCTGGTGAAAGCCCTGCGGGAAGAGCTGAAAGACCGCCCCGGCTTCCCGGTCATTATCTTGCTTGCCGGCAATAAAGAGGCGGAATCAATGGAAATCATGAAAGAGGGGCTGAAAGACCTCCCCGCCCGCATTGAGTTCTACGGTCGTGATTATGTCTACCGCGTGGATGACCTCGCCGAGCGGATGCGCCAGATGGTGATAGAATACCGCGGCGGCATAAAAGGAGCAAAATAGATGGCGGACCTGGAATTTAATTTCCGCACCGGCAAAGTCTCAATTGACTACAGCAAGTGCAAAACGTGCCAGAGCTACGCCTGTGTGAAGGCATGCAGTCTCTTCGGCACCACCCTGTACCGACTGGAGAAAGGCAAACCTGTGCTGATGTCCAGCCCGGAAGAGAGCGGGCGGCGCTGTATTGAGGACCTCACCTGTGAGCTTTACTGCCATAGCCACGGCAATAAAGGGTTGACCATTGAACTTGACATGTTCGGGCTGGAAGAATACCGCAAGCAAAGAGGTCTGAGGTAAACGGCCATGGCTATCCTGATTGATGGCAACACCACCGTCATGGTCCAGGGAATCACCGGCAGAGAGGGCACGGCGCGCACCCGTTTCATGCTGGACTACGGCACAAAGGTGATTTGCGGCATTACCCCCGGCAAAGGCGGCGGAGAGGTATGGGGTGTACCGGTCTATAACACGGTGAAAGACGCGTTTAAAATCCACGGCAAGATTCAGGCAAGCGTTACGTTCGTCCCCGGTCCGCAGGTAAAAGACGCCGCCATTGAAGCCATTGAGGCAGGCGTCAAGCTAATCCTGGTGCCCGCCGAGCGGGTGCCTCTCCATGATTCTCTGGAAATGATTGCCCTTGCCCGCAAAAAAGGGGCGCGTATCGTGGGACCGGGCTCACTGGGACTGCTCAGCCCGGATAAGGCGGCAATGGGTTGGTTGGGCGGAAGCGGTGAGTTTGCCCGGGAAATCTTCAAACCGGGACCGGTGGGAGTGATGTCCCGCAGTGGCGGCCAGACGAGCACAGTGGTCTGGAGCCTGATGAAAGCCGGCATCGGCACCTCCACAGCAATTCACGTGGGCGCAGAACCAGTCACCGGCTCCAGCTTTGCTGAACTCCTCCCGCTGTGGGAACAGGACGAGGAAACAAAAGCGGTGGTCATGTTCGGGGAAATAGGCACGGTGGCAGAGGAGGAGGCGGCGGAAGTAATTAAAGAAGGCGGGTTCACCAAGCCCCTTGTCGCTTACATATCGGGCAGGACACTGCCAGAAGGAATGCGCTTTTCTCATGCCAGCGCCATTATTGAAGGCGGGAGAGGAACCGCGGAAAGCAAAATAAAGGCGCTGGAAAGAGTCGGCGCACGCGTGGTGAACACGCCGCAGGAAATCATCACCACCATCGTCACCATCTTGAAAGGTGGTGCACAGCAATGATGGTCTTACGGTCACTTCTCTTCGTCCCGGGCAACAGCATGCGTATGATTCACAAGGCGGCAACCCTGCCTGCTGATGCCCTTATCCTGGACCTGGAGGACGCGGTGCAATTGGCGGACAAAGAAACCGCCAGGGTAATCGTAAGAGATAGCCTGCCCGCGCTGAAAGAGGGAGGCGCATACCTCTTCGTCAGGGTAAACGCGCTCTCCACCGGACTCACTGAAGAGGATATTGATTGCGTGGCAGTGAAAGAGCTCAACGGTATTCTGCTGGCTAAAGCGGAAAGGGCGGAAGACATAGAAGAAGCGTCAGCGATGCTGCAAAAAACGGAGAAAAAGCGAGGGCTGGCGCCGGGTGCCATTAAAATAATTCCGATTCTGGAATCAGCAAAGGGCATCGTCAATGCGTACCAGATTGCCTCTGCCGGTGACCGCGTCATCGCCGTCGCTTTCGGCGCAGGAGACTACTACCGCGACCTCGGGCGCAGTGTGGCTGACCTCACCCCGGAGCAGACGGAACTGCTCTATGCCCGCAGTCAGACGGTGGTCGCGAGCCGCGCCGCCGGCGTGCCGGCGCTGGATACCGTCTCGTTCGGCTTGCTGACTGACCGGGAAGGACTGCTCAGAGAAGCACGCCATGCCCTCCAGCTCGGTTTCAAAGGCAAAATGGTCATCCACCCGGACCACATTGAAACCATTAACCGCGTCTTTTCCCCATCTCCAGAAGAAGCAGACTATGCCAGAAGGGTAGTTGCCGCTTTTGAGGAAGCGCAGAAGAGAGGGCTGGGCGCAATCTCCCTTGACGGTAAAATGATAGACGTCATGAACTATACCCAGGCAAAAGGCCTGGTCCACTTTGTCACCGCAATTGAGGAGAGAGAAAAGAAACGGCAGGGCTCCTCTTACATCAGCATCTTTAAGTTCTTTGAAACAAAAGCGTAAGTTGCCCCCCTCACTCCGCCAGTCAGGAGGGGGATATGCCCCCTTCTTTATTCTCCCGCCCATTTGAAAAG
>Ga0209102_1000701_pt1 | contig 20779 bp, 18 predicted proteins | sample ConPoolayeHmetaG_FD_185483 | JGI IMG/M metagenome (GOLD analysis project Ga0209102, IMG submission 185483) | Hot spring microbial mat communities from California, USA to study Microbial Dark Matter (Phase II) - Cone Pool mat layer H metaG... ...
CTTATACCGAAGGTGTGCACACAAAGATGAAATTAATGAAGAGGATGAGTTACGGGTTTAAAAATGTGGATGTGTATATAAAGAAAATGCTCCTTTCTTTTGTCCCCCTTACCCTCATCCCTTTAATCAAATTTTACCACACTTTTTAAGGATGAGCCTTCGCTAAATTGACTTGGCAATGGGATTCAGATAAAATTCTCGAGGGCGGTGTAGCTCAGGTGGCCAGAGCATGCGGCTCATATCCGCAGCGTCGGGGGTTCGAATCCCTCCACCGCCATTATAAAATTATCTTCTGGTGAATTTAACTTACTCTCCTAGAGGATTCAATCCTTGATTAAAACCATCCTAGAAAAATTTAAAGAGACTATTGAAGAATTTCACTTCCTGGGGAAGGAGGAGAAAGTTCTCGTCGCTTTTTCGGGAGGTTTAGACTCCAGTGGGCTCCTTTGTCTTCTCCTTGAGATTCGCAGGGAGCGGAATCTTGAGCTTTTTTTAGCCCATTTCAACCATAAGTTGCGAAAAGATGCGGATGAGGACGAGAGGTTTGTGAGAGAAGTAGCGGATAGAAATTCGCTTCCTTTATTCGTAGGGGCTGCAGATGTTCGGGATTATGCTAAAAGGAAAAAAATTAACCTTGAGGAGGCGGGACGAGAGCTGAGATACAAGTTTTTGAAAGACACGGCTTTCCAGGTTGGAGCCACGAAAATCGCTACCGGCCATACCATGAATGATCAAGCCGAGACTTTTCTGATGCGACTTCTAAGGGGAAGCGGACTTAGTGGCTTGGCGAGTATCTTTCCTTTGGTGGAGGGAATCATTATCAGGCCACTCCTTAAGATTCAAAGGGAAGAGATTGAGTTCTACCTCAAAAAAAAGGGGATTCCCTATCGACAGGATGTCTCTAACTTTGATCGGCGCTTCTTGAGAAACAAAATAAGAATGGATCTTATACCTTATTTAAAGGAGCATTATGACCCTCGAATTGTTCCTCGCCTGAGTCAGGTCGCAGCCTTATTGTATGAAGAAGAGAATCTTATGAGAGAAGTAGTAGGGGAAAAAGCGAAAGAGGCTATCCTTGAGACAGGTTCAGGGACTTTTCTTCGCCTTCAAGCTGTAGAGAATTATCCAGAGGCGCTGAAAAGGAGAGTTGTCAGGGAATTTATCATGCGCATCAAAGGCAATTTGAGAGGGATTTCCTTCAAGGATGTAACGAGTATTCTCAAGATGAAGAAGCAAAAGGAATTTCACCTAAAAAAAGGTTTTGTCTTACGAAGAGAAGGAGATTTAATTTTTATCAAAAAAGAGGAAGGTCCTTTTAAAAAAAAATTCATGTATCTCTGGAATGGTAGAGATAGGCTAAGAATTAAGGAGTGCAATCTTGAATTTGAGGGGACGATTTTAAAAAAGAAAGACTTGGATGAATTAACCTTTGATGATGAGAATCTAGCAAATTTTGACTACTCAAAACTGAACTTTCCCCTTCTTGTGAGAAATAGGGTTGAAGGAGATAGATATCAACCCCTAGGTTCTCTCGGGAGAAAGAAACTCAAAGAGATTATGAGAGCCAAAGGCATCCCTCTTGAAGAGAGGATGAGGCGTCCAGTTTTTATTTCTGGGAGAGAGATAATCTGGGTTCTCGGTTTGCCTGTTTCTGAAGATTTCAAGGTAACAAAGAGAACTAAAGAGATTTTCAGGATCCAGAAATTATAAGTAGTTTTCTTTCCACACTTCAAAGACCAGAAGTGACCAGAGTTCATGGCTGTAGTTTTCTTTTCCTGCGAGATGATGCTCGATCATCTTTTTTATTAAAGGGAAGTTGAAGAGTCCTTGTTCTTTTATTCTTTTTTCGTTCAAATAATCGAGCATAAACTCCCTGAGCTCCAATTTTAGCCATGTCTTAATGGGTATAGAGAATCCTTCCTTGCTGCGGTAGATATTTTCTCGAGGAAGTAGTCTTTCCATCGTCTTTTTAAACAACCATTTTGTCGTGAGTCCTTTGAGTTTCAAATTACCAGGGACTCTAAACATGAATTCAACTAATTTATGATCGAGAAGAGGAACCCTTGTCTCGAGAGAGTTTGCCATGCTCATCCGGTCGACTTTAACCAGAATGTCATCAGGTAGGTAGGAATTTAAATCGAGGTAGAGTTCAGCATTGACCTCATCAAGTTTATCGAGCTCCTGGTATAGAGAGGAGAAGGGTTCCTTCTCATAGATTTCTTTCATTTCCCCTATTTCTTTCAGGAAATCATAGGAATAAAGATTCTCTTTTTCTTTCAGGGGGAAAAAAATCATCCAGCGAAAATGTCTTAGATTAGTTTCATTTTTAAATCCTTGTGAAAGCCTCCGAAGCTTATTCCAGATTCCTTTTTTTCTGGATGAAGGAGGGATTTTCTGGAGCAGGGGATATATTCCTTTTAAAAATGATGAAAGAAGTGCCGACCGAGAAAGTTTCTGAGCCTGGTAGTGTTCGTAGCCTGCGAAGACTTCATCTCCTCCGTCTCCTGAAAGAATGACTTTGACATGCTCCCTAGCAACTTTAGAAATTAGGTAAGTGGGGAAGATAGAGAAATCCCCGAATGGCTCATCCAGATGTCGGATAAGTCTCTGGGTGAGCTCAAGCGCTTGAGGTCTGAGAATGAATTCTTCATGCTTTGTCTTGAATTTTTCAACTATCCTTCTTGCATGTTTCAGCTCATTGTAAGATTCTTCTTCAAAACCCACAGAAAAGGTCCTCAAGGGTGAGACCCCTAACTCCCACATGAGACCGACGATGGTGGAGGAGTCTATTCCTCCGCTCAAGAATGCACCCAGAGGAACATCACTCAGGAGGCGTATTTTGACAGATTCCTTCAAAAGACTATAAAGCTCTTCCTTCAGTCGAGAAAGGTTTCTTTCTTTGGCTTCGGTTGAAGTATCGGGTGAAGGAGAAAGCTTCCAGTATCTTTTTATTTCGAGGCACCCGTTTTCGTAGCTAAGGTAACATCCGGGAGGAAGCTTGTGAATATCTTTGAAAATTGTGTGCGGCGAGGGAATGTATTCTAGCGTCAAGAAAAGGTCAAGAGCTTTTGGGTTTAGTGTCCTTTTTACTCCAGGATGGAGGAGAAGAGACTTCAACTCAGAGCCGAAAATTAGGGACTTATCCTCGGTTAGGGTGTAATAAAGAGGCTTAATTCCAAGCCTGTCTCTGACTAGGAGCATTCTCTGCCTCTTCTCATCCCACAGGGCAAAGGCGAACATGCCTCTAAATTTCTCCACGAAATCATCTCCCCACTCTTCATAGCTATGGACGATTGTTTCTGTATCGGTTCGAGTTCTAAAAATATGACCAGCTGCTTCTAATTCTCTTTTAAGAGAAGGGAAGTTATATATTTCGCCGTTATGAGCAACCCAGACTGTTCCATTCTCATTGGAAAGTGGTTGATGTCCTCTTTCAAGGTCGATGATGCTCAGCCTCCTTGCACCCAGACCTGCTTTCTTCCTGATTGTGATTCCTTCCTCATCAGGTCCGCGATGGTAAAGGGTTTTGCACATGTGAGAGAGGAGAGAATGAGATATGGTTCCTTCTTCTGAATTTACGATACCGCAGATTCCACACATTATTCTTCGGGGATTATTTCAATCTCGAAGAAGACGCCCAAAAACCTTCTTTCCTTGCCCTGTTCTTCTTCATAATAAGGGATCGAACCCTTGGAGGCCTTGATTTTAATTCGATAGAGATGGACTGCTCTCATCTTGAATCCTTTTCCTGGTAAGAAGCTGAGACTCCCTCTTTGATTCCTTCCCAGAATTATCTTTTTTTTCTGATTTTCTACTTCTACGGTTATTTCGTTTCTAAAGCGAGGGTTGTTAAGGAGATGGAAGATGAGTTCCTTTACGGGGTAGTATGTTTTGAGGATGATCTCAGCGGCGTGATTTCCTCTTGTCCAGAATCCTTCTGGTTCCAACCGAGGGTGAAAATTATCGTCCAGGAAATGGAGCCATCCAATGTTTGGCTTTTTCCCTACCTCCTGCCTGAAAGCATTGGGATTTGTGTTAGTGGGTAGGTTATTAATCAAGGTCAACTCCACTGGCAAAAGTTTGAAAGGAAACTTCTTCGTATGGGTAGCAGGGTAGTGGGAGTGAAGCAGGGGGCTGAGGAGAATCTGGGAGATGAAGAGAGAGGCAGCCAGCCAGCTGAATAAGATGCCCTTAGGACTCTTTTCAATCGAGGGAAGAAAGAGAAAGAAAGGATAAATATTGAGGAAATATCTGTTTGCCAAGGCTCCGCCTCCACCTGCATAGTTATCAGGCATGAGGATTATGTAGATTAGGATTTCAGAAGCTAAGGCTGAAAGAATGAGCCATTGATGGATTCTTTTCTTTGCGCAAAAGAATAGTACAAGAAAAACAATGGCTGCGGGAAAATACCAGGTTATTCCCGCATATCTTCCCCAGAAATAATAAAAAATGTTGTAGAAGATGACTTTTGGAGGAAGGAGATGTCTTGACCAGTATGCTTCTGAGGTCATCCTGCTTCCGAGGTTATCGAAAGTCAGGTTTGATTTTTCGAGAGGATAGGTAAAGTAAAAGGTTCTTCTTTCTCCGCCCTGATAATTCCAGTCACCGGTGATGATATAATTTGCTCCCCAGAAAGCGAAAGTGGAGATGAGAAATACAGCAATGATGATTGTTGTCTTTAAAAACTTCTTCTTCACTAGATAATAGAGTATGAGGGGAATCATGAGAACGATGTTGGGTGGTTTGGAAAAGACCGCAATTCCCGCAAGGAAGCTTGCTAGGTAATCTGAGCAATCAGAGTGCAAAAATCTCAGGAGAATATTTTCTTTTTCTGAGGGCTCATTCTCAACTTGCCTGACCTGATTCTTGTAAAGCCAGAGAAAAAGAATTGTAAACACGAGAAAAAGGTTGAAAAAATCAGGCGTTATCCAGAAGAAATAAACAATGGCGATCGAGGCAAAAAGAAAAGTAAGGATTGTAAAGATAGCGGTTAAAGGAGGGTTTCTCAACGAGAAATAGGTAAATCCCATGACCAGGACGAGGAAGAGAAGGATTGTATGAAAGACCAGGAACCCATTTGGGCCGAAGAGCTTGACGAAGGGGGAGGTAAAAAGAGAATAAGCATAGGACTTAGCGAAAAATATTTTCTCATTCTTGCCCTTCTTCAGGAATATTCCCAAAGGACCGGAGGGAAATTCTTGATAGTATCGGTATAAGTCTTTTTTTGTGTATTCAAGGTCTCCATCATGAATTAGACTCTGTGTCATAGAATAGTAGATGGCTTCGTCAGCAAAAAGAAAGTATTTCTGGAGGGCAGGGAGGTTTATGAAAAGGGAAGCTCCTAGGAAAAAAAAGGAGATTAGAAATAGAATAAAAATTCCTCTTTTTTTCTCTCTTTCCATGCACTAATCCAATATCACACTAATGGCAAAAATTCAACGCGAGTGAAACCATTGGTTATAATTTAATGATGCAGAGAAAGACGGTTTGTAAGCTCAAGGTCAAGCTTCTTTGATGCCTAAGAAGAGGAAGGGGAAATAGGTATGAATTTTTTAAATTATTTTGGTTAGCCGGAGAAGGTAGCTTCTTTACCTCGGAGAAGATGAAAGGAAGGTGATAAAAATCATCATCACAATCATCTGCAAGGGTTATTGACCTCAAAGAGAGTTAAAAATAGAAATAATAAGGAAAATAATAAAGAGAAATAATAAGGGTTTTAAATTAGTATTGCTTGAAAACAAACATAAATTGATGTATAAAAGGCTAAAGAGTTAAAAGCGAAGGAGGAGAGGATAAAATACGAGAAGCAAGTCTCTTTATTAGTGTTCTTGCTCGATTAGAAAGATGAAAAAAGAAAAGAAATTTAAGAATAAAAAGACGAAAGATTCAATTCCCAGATTGAAAACGGTGGGTTTTTCCATGCTCGAGATGCTTGTAGTTGTGGCTATTCTGGGAATGCTCTCCCTCATTCTTTACCCCAACATCATCAACTCACTTGAGACAAGGGACCTGGAAAGCACAAGCAGAGATGTGCTTACCTATCTCCACACAGCCAAGTTTCAGGCAGTGAAGATGAAGTACAATCACAGAGTTAGGTTTAGTAATCAGCCTGGATATTGGGTTTATAGGATCGAAAGAGAGGAAAGCCCCGGTGAATGGAATAGGGTCGTGGAATATCCAGAAAAATCTATAAATAGAAAATTCAATGTTACCGTAAGTCTGCCGAACCAGTGTATTATCTTTTCTCCTTTAGGTTATATTTCCAATTTCACTGTTAATCAAAATAGAGTCGTAATCCAGAGTCCGAAGCTTCTTTCACGAAAGCAACCTGATTTGAGAATCTTGAGCGTTTTTGCAGGGGGGTCTATTCAATACCAGAAATCTCAAACTTAAGAAAAGAGCTTAAAATGAGGATTAAAAGAAATTCTAAGAAAAAATTTTTCACCAAAAAACATTCATCACTTGAGCGTGGTTTTTCATTGATGGAGATTGTGGTGGGGATAGCGCTTATTGCCATTGCTCTCTTAGGTTTGGCGCAGCTTTTTACCTATAGCGTTTTGAACAATTCGCGCTCTGATAAGTTGACAAATGCTATCTTCTTGGCCCAACAACAGATAGACTCGCTCAGGAATCTCACTGCCCAGGAATTGAGCAATTTAGCAGGGTCTTCTCTTGACGAAGAGATAGACACAAATTCAGATGGAACCATTGACTTCAGGAGAATAACGGACATCCAGGCTTCGCAAGGCTTCTGGAATATTAGGGTTCTCATTTTTTCGCCTGAACAACTCTCCGTCTCAAGGAGCAACCTCCTCCAGAATCCTGCTCGCTACAGGGTGAAGGCAGAGGTAAGCACTCTGATTTGCAGATGAATTTGGAGAAAGGAATCTGAAAGAAAATGAAGACGAGAATAAAAATAGCTAAGAAAAAGAAAGGCTTAACCCTCATCGAGCTCCTCATCGGAAGTTCAATTCTCCTGGTGGTTGTTCTTGCCACTCTTGCACTCTATGTGAGGAGCAACAGGATTACCGTTGACCATCAGCAGTACGCAGAACTTCAGCATGATGTTCGCTCGGCCATGTTTTTCATCTCTCGTGATATTCGTTCTGCTGGAGTTGGGCTTACAGTGGATATAGCTGGCTATTTCCTCGAAGGAAGGGACGCTTACAGCCCTGGCGATGCTGGAGCAGACTCCATAAAGCTTATGGGGAATTTCGATGATCCGCTTAACTTAATCATCAGGAAATATCAGGGAGGTGTTGGAGGAGGAGCTGCTACTGCATTCCTCTATGAATGGTCGCTTGAAAATTCTCCCTATGACTGCCCAGAGTTCTATGAAAAGAGGGTGGTATTGGTCATTTCCACAAGGTGTCCGGGCTGTTTTACCTTCCGCTATATTCCCAATAATGGAGTTTATGGCTGCGGCCAGGGAACCGAGCATTTCAACATGCAACCAGGACAATCAGAGCTCAATCCTCCAGGAGGTCTCATCGACACAGGGTGTTCAGAGAATTGCTGGGATGATGCCATAATAACCATAGCCCAGATAAAACTATACTGGCTGGACACCACAGGAAACCCCGGGGATTATCCCGAACTCAATTTGAGTGTGGGCACGGATGGCTATTTGGGGATTCCCGATGTTCTTTATCTGACGACTGTGGGAGAGGGAGGAGATATGATGCACATGCCCCTTGCCCAGAACATAGAGAACCTTCAATTTCAATACAATGGTGACCTAGATGACGACGGCAATCTGGACGGCTTTACAGATTGGAATATCTCCTGGACGCCGAATGAGATTCTCCGTCTTCGTCAGGTACGAATCTGGATTCTGGGCAGAACTCCGAGTGCCTTTGTGAGTGTGGGCGGGCGTCGCGTCCCTTCAGGGATTCATCTCTACAGACGCCCTGCCATTGCCAACAGCCCAGCCTCTTCTCAGGATGACATGCATCGTAGATTCCTGCTTGATTCAACCGCAAATATAAGAAATATGTCCTTGAATATCTACAATACAGGAACAAGATAAAGGTGAGAAAGTGAGAAAAAATAGTAAAATAAAGAAAATCTGCGGGGCCTCATACGGCGTAACTCACGAGAAAGGTGCAGGGCTGATTGTGGTCATTCTGGTTCTTGCTTTTCTGATGACAATCGGGATTGTGCTTTTGACAGTTACAGGTACAGGACCGAGAGTCTCGGGAAACATTCGTCTCCAGCAACAGGCATTCAACGCCGCTGAAGCTGGATTCGATGCTACCTGGAGTACTTTGGAGAACATGTTTGCCACAGAGGCATGGGGGAATTTCGAGGGTCATTACCTGAAGGAACCAACAGGGATTGATATTCCCACTGATGCCAACTATTTCCGCAAATTGACTGATGAACAACTTTTAAGACTCATCGACCCTGACGGAAACGGTAATCCTGATGTCTCGAATGTGATCTATTTCGAACAGCAGTTTGTTCCTGCTGGAGGGGGATATGATTCTCGCTATACCTATACCACATTTTTGATAGACGATGAAGCTGTGGGAGCCACACCTGACCCAAACGATGCCCTTCTCATCTGCATCGGGGTGACAAGGCGCGGGAGAGAGGTTACGACTTCAAGGCTGGAAGTCATGTTAGCCATAGAGCTATCGGGTTCCACTTAAAATAAAAAGAGGAAAAAATGAGTAATATTAAAAAAAGATCAATCTTATTTATCCCTATATTAATCATAATCGTGCTCATTGCTCTCAGGTTCTGGGCGCAACAATGTACCGAATACTCGGGAGTGTTCACTGAAAATTTTGACACTACAGATTACAAGGATGCAGTCCATACCTCGGTGGCAAACTGGCCGGCAGGACCGATTCAGTTGAGTAATCTAGGAGCAAATTTTTCAGTGACTGAGCCTTCGGGCATGGGAGCAAAAATTTACGTCTGTGATGCAGGAGACTTTGATGGGGATGGATATCCAGACTTAATCGGACTCGACATTACTTCTGATCCCAACAACCGCCTCATCCTCATCAGAAACTATTATGAAGATGCAAACCAAGATGGATATGATGATGATGGGATAATCTTCAGAATCGATCCAACCGAGGTCTATGAGGCAGGGACACACCTGGATGTAGGACCTGCTTCGATAACAGCGGGTGATTACAATAACGACGGACTTTTAGACTTCTTTTTCTATAAAAACCAGCAGGATGAATTCGGGTATACACAATTTCTTGCAGCCATGTATATCAATGTGGGTACAGAGACTGACCCTCATTTTTATCCCCACAGCGTTCCTCCAAGTCTTGATTTCACCTCTGCTTTCATGAATGTCCGCATCTATTGTAACTGGGCTGCAGACCATCTCTGCTCCGCAGATATAGACAATGATGGAGACACAGATATTCTAGTCATCAGCCAGGACAGGATTTTCCTCATCAGAAACCCGGGAACATTCGACGAGGTGAGTGATTTTGAAATCAGGGAGCTCAACTACGATGCGCGCACAGGATTCACCATCGGCCGTGGTGGTTCATCGATTGATACTGCTGATTTCGATAATGATGGAGACATAGATATCATCGGAGGCACGGTCAATGACATCGAATACCTTGTCTTTTATGAGAACGATGGAACTGGTTTTTTCACAAGAAGGGAGATTCCTATTCCTGTCCCTGAATGCTCGGGAACGGTTGCTACCTGTCCAGCGGATTTCAATAACGACGGCTGGATTGATATCTTCGCCGCTACTGACAGGTGGAATGCGGGAAATGAAGCGCGTATGTGGTTCATGAAGAATCGAACAGTCAGTCCTGTGGATTTTGATTTCAGGTGCTTGAATAACTGTGATCCCATCCTTCCCCCTCCCCATGATGTGGATATGAGCGCCTATCTGGATTATGACCAGGATGGCGATTATGATGTCATTCTTGCCGATGCTAACCATTCAGGAGATTACTATCTAATCATAAATGAACTGGCGCCAGTCTACACTCTCACAGGAGAGGCGCGCTCCCTGAATGTGACTCCAGAGCTCGACCCGAATATGTATTCCATAACCAGGGTTAGATTGACTAATCTCCAGCAGGGAACAAAGGGAGGTTCAAGCGAAGGACTTTCAGTTACTTATTATGTTTCGAACAATGATGGAAGAGATTGGGAGTTTTATCAACGATTTGAAGGTAACCAAATTCGTAACTATTCCCAGCTTCCTTGGCATACATTCAATCACTATGGTTCAAGGCTCCGCTGGAGGGTAGTTTTTGACGCTGCGGAGGATGAAATGGAGGAGTATGAGGATGCCTCATTTGAGACTCCACTCGTCCATCAGCTTTCGCTTGAGTATGTCTATGTAGAAAGAAGAGAATATTCCAGAAGCTCCGTAGTCGTCACCCGAGTTGAGGAGGGAGGGGGTCAACAGATAAAGCTCGTGATAAGCGGAACATTCTATTTTCCTGGCTGGCAGGGACATCTGAGAGCCTATGACGTGACCAACATGATGCCAGAGGTATCTCCCTACTCTGTGCTGCGCACCGTAAGCCGCATGGATTTATCCTCACCTTCAGGACGGGAGATGGTTGCCTCTGGAGTCAACATCCGCTGGGACGCCGGGGAATTGCTCAATTCAAGACCTGCCTCTGAGCGCACAATATATACCGCCTTACCTAGCGGTTCTTCATTGATGAGGGTTGATTTTACTACTTCAAACGTGAATCTTTTAGGTCCGATTCTCCAGGATGTCAACGGAGATAATGCGGGTCTAATAAATTTTGTGAGGGGAGAAGGGCGCTACTGGAAGCTTGGAGATATCGACCATTCAAACCCCATCGTCGTAGGTGCGCCGGGTGGCTCTGCTCCTTTGATGGGACCGGGCTACGACACTTTTGCCCAGACATGGGCAAATAGAAAGAAAGTGGTATATGTGGGGGCAAACGATGGGATGATTCATTGCTTCGATGTGCTCACAGGAGAGGAATTATGGGGTTTCATTCCTTATAACCTTCTTCCCAAGTTGAAAAATATGTGGGCTGTTGATTCTTCAACCGGAACCAGGTATTTTTCGAGGGATATTTATGTGGATGGAAGTCCTGTCGCAGCCGATGCTTACATCGATGCAGACGGAAATGGGTCGAAGGAGTGGAGAACTGTTCTAATCTGTGGTCAGGGACCGGGAAAAGGAAGCGCTATCGGGGGTGGCCTGAATTACTATTTCGCCCTCGACGTAACTAACCCTGATGAGCCGCTACCACTCTGGGAGTTTACCACAAATACGATGGGAGAGACTTGGTCCAAGCCAGCCGTGGGAAAGATTAACAAAGAAGGACAGGATACATGGGTTGCCTTCATGGGCTCAGGCTACGACAACGACCCCAATAATGTTGTGGGAAACTGGTTCTATGTATTGGATATGGAAGAAGGGAGGAGTTTCTTCAGCTTTATGGCACCTGAGATCGATACCTCCGGAGTCTTCCCTAACATCCCCAATGCCATTCCAGGTTCCCCCTCGACTATTGATATAAATAGCGATGGATTCACAGACCGTGTCTATGTGGGAGATCTGGAGGGGAGGATGTGGAGGCTTGACACAAGCAGCACCTTCACCGTTCGTGGTAGGGGAAGAACGACATGGGACAATGCCTATTCGACAATTTATGAAGACTCGAATAACTACCCCATAGTCTGCAAGCCGGCGGTTTGGCTTAATCCAGGTGTGACAACTACAGTCCCCAGAGTCTATTTCGGAACAGGGGGAGATGACCATGCTCCTGCAAACGCCACATACTCCTTCATCGCCCTCCAAGATGGACAAAATCCTGAGATTGAATGGTATGTGGGAGATTCTACAATTCTCAATTTGCCTCAGGAGAAGGATGTAGGAGACTTGAGTGCAGGAGAAAAGGTCTGGGCAGATCCTCAGGTTGCAAACTATATAGTTTATTTCAGTACACTTTCTGGAAACATCGAAAGCGTAGACCCCTGCGAAAACCTCCAAGGTCTGGGGAGGCTCTATGCAAGATTCATCATTGCTCTGGCTGGGACTCCGATTGGAAGCTCAGCCTTTCGAAGTGCAAGTGGCCCTCTGGAAAGCTTGGGTCTTGAAAGCAAGACAAGGTCAGCCGTTACTTTAGGAGAAAGGGAAGTGACTTCAGGAGGAGAAAGGAAAAGAGAAGTCTACATTCAGGAATACGATTCTGCACTTCAGAAGCTCGAACAGCCTGTAGGTGCAACGTTGAAGGTTAAATCCTGGAGAGAAGTCTATAGAATCATAAAATAAGAAGAGAGTTTAAATCCTTCGTAAAAACAAAAAAGAAATCTTATTTTTCTATCTATAGAGAGTGGTGATTATTCTTTGTCCAAAGAGGAGAGAGAGATATGCTCCGGGCGAAAGGAATGTTCCAAAGGGGAGAGAAAACTGGAGGCTCTTTTTCTTTATCAAGATTAGGAAGACTCCCCATGCCGCCCCAGAAAAGGAGGCTATTATCAAGGTAAGGAGCGCTCCTTTCCACCCAAGATAAGAGCCTATCATAAGCATCATCGTCACATCACCCATTCCCAGGCCTTCTTTTTTACGCAGGACATAGTATGCACCATACATGAAAAGGAGGAATCCAGCTCCCACGACAGCCCCGGTTAAGGATTGGGTAAGATTGAGGTCCTTTCGAAAGAGAGAATAAGTCACGCCAAACAAGAGACCGGGGAGAGTGATTTCATCGGGAAGGATTTGATGAGAGTAATCTATGAAGGCAAGAACTATCAGGAGGCTGGAGAAGAGACAGGAGGCAAAGAAAAATAAGCTTAGGGAATGATATATATGGAGAAGAATGAAGCTTAAAGGAGTGATGAGCTCGACGAGGAGATAAGTTAAAGAGATTCTGCTTTTACATGCTCTGCATTTTCCCTTAAGGATAATGTAGGAAAGGAGAGGGATGTTATCATAGAATCTTATCCTGCTTTGGCAGTGGGGACAAAATGAAGGAGGGTGAATTATGCTCAACCCCCTCGGAAGCCTGTAGATCACTACGTTGAGAAAGCTCCCCCAGCTTAAGCCAAAAAGCGCAATGATAACTATCTTTTCCATGGGATGATAGGAGGGCTAACCTCCCCTGTCTTCGGGTCATAGAGATAGTCGTTGCCGTCGAAATCTTTTGGCAAAGATTCTAGAAAACCCAGCCTTACCAATTGAGAGAGAGTGGAGGGGTTTCTTCCGTGTGTCTCTTTAAATCTCATGATGGCTTCCTTGATTGCTTCGATATCAAGCGCGGCCTTGACGCGATAGAGATGATTTGAGGCTATTTTTTTGATTCGGTCTTCATCCGCTTCTCTGTAGACTTCCATCCAGGTTTGCCACGCAGTTTCATAGTCCATCAATTTGAAGGCTGCATTAGCGTAGAGACGCTTTGTTATCGGAGGAGCTCCCTTAATTTCCATCGTCTTCTGGTAATAGAACTGGGCGAGTCGGTAATCCTTGGCGAACATCTGGGCATAATGGCCAGCCTGGAAGGGGAAAATCCATTGCTCCGGATTTTTTTCGAGTCCTTTATCCAGAATTCTTAAGGCAAGTTCCAAATCATGTGCCTCATAGATTGCGATTATCGCTCCAAGCTCATAGGGGTCTAAATAGCGGTGGTCGAGTTCGGCTATTATCGAGAAAATATGTTCAAGGTATTTGTATCTATCTGCTATGGCTTGATCGCTGAAATATTGGATCGCCCAGAGGTAAATAAAGTCAGCAGCGATGTTTGAATACCCGAAGGTAAAATATTTTAAATATTTTCCTGAAGGAAGATAGATGAGAGAGGAACCAGGGATTTTTTTTCGAGGGATGTTATCGAGCCTGATCTTAATTCCCATAAATGCCAGGCAACAGATTAGGCTCATGGAGATGAGAAAACACTTTCTCATTTTATTAGATAAAATCCCTTTTCCTGAAGACCAGAATGGAGAGAAAGAGAATAAAGGCTGTGTAGAATATTCCATATAAAGCCGAGAAAAAGAAAATTTTTGGGCGTATGGGAAGTTGATAAACAACTTCTGTCTTAAAATTGAAGTTTTCTAAGTCAGGGAGGACATGGTAGAAAACTTCAGCCAGAACTCTTTGTATTCCAGGCTTAATTTTCTGAATCAGGCTTTCGAGTCCCCAAGAAAGATGTCCTATAAGGTAGAATGAAAGAGAAAAAATGGAGCTAAGAATAGGAGTAGAGAAGCAAGAGAAAAACATGGCCACAGAAGTTATGAGACAGAGTTCTAAAAATATATAGAGGATAGAAAGAAGGAGTTTCCATTCCACGTTGAAGGTGTGGAAGAAGACGAGGCCAAGTAAAATAAGGCTCATGAAGAAAAGCATGATGAAGAGGGTAATTATAAGTCCCAGGTATTTTCCAAGCAAGAATTCGGCACGAGAGATTGGCTTTGAAAGCAGATTGTAAATGGTCTTCTTATCGATTTCTTTATAGACCAAGCCCGTTCCCATGAGAATGGCCATCAAGGCACCAAAAATGGAAAGGGATGCAAGCCCGACATCTTTAATAATCTTTACTCTATCACCAACCGTAAGAACAGCAAGAAGTCTTGAGAAACCGAAGCAGACAAGGGCAAAAAAGAGGAGAAGATAAAGGACTCTATCTCTTATGGCTTCTTTGAAAGTATTTAGGGCTATTGCTTTTATTTTCATCTGCGTGTGACCATCTCCACAAAAATATCTTCCAGAGTTTCAGTTCTGGGGATGAGAGAATGAATCTTTCCTTTTCGTGAATCAACCAGCCGTATTATTTCACCTAATTTATTTTCATCGAAGACCTTGATAAATATTTTGCCGCTCTGAACTACAAGGCATTCTCCAAAATTCTGGAGCTCTTTTTCTTCTACTCCAGAGATGATCAATTCTGTGAACAGGATTTTTTCAGAAATAAGCTCTTGAAGACTTCCTTCATTCAAAATCTTGCCGCTTACGATGATCGCTACACGATCACAGACCATTTCTATGTCTTGAAGGATATGGGAGCAAAGAAAGACTGTTTTTCCTTCTCCTTTTAAATTCAAGATGATGTCTCTTATTTCTTTTCTTCCCAGAGGATCAAGCCCACCCAGAGGTTCATCAAGGAAGAGAAGTGAAGGGTTGTTGACGAGAGCCTGAGCGAGTCCAAGCCTCTGGAGCATACCTCGAGAAAATTTACGAAGTTGAAGATTCTCTGCTTTCTCCAGTCCAACTTTTCTTAAAAGGAGGTTTATTCTTTCCTCCCTCTCCTTTTTGTCCATCAAAAAGAGCTGGCTGCTCAATTCCATGAATTCAAATGCCGTGAGATAATCATAAAAATAAGGGCTCTCAGGGAGAAATCCAATTTTCTGCTTTGCTTCCTGAGAAAGATGATGCTTACCGAAGATGGAAATTTCTCCTTGGTCTGGAAATATCAAACCCAGGATGCATTTGAGCGTGGTTGTTTTTCCTGCTCCATTAGGACCGAGATAACCGAAGACCTCTCCTTCTTTGACCTCAAGGGAAATTCCCTTGAGTATTTTCTTTTTTTTAGGGATGAATCCAGTTTTGAAGGTCTTTTCGAGATTTCTTATTCTTAATGCTGGCTCCATTGAATTTCGCTCTTATTATACGGAAACAAAGCAAGGATGCAAAGATTAATCTTGCTTTGTTTTTTAAATAAAAGAGCTCTCAATCAGGGAGAACATGTCTTAATGTCTCTGGATTTATGGTTATATAGAAGTCACTCCCGAGATAAAGAAGGGGATTGACCTTTTTTGGCTCAAGAACACCATCCGCGCCGAATGCTTTTTCTTCCTGATGAATGACGAGGACTTTACCTACAAAGAGGTCATGGTCTCCGTAGGTTTTGAGGTCTATTAGCTTACATTCAAAACAAACATATGCTTCTTCGATGATTGGCGTTTGAATTATTCGGGAGGGAGAGAGGCTGACTTTGAATTCTTTGACCTTATCCATCTCATAGCCTGATTTTCTTCCCATCCTTGAAGAAAGCTTTGCCTTCTCGAAACTGAGGAAATTTACCGAAAATTCTCCAGCCTCTTGGATTAGTTTATGGGTAAACCGTTTCTTGGAGATTAAAATTCCAAAAAGAGGTGGATCGAAGGAAAATGCACTGTGCCAGGCGCATGCCATGTAGTTGAGATGGTGTTCTGTTTTGGCACCCACTAAGGCCACGGTGTATGGGTAAAATTGCTGATATTTTTTAATCTCTGTGATTACAATTTTCATTGTCCTCCATCCTTTATCTTCATTTTCTAAGTTTTGAGAATGATTTAAACAGGTCTTTCATCTGAGACCTTTTATTTTCTGAGCATTCTTGAGTAACCATTCTTGGGTGAAGAGATGCTCTCTGCAAGAGGCAAGGTGGAGCTCGAGTTGGGCCTTGATTTCCGGGTCCTTGACTAAGGAGAGAAGTTTTTCATATTTAGTTATGAGAACTCTTTCAGCCGGAAGGAGTGTCTTTAAAGCAGAAAGTCGGTCCTCTCCAGGATAAGAAGAGGGCATGGGAGAGATGCTCTTTTCTACCCCAGAGGAGTCCTGCTCTGCATTTTCAATCCGGATTACATCCCCCATTTTAATCAGAATGCCTGAATTTTTATCCCAGTGTCTCATATGGTCTATGGCATTTTTAAAGAGTCTCTGCGAGAGGTCCTGGTGCTCGCTGAAAAGGAAGACATATTTCAAATAGCGATGCATTAATTCATTTTCATCTGAAGTTATTTCGTGAAGAATCCGGATTTCTTCTTTTTTGGCATTTGCGGGGTTTGCTTGATAGCAAAGGTCATCTTCCTCACCTTCCTTTTTCATAGCCTCTATCATTGCCTCAAATTGAGATGAATGTCTTACTTCATCGTAGGAGATGTTCAGAATCATATTCTGAACCTTGGGAAATGCGCCTTCTTTAAATTGTGCACTTTGATATAGTTCTGTGACCATGTCTTCTGTCATCTTGTCTCTGTGGAGATTGTCTATGATTCTTGGATAGCGTATGACCTCATCAGTCTTAAATGATGGCTCGCCTCCCATCTGGGTGATGATGATACCTAGTTGTAAAGAATGGTACATTTCATCTATTCCTATTTGAATCATCTGGGCACGGACATCAGTCCTATGCTTCATGATGGGATCAAAATAGAAGTATTTCCCCTTGGGCATGGAATAAGCGTGGATGGTATATTCAAAGCTTACTGCCCATTCATGTTCAAGGGCAGCGTTGAGAAGTTTGATGACATCTTTTTCGTTCTCGATTAAAGAATATTTTTTCAACTTTGCCTCCTAATTTCTTATCTAGAATTATAAGCATTATCCAGGAAAATGAAAAGGAAAAATTCACCCTCAAAATCATCTCTAAGGGTGATTGTCATTGGAGGAGAGATCAGTAAATACTAATATCACCACAACCTCATCCAAGGCGTAATGAGAGGTTGTGAATGGAGACGAGGAGGATTCCTCTCCCGCCCTCCTTCTGAAAGCCCCCTTGAATCAAAAAGACTCAGGGGGGGTTTTTATTATAGAGCTTTGGCAATATTTGAAATTACGTTTCTTTATTTATTGGAGACGAAGCTTTAGCCTTGAATTAAGATTTCTTTTCTTAAATTTTTCAACCAGAAATTACATTTTCTACATTTTTAGAGGCTTAAGAGAAAACGACTATAGATTTTTACCTCAAAGACTTGAATTTTGAAGAGAGAAGAGGTAATAAGTCTTGAGGCATCAAGGAGAGATTTGCGTGGAAGAATTTTTCCCCCGACTCAGGTCAGATATCGAATTCATTCCTCTCTTCATTGAGGGAAAGAAGTCCATAATCGTCAGAGATCATTTAGGGTTGATAAAAGAACCTTTACTCCTTTGGGGAGAAATCTTAGATTTAATTTCTTTGCTCGATGGAAAGCATAACCTGAGAGATATTCAGTATGAACTCGTGCTCAGTAAGAAAGGGGTCTTTATAAGCTCAGAGGAAGTGATGAAGATAATTTCAGAGTTAGATGCAGCCTTCTTGCTGGAGAGCGAAAGATACCGAGAAGCAAAGAAAGAAATCATTATTGAATATGGTAAGCTCAAAGAAAGAAGTGCCTTTCATGAAGGACGAGCCTACCCTGGTAACCTCAAAGAATTGAGGGCTTATCTTGACTCCATTCTTCAGAGTTCATCTACCCAAAATAGAGAGGAAGGTAAAGTTATGGCCTTAGTTGCTCCGCATATTGACCTTGAAGTTGGGAAAAAAGTTTATGGAAAAGCCTATCAATCGATTAAAAATTCTAAACCCCGACGCATATTACTCCTTGGAGTCGGGCACAATCTTCATGAGTATTTTTTCAGTTTGACAGAAAAGGATTTTCGTACCCTTTATGGAGTGGTTCATTCGGATAGAGAGTTTATAAAGGAGCTCCGAAAGGCCGGGGGAAGCACTGTTTCCCAGGATGATATCGTCCATCGGTGTGAACATTCTCTTGAATTTCAACTCTTGTTCCTGCAACATATCTTCGGCTCAGATTTTATGATTGTTCCCCTTTTATGCGGTTCTTTCCAGAAAGTTCTGCAGCAAGTGAGGAGGCCTGCAGATATTGAAGGTGTTAGTGAGTTTCTCACGCTTCTAAGACAATGGATAGAAGAAAATCCTTCAGAAACAATTATAGTTTCAGGAATAGACCTTTCTCACATTGGTCCGAAATTTGGGCATAATCAAACAGCTTCTTCATTGTTAGAGCAAACAAAGAAGCATGATAAACTCCTTATTGAGAGCGTTCTAAACCTTGACCTCAGCCGATTTTGGGAAATGGGCAAGATGGGAAATAATTTCTACAACGTTTGTGGCTTTTCAACTCTAGCTTGCCTCCTTGAACTTCTTCGAGATGTAAAGGGGCATTTTCTTTGTTATGATATCTGGCAAGAGGAAAGAACAAAATCTGCGGTGAGCTTTGCTGCGCTTGTCTTCTACAAAAGATAGATTTTTTCTTAAATTGCCAAAACATGAATCAAGGAGGTGAAGTTTGAGCAATTTCAGCCAGGAGATTAAAAAGAAGGAACGATTTGATATTGTTCTCATTGGCATTCCCTTCGATGAAAAATCATGTTATTTAAGAGGAGCGGCTAAGGGGCCGGCCGCAATTCGAGCTGCAGCAGATGAGAGGGCTATTAATTGGTGGACTGAAATGGGTATTAATCTTGAGGAAGATATTACCCTGGTTGATGTTGGAGATGTGGATGTTTCGGGTGATTTCAGAGATGTTTTTACTCGTATCGAAGAAAGTATCTTCTCTATTTTAGAAAAGGAAGGGATTCCTCTTATTTTGGGTGGCGACCATTCCATCTCCTATCCTATTCTCAAGGCGTTTTCAAGAAAATTCAAGGAATTGGACGTTCTTCATTTTGATGCCCATCCTGATTTTTACGAGGAGCTCTATGGAGATCGTTTCTCTCATGCCTGTCCCTTCAAAAGAATTATGGAAGAAGGACTTGCTACAAGTCTTTTACAGGTGGGTATTCGTGCTTCAACTGGAGAACAGCGTGCAAATGCCTCGATTTATCCCGTAAAAGTCATAGAAATGAAGGATTTAGGGAAAATTTCTCATCTTAAATTTTCAAGCCCCCTCTATATATCCCTCGATTTTGATGCATTTGACCCTGCTTTTGCACCAGGAGTTTCTCACCAGGAGCCTGGGGGACTCACAAGCAGAGAGGTGATTGAGATTATCCATTCCCTAGAGGCAAAGATAGTTGGTATGGACTTGGTCGAGCTAAATCCAGACCGTGACCCATCAGGAATTACTGCTGCGCTCGGAGTGAAGATTGTTAAAGAGATTGCAGGTAAAGTTGCCATGGATAAGAAAATGAGAAATGGCTGAATTCAAGTTCAAAGCAACTCGACTACTTTTTCAAGCCAGAACTTATCAATCTCAGAGAAAGTCCCGAGGTGGTGACTGTCGACATCCAGAACTGCCTGGAATCTATCTTTCTCCTTAAAAATGGGAACTGCTATTTCTGATTTTGAGCTTGGATCGCAGGCTATATGGCCAGGGAATTTGTTTACATCTGGGACGATTATAGTTTTATGGGAATTTAAAGCAGCCCAGCAAACTCCCCTTTCTTTTTCAAGGACTTGGCAGGCAAGCGGACCTTGGTAGGGTCCAACGATTAAATCTCCTTCTTTGAGCAAATAGAATCCTGTCCAGGAAAATTGAGGCATCTTGTGATGTAGAAGTGCGGCTACGGTTGCCATACGAGCAACTTTATCCTCGGTCTGAGTGAGAAGAGCTTTAAGCTGCTTATAAATTCTCTCATATCTTTTGGCGAGCGCTTCTTTTGAAATTATTCTCATTTTTGCCATTTTTTGCAAAGAAATTTATCATCAGAGGCTATAGCTGTCAAGAAGAGGGAATTTTTTTGAATATCTGCGCTTAAAAAGAAAGGAATTTGCTCCCTGATTTAAGGTGCTAAATTCAAGGGGATTTTTTCTATTTTTATAATTTTAGTGAGAGAGAGGGGATTATCCCTGATGATTATTTTTTATTTGGTTGGCTCCTCTCTACATAGGGTGCGGGCTGTTGTCAGCAAAAGGGGGGTTGATGATGGGAACCAAAAAGGTGGGAGCTCTCTCCAGCCCGCCCAAGAGAGCCACTTTTATTTTAGCAAAAAAAAAAATAAAAGCAAGCGAACGAATTTCCTCACTGCAATTCAGACAGTAGAGGGTCTTTTGGAAAAAATCCACTAGAAGCGTTAGGAGCAAAGATCTTAATTTGAGACAAGAAGAGGGCTGTATATGACGAAAAGAACTTTAGAGAGGCTTTCCCTCAA